>Ga0123342_1007627_pt1 | contig 14173 bp, 17 predicted proteins | sample Turbeawhitnodule_FD_89960 | JGI IMG/M metagenome (GOLD analysis project Ga0123342, IMG submission 89960) | Root nodule microbial communities of legume samples collected from Mexico - Turtle bean Mexico white nodule | ecosystem: Host-associated > Plants > Roots > Nodule | place: Mexico: Nepantla...
ACTGATGTTACTTGAACTTTGTTGTAATTTTAAACTTGATTAGGAATGTATGAACTTTTTATGTGTTTTAATTTTCAATTATATAAACTTTTGAACATTATTATGTGTGCTTTAATTTTCAATAAAATGAATGGATGATTATAATTTTATACATTATTTTATTTTATTATGAAAAAGTGGTGGTTAAATTTTATAATTGTATAAAACAGATTATAAAAATGTGGTGGTTAAATTTTATAATTGTATAAAACAGATTATAAAAAAGTGGTGGTTAAATTTTATTTATTCAGAATTAAAATTACGTCAGTTAAAAATGTCACTATTTATGTATATTATGGCGCCAGAATCTTCTTCAATGAATGTAAATTGCGACATTTATAACTGACACTACTTACGTATATTATGGTGCCAAAATTTTTTTCAATGAATGTAAATTGTGACAGTTATAACTGACACTACTTACATATAAAAACCGCCACTATTTACACTATGTTTAAAGTGGCGGGTGTTGCGGCGGGTAGGGTAAAACCGCCACATTAAACTTTGTGGCGGCCAGTTCTATGACGGTTTGGGAAACCGCCACAAGCGTATATTGTGGCGGTTATAAACGCCAGTTTATACGAAAATAACCGCCACAATATACATTTTTTTTTGTAGTGAAAGGACATTATTTCTACTAAGAAACCCTTGGATGTTCTACATATGGATCTGTTTGAACCCTCTAGAGTTGCTAGCTTGGCTGGAAATTTATATGCATTGGTTATTGTTGATGATTATTCTAGATATACATGGACTCTCTTTCTTGTTTACAAAAATTATGCTTATAAGGCTTTTAAGAAATTGACAAAAGTTCTGCAAAATGAAAATGGCTGCTGTGTGAAATCTATTCGTAGTGATCATGGGGGTGAGTTTCAAAATGCTAAGTTTGAAAGGTTTTGTGAAAAACATTGGATATCACATAGCTTTTCAGCCCCTAGGACTACCCAACATAATGGTGTTGTTGATAGGAAAAATAGATCCCTAGAGGAACTTGCTAGGACCATGTTGAATGAATCTAAGCTTCCTAAATATTTCTGGGCAGATGCAGTCTGCTTATGTGTTAAATAGAACCTTAATTAGGCCTATCCTTAAGAAAACTGCTTATGAGCTATATAAGGGTAGAAAACCTAGTGTAAGTCATCTTAGAGTGTTTGGATGTAAATGCTTTGTACTGAATAATGGAAAAAAGAATTTGGGAAAATTTGATGCATAATCTGATGAAGGAATTCACATTGGCTATGCTTTAAATGGTCATGCTTATAGGGATTTTAATAAAAGATTGCTAACACTAGAAGAATCAATGCATGTTGTATTTGATGAATATGATAATTACATGCCAAAACCTATTTCAGATGACTTAGAATGTGATTATTTAAAATCTGTTTTGCATAAAAATGAATTGATTCATATAGATATTGATGACTCACATGCTGTCAAAGAACTTAGTGTTTCTGCAGATTTACCAAAAGAATAAGAGATCTCACCCTTGACAATGTCATTGGAAATATTGAAAAAGGTGTTTCAACTAGGAATTCTCTAAACAATCTGTGTGAGACAATGGCATTAGTTTCTCAAGAGGAACCTTAAAATTTGGATGAAGCTCTCAAGGACAGCAACTGGATTCTGGCTATGCAAGAGGAACTAAATCAATTTTCTCTGAATGAGGTATGGTCACTTGTTCCTAGAATACCTGAAATGAACATCATTGGAACAAACTGGATATTCAAAAACAAGATGGATGAGCATGGGGTGATTACCAGAAATAAAGTCAGACTTGTGGCTAAAGGGTATAACCAAGAAGAAAGAATAGATTATGATGAAACATATGCACCAGGGGCTCGACTTGAAACTGTCAGACTTCTCCTTGCTTTTTCCTACATAAAAGGATTCAACCTATTCCAAATGGATGTGAAAAGTGTCTTCTTGAATGGTTATATCAATGAAGAAGTATTTGTTTCACAAACCCTAGGATTTGAAGACCATCATCATCCAGAATATGTATTCAAACTCAAGAAAGCTCTCTATGGGATTAAGCAAGCCCCTAGACAATAGTATGAGAGGTTGAGTGATTTTCTTACTTCACAAGGCTATGACAGAGGCACATCAGATAAAAATTTGTTCATTAAGAGGAAAGAGGATGACATAATTCTAGTTCAAGTCTCTGTGGATGATATCATATTCGGGTCAAACAATGTAGAATTATGTGAAACATTTGTGGAAATCATGAAGAGTGAGTTCGAAATGTCTATGATGGGTGAGTTGAATTATTTCCTAGGCTTGCAGGTCAAACAAATCAAGGATGGCATATTCTTAAGTCAAGCTAAGTATTGCAAGGATCTGTTAAGAAAATTTGGAATGGAAGTGCAAATCAATCAACACACCCTTCTCAACTAGTTGCCATCTAGATCATGATATTGCTGGAAATCCTGTTGATGAGACTAAGTACAGAGGGCTTATTGGGTCTCTATAGTATCTTACTGCCAGCAGACCTGACATAATGTTTGTTGTGTGCATGTGTGCTCGTTTCCAATCTGCTCCAAAAGAGTCACATTTCAATGCTGCCAAAAGAATTCTAAAATACCTCCAAGGAACAAAACAAGTTGGCTTGTGGTATCCAGGTAATATTTCATTAACCTTGACTGGGTACTCTAATTCAGACTTTACAGGCTGCAAGATTGATAGAAAGAGCACCAGTGTCACATGTCACTTGCTTGGATCAAGCTTGATCTCTTGGCAATGAAAAAAGCAAGCGTGTGTTGCTCTCTTTACTGCTGAAGCAGAGTATATTACTGCAGGCAGTTGCTATGCTCAAACCCTATGGCTGAGGTAGCAGTTAAATGACTTTGGTATCTTGCTTAATAATATACCTTTGCTATGTGATAATACTAGTGCCATCAATTTAACTAAAAATCATATTATGCATTCAAGGAAAAAACATAACGAAATAAGGCATCACTTTCTAATAGAGCATATATCAAATGGAACATGGGAAATTAAATTCATTGGTACTGATTTACAACTTGCTGATTTGTTCACTAAACCATTGGCCAAAGATAGGTTTAATTTTCTGTTGAATGAATTGGGTATCATAAATGTTAATTACCCACCGAAGTAAAAATAAATCTGTTGTTTATCAAAATTAAATGTGTTTATTTTTTTCTGATATTGGTGTGCATTAATGACTAGGAAAGAGAAACATTAATATCTCTCTTTGACTGTTTGACTGACATAGTGGGTATTAACCACCATATCTTTGACGGTTTTAGTCATGGTCTTGTAACTGATTTGATGCATTGGCTTCTTAATTGGAGAGTGATATGTATGCATCGTGATTCAAAATATTTTATGCCTCTTTCCAAAGATACTCTGCACAATACAGAGAATAAAATCCTCGTGTATCTCTTCTCTTAACTGCTTCATCAAAATATCACTATTTTTCTATATAAATCTGTTTTAAAACATTATTAATACTCACCTTTCACCACTTGACTCAAACCTGGTAAGGTAATGTCTTTCTTTGGTTATCTGTTGCTACATGTTGTTCACTCCACACTAATATGTCTCCAAGTTAATTGATGTGCAGACATAAAACTGGTTCAACAAATGGATTCTTCTTCACGACAGAAAAAGAAGAATCAGGAAAAACACAACAATTCTCAAGAGGTACTAGAAAATTGGTTTGCTGGAAATGAAGAGGGGATAACTGCTTACATACATGAGATGAGTAGAAAGCAAATCAACATACCCAAGGTATTCGAGTTTTCCTGGCTGAAAACTAAGAAACCGAATGAAACCAGATCTGCATTGAAGCATAAAAAACTGAAGTAGTTCCTAGAGATGACTAGTAATGTATATCCTGGCCTGGTTAAGGTCTTCTACACCAATTTAACTCTGGATGGGAAAAATCTTGTGACCTATGTGAAAGGCATCAAAATGAAAGTCACAAATAATGTGTGAAATTAAGTGGCTAGAATCAAATATTCTGGTTTGAAGGTTGGAAAAGGGAACACAAATAGGATTCAAGAGTTCAAAAAAATCCAATACTACAGGAGCTGTGTAAGAAATCCAACTCAAAGTGTCAATAGGTTCCATGCAGGTAATCTAAATTTAACTCCAAGATTAATTGTCTACATCATTGCATGGCAACTTATTCCTAGAGGCACTAATCATGCGGTTTTGCATGAAGAAGATTTAATCCTCCTTTATTGCATTATGAATCTGATCAAAGTAACTGGGTATACATTATCATGGAGCATATGTTGAAATCGAAAAGGTTAACTAATTACAGATTTCCTTATGCTATTCTTGTGTCAAAATTAATTGATCATTTTGGTATTGACACTACTAATGAGAGGAATGAGACCATCAAAGCTGTGAGTGAGATTGATAATTCAACTCTCCTAAAGATGAGATTTCACAAAGTAGATGACTGTTGGGTGTTTCTCAAAAGCAAGACTCACAGGGAGGAACGTGGAGGTTTAAATCTCAACAATGATGAGGGAGATGATGCAGTGCCTATGGAAGATGATATTGTGTAAGCTGCAGAATAGTCTTGCTATGAAGTTCATCACACTTCATCACACAGGATGGAATCCCCTGCTGACCATGTTAGGAGTCAAAGAATGAGATCTCCTTCTACAGAATATAGAGGAGAATCATCGGCACCACAATTAATGAATGAAGATGTTGCTGCAACTCACCACAACGCTCTTATTGCCTACCAAGCTCCAGAATACATATGTGAACCCATGTCCATGTTTGAGAGGCAAGTCCTGTCTCGACTTGATGCACTGTTAGAGGAGCAAAAGACCTATTTTGAGGCAACTCAAGCCAGGTTCCAGCATCTCGATCATCAAATTGAAGAAGTTTAGGCGCAGTTGGCAGAACTGTACTACAAGTAGTATAAGTGCCTTGTAAATGTTTATCTTTCACCTAGTTTATATTTCTGTAATCTGTTGAACAATTTGTATTGTTTTCTGGACTGTTATGGTTGGCTTTTATCTGGTTTTTTATTTCTCTATGCCAAAATGTTGTTTGATGAATCCAAAGGGGGAAAAATAGGCTAACCATGCTAGGTGATGCTAGGTGATACAGGGAGTTACACTCTGGGCCCTAAATCTGGTTTATGCTATGATTACTTTTAGCTTTTGTATTTTGGTATTTGGTGTAGTACAAGTGTTGATCTCTCTTCAAAGCAACTGAGCTATGGGGTTTTGTCTCCATCAAACAGGGGGAGATTGATGAAGATGAATGCTGCCCCTTCAAGACAATGTGTTTGATGAATTCAATTGTGTACTTCACTTTGAAGCTTGTATTTGCATTTGTTGTTGTTCTAGGCATAGATTAGTGGTTGTTTAAAGTGAGTTTTTGCTTCTGACCCACCTCTTAACCCTTAACCATGTGATAAGAGCAAGCACAATGTTTTCTAAGAATGTTTTTCACATGTTTTACCAAAATACTCTTTACTGCACAGAAAAGGAATCTGTTCTTTCTTAAATGAATAGATTCTTTATTAAACTGATGTTTTGTTAAAAGTTTTTGATAACCTTGTTTTGTGCATCAAGAATCTTGACTCGGTCTTCATGCTATAAAAAATGACTGTGTTTTATCTGTTCAAATATCTCTAGTTATCTTTTTGAAAATGAATCTGTCTTCCTTAAATGAATAGATTCTTTTTAGTCTGGTGCCTGGTTCATAAGTGCTTTCCACATCTTTATCTTTGCACCAAGAAGCTTGGCTAAGACTCATGTAACTAAACTGCAACCTTTCAAAAACTCTCTTTGCTTTCGAAAATAAATCTATTCATTTTATTTTCAATATGTTCTTTTTATAACTACTTTAACTGCTTTTTTAAAAGTCTATTATAAAATGTCTCTTATAAAAAGAGAAATGGTTCTGACTTAAAGTAGTTGTTGAGAAAACAAGTTTTACAATAGAGATTGAGTATTTTAAGAGAATGAGTACGTGTGCTTGAAATATTTTTCAAAATTAGAAATTGTGCTTGTTCTTGCTTGGTTCTAAGGTTTAGTTGGAGGTGTTGTCACAATGTGTGCAATCTGTTCTACTGGTCTAAGTCATATTTCTGCATTCTCTTTCCAGGTGTATTCATTTCATCTTTCTTTTTCTTTGTAAAGCGTGATGGTAAGACTCTTCTTGATAGGGTTTCTTGAAGAGTTGTGTGTGTTGAAATAGGCTTTTTCAACAAGGTGTGCCATGTGCTAGTAAGGTTCAAGAATAGTGGTTGTGTAATTGTTTTGAACTGTGTTTTTAGTGGATTTCACCTTGAATTAGGTGAGACTGGATGTAGCTCATTTGAGTGAACCAGTACAATCTCTTTGTGTTCAATCTCTCTTCATCTCTGCACTATTTTACTGATTCATTTGTTAGTCTGTCAGAAATTAAATCTGTTCAATTAAGAATAAATTTGTTCTTTCTGGATTTATTCATACTGTTCTTGATTTCTGGAAAATCAATTTGAAGCTTTTGTGAAAACCTATGTGAGCTGTTGAACATAATTGGAGTTCATTGTTCTATGAAAGTTAACTCAATTAATTAACAAGTTTCATTCAAGAGTTTGACTTTGCATTCAAGAATTGTATTTTACTGAACCTGCTCTCACATTTTATTCTGTAGAAATTGATGTGAACGTTGCTAGCTGATCAACTCGCTTAATATCATAAAATCACACAACTGATATAACTGTCTTAATACACTAAGCAGAATAAAAATAAATTTGTTCATTGCTAAATAAATAGATTATTTTCCTCTGTTTTTGCAAAAAGACCGAATCTGTGTGAAAGTTGTAAAAACTTAATTCACCCCCCTCTTGAACTTTGACACTTTTGAACCCAACACTTTTGAACCCAACTTCAAATATGCAAAGCATTAAAACATTGAAAAAATAAATGTTGAATGGATTCCTCGTGCTTTTCACAAAGCGTACACATAGAACATATAACCTTTATGCTGAATCTATTGATCGGTAGGAAGTCGCCCATGTAAAATTTTCCAAAGTACTAGAGTTTTGGAAGACATAATATATGAAGATCAAATGAATTTACCCAAACCATAGGAAACTTCTAGTTTCAAGAAAAAAGTCCTAGCCAATTTAAGAGTGAAACTAACAGACTCATAAAATCCAATTAGGAATATTCTGGGCCTCCATAACCATGATATGATTAAAAAAATGAGGCTTTGTAAAGACAATGGAATATTCCAATCACAACCATTCCAAAATTGAGAGACTGTATCCGAAATGCTAGCACCATCAGATAACCCTACAATATTAGCTAAAGAAGTAGTATAACACCATTTAAAAGTACCTGTACCAATAGTCCAAGAAGTATTGTCAAGTATAGTAGCATAAAACTATTTAATTGCAGACTAAAGAGACGGGGATCGATAAACCATTTGAAGCTTGTACTTTTATTTAAGAACTTTGGCTTTCAGGGGAAAAGACCAAGGCTTGTTACTATAAGCAAAATTCCAAGCAAGCTTAAGCAACATTATTTTCATGATGGAGATTAATGTTGGATTTATAGGCGTTTAAACAAGAGGGGGTGAATTGCTTAATGAAAGATTTTCTCAAATTCTGAACAAGAATGAATATTAATGCAGAAACCCAGAAAAAGCAATCAGATAAGCCAATCAACAAAACTGTTTTAATTTGATTCCAGAAAATCAATTGATTGTTTATACGAATCAATCGATTGACAAATCACATATCAAACAGTTTTATAAGCAGTGAGAGATAGAGAGATTGAACGCACAAGGATTATACTGGTTCACTCTTAATATGAGCTACATCTAGTCCCCAGAAACCCCTAGATGTAACACCAGTTTCTCACACTTATACAAAATGAATTAAAGAACAACAAAGAATAAGAAGGATCACACCTGATACAAAATATGAATACAACAAAACCTACTCCACTCTTAACTAATGCAAAACTTTTAGCAATCTTTAGAAAATCTCTTTAGTCTTTTGTAATTTGATCTCTCTCTCAATTAGAGATTCAAAAACCAGTTATATAGCCTTAAAAATAGCCATTTCAGACTATCAATCAGGGGCTAAAACATATTTGAAATAAGCAAATATAGTTTTAATGGATTAAACCAATTCTGTTATGTTTTCAAAAAAACAATCGATTGAAAGTGCGAATTGAGGTCAACCAATTTCAGCTTTTTCAAATCCTTTCCAAAACTACCAAGTGTAAAACAACCGATTGAAACGACAAATCAACAAGTTGTTTTTCACTTATTTTGAATTTTTTTTTCTTTTAAAGAACATGATTGATTTAGTTTTGGATCAAGCTAAGAGTGGATTGACAAATTCTAATCTACCCAGAACCCATGCCCTCAAGCAACAACCTAGTCTTCAAGCAAACTTCATAGATTTGGAGACACCAAAGCTTCAAGTTCAACAATCTCCCCCTATTTGATGAAGACAAATCTTTGGTTTGCTTGGGATGTTTTGTTTGAATTTGTCAATACCTGCAAAACACAAAATTTGCAAATACAAGAGGTAATCCTTTCCAGATTTCATCAACACCAAGGAACCATTTTTCACTTAGTGATTTCCATAAGGAAAGTCAGCAAAATCAGTGTGAAAAGATGGTTAAAGAGAGGTGCGAATAAGAATTTTATCCAGCAGAGGTTTATGCAACAATTTTAATCAAAGTAAGCAGCATATAAACCAAGTTAAAACATAATTTAAGCACACAATAAAAACATACAAACCACAGAAACTTCTCCCCCTATTTTCTTCACAAATAGAATCAAAGGAGAGATAAAAAAACAACATTTAAAAGAGAGTTTGTGAGTCAAGAATTCCTAACTCATTTCTGAGAAAGAAGAACCTGTCCTTTGGCAAAGATTTAGTGAAAAAATATGCCAATTGCCTTTCGGTTGCAATGAACTTCACCTCACAGTCTCCATTACTCACATGATCTCCTATGAAATGGTGTCGGATCTCAATATGTTTTGTCCTAGAGTGCTGAACTTGATTTTTTGTAGATTGATGGCACATGTGTAGTCACACAGTAGGGGTACTTTGCTGACTTTTAATCCAAAGTCTTGAAGCTGTTGTTTAATCCACAAAATCTAAGCACAACAGCTTTCTGCAACAATGTATTATGCTTCAGTAATGGAGAGTGTTACGCAGGCTTGCTTCTTGCTATGCCAAGAGATAAGGCTGGAGCCAAGTAGATGACAAGTAACACTTGTGCTTTTCCTGTCCAGTTTGCATCTTTCAAAATCTGAATAAGAGTATCCAACTAAATGTATAGGAGAATGATAAGGATACCATAACCCAACAATGGATGTGCCTTTTAGATACTTCAGAATTCTTTTGGCAGCTTTAATGTGTGATTCTTTCGGATTGGACTGGAATCTAGTGTTAGAATATATGGCCTTAAATAAGAGGGGGGTGAATTGTTTATGAAAGATTTTCGCAAACTTTGAAGGTATAATGAAGGTCAATGAAGAATCACAGAGAAAGAAACTAAGGACAGTAAAGCACAAAGCTGTTTTAGTTGATTTCCAGAAAATCAACCGATTGTTTTTGCGATTGAACCGGTTGTTTTTATCAGCAGTTAATAAAAACAACTTAAAATAGATATATCTAAGATTAGGGAAAGATAGAATCACACAAACAGATTTATACTGGTTCACTCTTACACCAAGAGCTACATCCAGACCCCAGAAACCACTGGGTAATCCACCATGCAATCAAAACCATATTACAAACACTAGACACCAAGGTAGTGACCTTGAACCCCTCAAGAAACACATTACCTTTGGCAAACCACCCCAAGAGTGTTGATCTTGAACACCTCAAGAACACACAAACACTCCTTGGCAACATAAATACAAAAATACAGTAATCAAGGAATAAGGGAATAGAATACACCTGGGTATTACAAAGCTTAAAGTTCAGAATACAACCCAATCCTATTCCACACACTTAAGAATGATCCAAAGCTCTTTCAAATCTTGGAAAAACTATTTTTGATACACTCTTTTTCTTACTCTAAGATTAGGAGTGTAAAACCACATTTATATGGACCAACCAAGTGGTCAAAAGCATTTAATAAAGGAATCAAGGTAGTTAGGATCATTTAAAACATATTAAAACCACTTAACAGAATTCTGTTAAGTTTATCAGAAAAACAATCGATTGTTTTGTCGAAACAATCGGTTGAATTGACTTTGACAGCAAAGTCAAGCTTTTCAAAACCTTTTCAAAAACTACTAAGGTAAAACAACCTGTTGTTTCGAAAAACAACCTGTTGAAATTTCAACAGCTTTTTATAAAACCCATCTTTTCAAAAGGTTAAAGATTCAAATGAACTTGGATCAGCTTAAGGAGTGAATTAACAAGTTTCAAACAACTAGACAACACACACACACCCAACAACAAGGTCTTCAAGCTTTCCTCTTGGATTTGGAGACATCAAAGCATCTTGTTCAACAATCTCCCCCCTATTTGATGAAGACAAATCCCTGGTTTGTTTGTGTTGTTGTTTTTGAACTTGAAAAGTCCTGCAAAACAGAATTTGTGCATATACAAAGCAAGTATACCAGCAGGATACCAAGGCACACAAAACCAGTTTTCTGCATAAGCCTTTAAGCAGAAAAACCAGACAAATAACCATAAAAACCAGTGCCAAAATTAGACTTGTCTGCAGCAGAACTATGGTGAACAAGAGCATGGAAGCAGCAGAATTTAAACCATGATAAAACTTGTGGACATAGGTGTAGTTGCTTCTTTACACTGCTTCATTTCAAAACTTTTAAGAATTTCCTTACAATACTTGGATTGACTTAGAAGATGTCATCCTTTGATTGTTGGACCTTAGTCCCAAGAAGAAGGAGAACTCTCCCATCATCGACATTTCAAATTCTCCTTGCATAGCTACCACAAATTCTTTACACAAGCTATCATTAGTAGCACCAAAAATAATGTCATCAACATATATTTGGACTAAAATAATGGCAGAATTTGATTTTTTGATAAAGAGAGTTTTGCCAACCTTCCTTCTTTCATAGTCATGAGACAAGAGGAAGTTACTTAACCTCTCATACCACTGCCTTGGAGCTTGCTTAAGACCATACAAGGCCTTTTTCAGCTTCTATACATGCTTGGGATGTTGATGATCTACAAACCCGGGTGGTTGTGAGACAAAGACCTCTTCATTGATAACTATGTTAAGGAAGGCACTCTTCACATCCATTTGGAACAATTTTAACCCGCTCATGGAAGAAAAGGCTAGCAACAACCTTACAACTTCCAATCTGGCCACTAGTGCAACAAGTCTTGCTTTGTTCCTTGTTATCACCCCTGATTCATCAACCTTGTTTCTGAACACCCATTTCGTCCCAATGATGTTCATATGATATATTTTGGGACCAGGAGTGACACATCATTACTGATGAATTGATTTAGCTCCTCATGCATAGCAACAGTCCAAATCACATCCTTGAGAGCTTCATCAACTGATTTGGGTTCAACTTGAGAGATTAAGCCCATGTGTCTGCAGTAGTTTGCTATGGTTCTTCGTGTAGAAACTCCTTTATTAATATCTCCGATTATGTTTTCCACAGAGACGTCTCTTGGAATCCTCCATTCCTTGGGTAGCTCCTCTAGTTGTAGAATATCAATCGGTTGATTCGCATAATCAATTGATTGTTTTTCTGGACAGGTTTCCAAATTCTTTATAAAGATGTTTTGTTCATCTTCTTCTGCACAATTCCTCAAGGAACTTTGTTTTGCAGGGTTAGTTTCATCAAATACAACATGTATAGATTCCTTTACAGTCATGAGTTTTTGATTATAAACCCTATAAACATGATTAGATAAAGAGTAACCAAGACAAATACCATTGTATGCTTTCTCATCAAATTTTCCAAGATTTTCTTTACCATTATTCAGAATATAACACTTACATCCAAAATACCTTTAGATGACCTATATTGGGTTTCCTTCCATTAAGCAGTTCATATGGAGTCTTCTTCAAGATAGGCATGATGAGAACCCAATTCATCACATAGCATTCAGTACTTATAACATCTGCCCAAAAGTATTTTGGCAAGGATGATTCACTCAATATTTTCCTGGCCAGTTCTTCAAGCGATCTGTTCTTTCTTTCCACCACACCATTCTGCTGAGGTGTTCTTGGAGCAGAGAAATTGTGGAAGATACAAAGCTTTTCACAAAAGGAGCTGAAATTTTCATTATGAAATTCTCCTCCATTATCACTACGGATAACACATATGTTGTTGCAACATGTATTCTACAACCTCTTAGCTAGTTCTTGAATGCAGAGAAGGCATTGCTTTTTGACTCCAGAAACATTGTCCATGTGAACCTGGAAAAATCATCAACCACAACAAGAGCATAATAATTCCCACCAAGACTCATTGTCCTTGAGGGACCAAACAGATCCATGTGAAGAAGCTCAAGGGGTTTTGAAGTGGATACCATATTTTTCAGTTTAGAGGAATGTTTAGTTTGTTTCCCTTTTTGGCAAGCTTCACATACATGATCTTTTTCAAACTTAAGCTTAGGTAGCCCTACAACAAGATCATTAGCTATCAGTTTGTTCAAATGATGCATATGAATATGAGAAATTCTTCTATGCCAAAGCCATGATTCCTCATGCTTGGTTAAAAGACAGTCAAGCGATGTGGGATTTGATATGTCAAGAAGGTAAACATTATTACCTATTTTACCAACCAGTAGCACTTCCTGTGAATTGGATAGAGGAATCTCACAATTGTTAGGTTTGAAGGTCACTTGATACCCTCTATCACACAATCGGCTTATGCTGAGAAGATTATGCTTGAGTCCTTCCACGTGTAGAACATCATGAATCAAGAAGTTGTTTTCATTTCCTATAATGCCTTTCCCAAGAATCTTCCTTTTGTTGTTATCCCATAGGTAACATAACCTTCTTGCTTAAGGATGATGTTGACAAAATTGGATATATCTCTTGTCATGTGTTTGGAATAGCCATTGTCCAGGTACCACATATGCTTGCTTTTCATCAAGGAATCCTGCAAAAGACAAAATCAGGTGGCAAGGTTTGGTCCCCTAACAAATTTGGGTCCATAGAGGTTAACTTGGTTATTAGGAACCTTATGATTCTTAGGAACCCATTTCAAAATACCCCTGGGAACAAATTTTTTTCAAATTTTACAAAACGTGACTGAGTGACCCTTTCTCATACAGAAGAAGCAAGAAACAACCGGTTGTTTCGACTTTTCAATCGGTTGTTTTTCTGCAATGGTTGAAAAGGTTTTGAAAAAGCCACTGTTTTTTCTCTGTGGATTAAAACCAAGTCCAGATTTTCCAAAAACACAGTTTTGAGATGAAAGTACATTCTCAAAGTTGGATTTTTCTTTAGAAAGTTTATCTACAGTTTTCATATGATACAAAACTTTATTTTGAAGAGATTCACAGTTTTCACAAGAAGTAGAATCACACTTGCGAGAAGAATTTTGATAAATCATTTCCAAGTTTTCAAAATCAGTTTTTTATTTGTTTAATTCTTCTTCCATGATTTTGACTATATTTTCCAACCAGTTGTTTTTATTTTTCAACTGATTGTTCAAAAGGGTAAACCTACAACCAGAAGAAGATATGTCATTATCTTGCCAAACAGTTCCACTTGATCCTTCATGAGTGCTTTCAAGAGTGTCCCACATGTCCTTTGCTGAAACGCACTTTGAAACTCTAAGAAACTCATTAGAATCAGGAGCAGATATTATGACCTTTTTAGCAATGCAATCAACCAAAACCCACAGTACTCCTTGGGTCAATTTTGTCTACGTGACAGGTAAGGAGTACATAGTCCTTAAAAGGAACGTCCTTTCTTGTATTCTTATTTTTAAATTTTTTGAACAAATATCATGTCTTCTACTATTTCATTGTTTTCTATAGGTTAGTTTTTTTTTTATCATGGAGAAGGATAATCACAAAGCACAACAATAAGGTGGCACCCTGAACTAGATTTGAGGACAAATGCTTTTGAGGGGGGGGGGGGGGGGGGCTAGGGGGGGGCACTCTCACCCCCCCCCCCACCCCCACAACAACCAAACAAAAAAAAAAAAACACAAACACCAAACAAAAAAC
>Ga0123342_1007628_pt1 | contig 14173 bp, 12 predicted proteins | sample Turbeawhitnodule_FD_89960 | JGI IMG/M metagenome (GOLD analysis project Ga0123342, IMG submission 89960) | Root nodule microbial communities of legume samples collected from Mexico - Turtle bean Mexico white nodule | ecosystem: Host-associated > Plants > Roots > Nodule | place: Mexico: Nepantla...
ATATTAATAATAATATTTATAATAATATTAATAATAATATTTATAATAATATTAATAATAATATTAATAATAATATTTATAATAATATTAATATTTATAATAATATTTATGATAATATTTATAATAATATTAATAATAATATTTATAATAATAATAATAATATTTATAATAATATTAATAATAATATTTATAATAATATTAATAATAATATTTATAATAATATTATTAATAATATTAATAATAATATTAATAAATATTAATTATAATAATAATGTTAATATAATATTAATATGTATAAATTATGTTAATAATAATAAGTATAATAAAAATGATAATATGATCAAAGAACTTATTTGGTATAGTGGTTAACCCTTACTTGGTTACTGGAAGGACTTGGGTTCGAATTCTGGTTGATGCGTCGGTTTTATGAGGTTGAGTTAGGCCCACTTCGTAATAATTTCATCTCAATTAAATTTTAATATTTCTTCTTTCGTAAATAGTTTCTATATTAAATTTGGTTAAAATAGTAAAAGAAATTTCAATCATTTATTTATTTTAAATACCATTCATTTATTAGTTTTGTTTTTATAATTTACTTTTCCAAAATTAAAAATAATAAAATTTAAAACTAGAAAATATCGAATTAAGCACTTTTTTGTTCTTTATTAATTACCCTTTTCTAAATTCTTTTTGTCCTTATATTTTAATATGTGGAGAAATGAATTGTAAAAGAAATTCTTTTTGAACAAATGAGTAAGTAACTCTAACTAGATAGAAATAAATCCCTGTTGTTTTCTTATATTTTCCTACTTTTTTATTATTACAAGTATTTTTCTTATAAGAAAATAGTTATACTCGTGTTCAGAAATATACACTGTTAGCCTGAGTGGAATTTGAACAAAATTCCTTTACTAAAGTCTTGTATTAGAACTTTGTGATGAAGAAAAATGTAAAAGGAAGAACACTCTAGGAACAGTGGTGTGTAAGATTTTTCAATGAAAAATAGTAATGGATAAAATTAATAAGCATGTGTACCTGTATTTAGCATACCATTTTTCACATCTTTGTACATTCTACTTACACTTGATTTCGGGCTTTCGGACCTTTCTCTTTTGAGAATGAGGAAATTGAGATCCACAAGGAATCAGGAAGTGCAGCAGTAAGTGAAGACACTGTAAACGTGCAAGTCTCAGAAATCAATGAATCATTTGATATCACGAATGAATCATCATAGCTTCAATTAGTCAACCTGAAATCTATTCACTTCGGAAGTGGCAAGTACACAAACATTTTCATTCATTATCTCAAAGGGGTGTCATGTAAACGATAGTAATAATGATGTGAATGAACAAAGAACCTTGCCTCTTTCAGTTTCTCCCCGTTAGAGTGATGTGCATGTTTCTATGATAGTGATTAATGCCTAATTGACATGGTTCAAGTGTTATCACTGAACAAGAGATAGTGAAATATGTGTTATATCTAGCTAGTATAGTTCTGGCGGCTACTCAATGTCAAAACAATTAGTCAATAAATAGTTTTATTTGGTATCATTAGCTGTAATGAAATCAAGCAAGCAATAGCCTTAGTTTTATTCTCTTTGCATGCATTTGTTGCCGTATTCAACATCTCCTTTGGGTTGTTGACCAAGTTGTAGCCACTCATATCCTAAACATTTTCTGTGCCATAGCAGTATTCTGATATTGCTGAACGAGAGCCACCAGTTGGTATACTTATGTTCTTATCGTAAATTTCCCTTCTAAAGAAAGACAGATATTTTAAGATTCTCTGACTAATGGTTTAAAGCAATACCGGGTTTGATTCTTCAAAAGGTGGCGTTTATTTGAACTAGAGATAATAGTATACTATTCTTTTATTGTTACTATTACTGAAGATTTTATCATTTTACCGATTAAGAGTGTTGTTGTTGTTGAATTTGAGCATCTGAAAACTGAGGGAGGATGTGCATCATAGTTTTTGTTTGCATATGATGTGTCCTAGGTATCACCTGTATATTCATAGATTTCTAGGGCACTTCAAATATGATGATGGAAATATGGAATGATTAATGGTGAACATGCACTTCTTAATCAGAATGAGGCCCATTTCTTTTTCATTGATTTTCTTACTTGGGGGAGGGTCTATGTATGCTTGAAAAGTTTGTATGGTTATTGTGTGGAGTTTTGTCGGTATTATTTGTAGTATTAGTTAGGTTAAGATCCATCATGACCAAATGGGGCTCCACCATGAATTTAGAAACCAGCAAATTTCATTTCTTTTGAGGTTTCATCTCCTCCTTCTTGACCATGTTGAAGCTGAAACGTGACAGTCATAAATGGTAGCTGCTTTATCAGAGAGGCCAATTTTATTCAAGAGCTGAAGTGACCCCTGACCTGACGACACCACTTTCTTTTTTGAAAGTTAGGTTTGGGCTTCACCTATTTGTTGATTTAGAATGAGTTCCAAATGCATAGGGTATCATAGTTCCATGTGACTTTTGGAAGATATACCAAGTAGTTGAGATGGGACAGAGTTAAGTTGCAGAGATAATTCTAATGGATACTAACACAGAAATTGTTGTGAACTAAATTTCTAATTGAGTACCCCTCCACATTGGTCAGAGATAATGAATCATGTAAGTGATTTTAGTTGGTAACTTCACTCAATACTTATTTACAAATTATTTATTTTTTTTATCCTTAATATAACTGAATATAACAAAAGGATTTTAATGAATTGTGCTTTTAAAGTTAAAGTCTGAAATAAAAACTTTATAAAATTAGAAAAAGGTTTTGTGAACTCCGAAAATGGAGCAACATAAAGCCTCTTTTAGTTTTTGTATGCCAACATCAAGCTTTGAAGTTAGTCCCGAAAAAAGGTTAATAGTATGGTTTATTGTTGTGTTTTACTATTGGTGAGTCTACTGTATATATTAGGATGACTTTGATTTAGCAAGACATATTGGGGTTACTTGCAAAGAATTTAAAGAGTATGTTTTGATAGGTGAGTTTTCTTGGAACTGAAATTTTCTAATAAAAGACACACATACAGAGTCGTTAAATAATGTGTTAACTTTTAGTATCTTTGTGTGTGTTTCTCTATTAATGTAAATTTTACCAAAGGAGAGCAATATATACTCTGTTTACAAGTTTCTATGTAATAATTATAGAATGAGACTAAAAACTCGGTCTAGAATTTAGGAGTGTGAAAAATAAAATAAGAAGTGGGGAAGATAAGAATAATTATATATGCTATTGCAAAAGGTTTTGATACTTTGATGTTTAGAAACTGATATATTAATACTAAAAGGAATGGCGTTTACTATGTTAAGACCGAAGTAGAAGTTTCCTCGGTTGAAATGCTTTCTTTTTGCCTGTTCTTCAAATAATGAAACCATGGAAAGTGTATGGCCTTTTTAGAGTTGAATGAGAATTGTAGTTCTAAGTTCATGAAACTTTAGTTTTTGATATCCCACGAGTGGTCGAAGCTGTTTGATCCTGTTAATGAGTTCATTGATTTACAGCCATTGGGGCATTACAAGTTCATAGTTCCACTTGAAGAAGAATGACACAAAAATGATGTCAACATGGAAGCAAAGACTGAGATAAACCATCTATTATGATGATCCATCTGTCAATTTTGTACAAGTGGCCCCTCCACATTCATCAAAATAAGGAGCCCTAATGGCAGTCTTAAGGCTAAGGATGTGTTTACTTTTTGAGTGTGCATGTACTATAAATGTAATGTGGAGGAAATGGATGAGTGTTCTCAAGGAATGGAAAAGATTGATATTTGTAAAAACCAAAAAGTATTGTTGCGCATTGCACAAACGCTCATCTCCCAAAGTTTTCAAATCATGTTTAGGAATAGACAAAGATACTGAGGTAGGGGATGATGCTACTTTCCCTCTTTTGAAAACTTTTTCTTCAATGGCTATCTGTAATATGATTAAACTTTTGAGCAACTTATCTAAAGAGATTCCGACAATATGACTTGACTAGTGTATTATGGGTGATTTATGGACAAGAGCCATTTAATATTCTAGTGCATGTCTCATCCCTTCAATGGTCCACATATGTTCATATGTGATGGCAGGATCAATAGGGGCATTGTTACACACCATGGATTTCAGCTAAAAGCAAAAATGATACTCTAAATCTAAGAGAGACCCTCCTAAGTCCTAATGACGTGTTCACTCTCCAATTGGACAGTTTTTATATGGTGGTGTAAACTTCAAAGGGCAAAATCAAGTCTTGTAAAAATGTTAAAGCAAGCAGAGGGGTTTCGATTGATGATTTGATTTCAGCTGGTTGTGATTTGAGAGCACATCTTATGAACTGAAGATTAACTTGCTCCTGATCAGATCCCTAAATGGGCCCAAACCCATATCACAGAAATCCCAAAGGGCCATTTGCTACAAGAACAAGACCATCCCTGATAACAGATACAACAGATACAAACAAGATACATCAGTGTCAATCTCATCCTGCAGACAACAACGACAGTGAGGCACACCCACACAATGGGTACAAACCCAACAAACTTTGGTATACTGATACTCTTGGCTGATGTCTACACAATGTGTATTCTACAAATATCCATCTACTCACCTCTAAGGAGATCAAAGTAAGAGAAGAGGAAAACAGCGTTTGAGAAGGTATTCAATTGCAACTTTGAGTAGGACCATGTACCAATTTAGTACGTGTTTGTATTTTCTTAAATGTCAAATCCACCAGATCGATCCATGTGTTCTCACTGAACAGGTGGATACCATGCTCAACACTCGTAACTTTTAAGATTAATCGAGATGGAACCATGAAAACGGACATGATTTCTGTGAACAGACTACAGAGGAGATTGTATTCATTTGTTATCAAAAGAATCGGAAAATGTTATAGTGTTTAGAAAGTCAGCATTTTGCGTCACTGGATAAAACTTTGTGCTTGCTTGCGCACATACTGGGGCAGTGTTATCATAATATAAATTATTTATAAAGCGGTCTGCCTAGTTTCCTCTAAAGTTGCCATCCTGACATGGTCCAATACACATACAAAAATGTGAAACAGGTTCAGTTGGGACTAAGTGAAGATCAATCCTGGAAATAGTGCTTGGAAAGAAAAATTATTTAATTTGAGATAAGATAATTACATAGTGAAGTAGGTTAATCCAGTGGTATAGCACACTGAGGACAGCATTCTTTAGTGGTTGACCTCGTGCTTAGATCAGCTACGAAATGTGCTTAACAGACAAAAGTTGTAAAAACCAAAAACCCTTTATAGGCTTCACCGACCTTGATAATTTTTCCTTCCCCCACCAAGGCACCAACACCACCCACTGCCACTACCAACTAGTTGTTGGCTTCCTTGTTTGTTGTTTTGTATGTTAGATTCTGCATTCTGGCTCTCCACCATTATTTTTATCAACCTCGATATCATTATTGATAAATGCATGATTATCTAATATCTTAATGTGCACAAAGGCATTAATGTATCCAAACCCCAAAACCGTACACGTGGCCCACACAACCAAAAAATCAGGTGGGTGGGCCAGACCCTAGATTGGTCTTCACCAACCAGCCCAAAGAATCAACTTTTTAGAACTGCAACTCAATATAATTATTGTAAGTTATTATCAGAGCGTATGTGTGCTTAGTAAACAGTATAATGCATGTGACAACCTGATCGGGTTCGGGATGTGTGTTGTTGATACTTGTTTATTCACGACCATGCAATTTGATGAAAAATTATTTTAAAAAGCGATGGAGTTGATCTGAGGGGTGGCCAGTAGGTAAGATAGGACCATCACAGTGGTCATTCCAACGTATCCGACGGCTATAATTGAAACTAGTGTGACAGTGGAGGGGAATCAATCTCCTTGTGGAAGGTCATTATCAATTTGTTTTCTCTTATTTTGTTTTTCTTTTCTTCTAGGGGACAGTGATGGCTACTTGTAAAGAAGAACGAAAGGCAAACAGAAAAAGGATATGGTTAAAAGGCAAAGACAGCTATTGTATGGTAATGACCATCCAGGGGGCTATTCCCACCATGAGCAATAATATGGATAAGCCAAAGCCATGTTATGAGAAGGGAGTGACCGTTTATTTGTTTCCGTTCAGTGTTCCCTGCACAACCCTCTTATCCTCTCACCAAAGCAATGAGTCAGGGACAAGGAAAGAGAACGGAAAATAGCCAATTGAAAGGGGGCCAGTGGCAAGGAGAGACCATTGCGTTCACTCCACTAGCTGCAGTGGCAAATGGATAGAAAAAAAGAAGAGAGCCAAAGGTTTGCTTCACATCACTTAGTTGCATAGTCAGATCCCACTTTGATGTTATGTTTACTTTTACCACTCTGCCTCATGCCAGATTGAATACCAACAAGAGAGGGAGATGGATTTCTCACCTAATAATGAGAGAGAGAAGAGATAGTCCGTTAGTGGACTTGGCCGCTTTATAACGCAAACGCTGGAGGGGAGACCATTCATCAAATTATTGGTCCCCCTCACACCCTGTTGAACCCATATAATTTTATTCACATACATACATCACCCTATTATAATATCTATATTCCAACCACAAGGAAATTATTCAGACTCTAGCTAATAATGCTTCAGTCTCTCCACATACAGTAATAGGCATGAGAATTCAGAAGGCTTCTGTGAGGCAAGGTAACTAAGTGATGGAAAGAGCCCGTCGAATAGTTCTGATGGAAGTTCAGGACCATCAAACAAACCCTCCCTCTATTCTTTTTTCTGTTAAAAGAAATGGATCCTCACGGCGTGCAAATGGAACCCCACGAGAAGAAAGGGGGTCCTGCAACGTGTACTTGAATAACACTTTCCACACAATCAATAGGTCTCACTATCGATCATTCCACATTCAGAAAACGAAAGATATAGACACAGGATGGTCCATGCATATTCTGGCATTTATTAACCATCTCACAATTGCTAACAATAACAATAAATTCAACAGTCAGGTGCTACAGCAACACATCCGTGAACATAAAATTAAAATAAAAAAAACATTTGAGAATAGGGAGATAGAGATAGGTTTATATCACAGTCTGGAGTTTGGATTCTGGCCAGCCAAAGCTTCAACTAACTATCATTTGAATCCAGATAAACAGACTAAGTTCCTTACAAAGTGAATACATTTTTTGCTTCTCTACTGGTAAGATATGATGGATAAGTTAGAGAACATCACCTCTGCAAAACCTCTGATTTGATCCTTCTGAATCTGCTCTCAATGTACCATCTATTAGACCAAGGAAATAAAATAATGCTTACTAACCAATTCTCAGAGCAGCTTCAGCAATCTCTACTTCCCCCTCCTTGGGCAGTTTTTCGTTATGATAAATGAATATAAAGGGAAAAAAATTACATAAACTTAAACTGTGACGATACAAACATTGAATTCTGCAGGTCTTCTTTCTGAACATCCTCCCCTACCCCTTCCTATTATTCTATTCCCTCTTCCAATCCTCAGTCCTCTAACATAAACAAGGGCAAATGGAGAATTTTTCCCAATCCCCCTCCCCAATAGCAGCTTTGGGGCCGGCCACCACTGCAGCCCACACAACGAACAGGAATTGTAAGCTTAACTTCGTTTGCAATGCATATCAGAGAAATCTTCCGGCAGATTTATTTAAAATTCCCTGTTCCATCATGTTTCATCGACCAGCCACCACTGGAAAGAGCTAAAATCTTCTTGAATTAAAAAGCAAAATCTAATGCAGGATGCTAACAAATCTTGGGGCATCATCCCGCGGCCCATCAAGTGACCGATACATGTACAATATCTCAATATCATCACCTGCATTCTCCTCATCGTTCTCGTTGATGACTTCCAAGACCAGGTTGGGTAATGCTTGTGCAATCTCTTGGCAAGCTTGGCGCGTCAATCTACAGGACGACATCCAAAGGAATCTCATGTTGTAGTAATTATGCAAACCAGATCGCAGAGCTCCATCCCCAAAAGGACTATCCCTGATTTCAAGTTTTTGCAAATTAGGGCATCCTTCAAGCACATACTTAAGACCCATGTCGGTGGCCCCAGCAAAGGCAACCGACAGTGTCCTAACCAATTTCCCATACCTCCCAATGTACTCAAAAACTCGATCAGTCAGCAAACCAGACACAGCTAGCCTAGTGAGCTTCTTGCAATTCATAACAATAGCACCAAAACCCTCGTCCATGGGTTCCTGAGTCACAGGATCTGGCCTATACCGCCCAATAATACACAAACGAAACACCACAAGATCTGGGCAGTTCTTGGACATAGCCACCACAGCTGCATTAGTCATCCTCTGGCAGAAATACAGAATCGATTCCAACTTCCTACAACCCTGCGAAATCGCTTCAAACCCCACCTCAGAGACAGGCCCTTCAGTCTCCTCACTTGCATCCACAGGAAAAACCCGAAGCTCACGCAAGTCCTTGCAAGTAGCAGCCACTGCCTGAAGTCCTTCATCACATATCGAGTCAAGTACCTGCAAAACAACACCCGAACAACCATGAGCCCAAATCTAAATTCAGATTCAAATCCTTAACAATGCAGTCACAACAAAACTCACAATGGCACAACACAACACATACCCAGAATATCTGCAGCTTATGACAGAGGCGAATAACTGCCTTCAGCTGATGCGCGTTAACATCGGCATAGCTCAAATTTAACGAGGTAAGATTGGCGCAGACCGGATAAATCGCGGGAAGGTAGTCCGCCCAAATCTCCCTGAATCCAGACAGGCAAACCAAGGATCTGCAGGCCTCAAACGCTGCCGTGTAATCCGGTTCCAGTTCGCCGACCACTCCGGGCTCAGTAGCACTGAAGGAGCCTGTTCCCAGGTGAGTAAGCTGCGGGGCTCGTAGCAGCAAACGATGGAGCTGAGCCATGGAAACAAATTGGTTCAACCGAAGCTTCTTCAAACGAGGCGACCTAGCCACTAAACTCTCCAAAGCCTCGAAATTAATAGGACACTCAACACAATCAAACACAAGAGACTCCATGTTGGTTTGGCTCTCGGGAAAACAAGAAATCCAATCTATTTCCTCATCGTCCTCAGCCTCCACTACAGATTCCACCAGCTCAAGCACCCTCAGCAGTCTAATCACAACACAACACAACAATGCTCAAAATTATCAATCAACTAAGGCTGCGTTTGGACAGACAAATTTCCTACAGAGTAAAACGAAACGAGTTCATGGGTTTTACAAAGCTTGATTGAGATCTGTACCTGCACTTGGCAGCAACGTTGGCGAGGCCGGGAGTGCCGAAGCCCTCGCAGCAGACGAGGACGAGTTCGCGGAAGGTGGAGAAGGAGTCGGCGAGGAGGGCGAGGTCGGCGTCGGAGACGTTCATGCGTTTGAGATGGAGCTTCTCGAGCCAGGGGTAGGCCTGGGCCAGGGCGGAGGCCCAAGGCGCGAAGTTGGCCCCCCAATCGGGGGGCATCAGATCGAAGTCCGCGAAGCGCGGCTTGCCCTTGACGGTGACGGACTTGACGCGCGTGAAACGCGTGGTGGCGCGGGCCGGAGAGAGCGCGTAGCAGTTCCCGATGAAGAGCTCGGATCGGGTGAGGGCCTCGGCGCGGTACCAGGAGCGGCACACCAATGAGGCGGCGTTGCGGTCGTGGCGCGAGGAGAGGAAGTGAAGCACGTTCTCCAGCACGTTCTCGAGGACCTGGTCCGGGAACGGAGCCTGAGGCTCCGATGGACCCGACCCGGAACCCGGATCCGGGAACCCACCGTAGTTTCGGGTCTTGGAGTTGGAGGAGATTTCGGCGCGCGCCAGATCCAGCAGGGAGGATCGCTGGTCGTCATCGGAGTTTGTGGAAGGATGGTTCTCTCTCATTTGTTGGAGTGGGTGGATGATGTTTTTGTTTGATCTGGGGACTGTGGGTTTGGATTCAAAAGATGGAATCTTTGATTGGTTGATAGGGTATTGGATTTGTGGGGTTTGATTGGTTAGAGTGGGAATGGGAGAAGGGAAAGTTGGAATTGAGAGAATGAAGGAGAGAGTGTGGAAGGTGTGATGATATGGGAGAGTGAGAGTGAGAGTGAGAATGAGAGTGGGGATTTTTTAGTTTAATTCCTCACAAAACAGGGCCAGTGAGTCACAACAGTAACCTCTGCTGTCTGTGTCTATGAGCTTTACCATTGGGATTCTCCATGCCCTCTCTCTTTCATCACAAATATCCCAATCCCCCCTCTCTCTCTCTCTCTCTCTCTCTCTCTTCTCCTTCATTATTTCACACACTCTATCTTCACTCTCCTTTTTTCTTTTCTTATCTTTCCATTGCTAATGTTTTTAGCTATTTCAATTCAGCTTTTCCCCCAATTATTTTTACTTTTTCTCCCATTTTTATTTAAAATTCAATTTTCTTCTTACTAACCTTTAGTACAGGCCAAAAATGTATTGGTGTTGAGTTTGGTATGAGTATGAGTATAGTCCTTGAGGGTTGTCATGATTTGTAGGAATATGTAGTAGTTTTGTTTGAATATAAAATGGATGAGGGATAAAATAAAATAAAAAAGAAATCATAATTGCATATGCTCAAAATGCTTTACACCAACTCAGATTTTGAAGAAACTGAGTCTTAGCAAGTCACATTATATAATTATAGACCGCGGAAACCCCTTTTAGAATACAATTCACTGGACCACCACTTTCAAAGATTATCATCAATTTCCGTTGCGTTAGTCAAGTTTATATATGTGCTGCACTACTCATCACTTTCTTTCATTTTTTTTTTAATTATTTTCCCCATTCTTCTTCATCAACAACAAAACTTACTTCCAAATATACCCATGCACTTAATAACTTCCAAATAAATATTTACGGATTACAACAAAAATTACAAAATCTTTTTTAAGATCGTTCAAGTTTAAGTAGAAAACTACCAAAAGCTGCGCATATTAAATAAATGATAGACTCAATAATTTGATTGAAGTATATCATAAAATATTGGAACTGAAAAAGCCATCCAAAAGATTTAACTTTAAATACTTTTCCAGAGTGCTTTTTAAACATAACAGTATCGTCTGTAATTAAAGACGAGGCGAGAAAGCAAACGAAAAAGAAAGGCACCATATCGTATGTACCAACGTACGTAAGAATGAATTAAACAATATTTAAATCTATAAAGTTTTGTGTATTTAAGAGGAAAATCGCTAAGGAAAAACAAATATGTACATTTAATTTCGCGACATGTACAACAGCATTAACTATGTTTCAAATAACTTTATGCCCATCCATTGTCTTCCACAATAAATTACACATTTATTAATACCATATTTGGACATAATATAATTAATCTTCTTTAATAAAAATAATTCCACTTTTCTCAATTCTTTTTTTTTTACCGTTTATCTTTATTATAATATATTTTCATAAATAGTTATAAATCTCACGTGGATTAGACATAAAAAAAATATTTTATAATATATATAAATATATCATTTATTTTTTAAGTTAATTTTATAAAATTAAATTAAATTTAAAGTTATTTTCTTAATATAATATCAAAAATTAATGTTGGAATCTCATAAAAATATTATAAAATTAAGTTAGATATATAAGATTGAATTAAGTTTAAAATTATTTTTTATATAAATTACTATAATTAAGTTTAAGACTAATTAAAATGTTATTTGATAAAAAAGAAGTGAAGAAAAATCTAGCAATCTTATAATTTATTATAAATTAGAAACTCTTAAAATAGAGTCTTATCCTATTAAAACAAAATTACTAATCCAGGAAAATTCTTTATGTATGAAACTAGAATAATTAATATGTTTAAGAGAAAATATGTAATTAAAAACATTAAAAAATGTAGACATAAAACAATGTAACCAATTAATTTTACTAATTTGGAGATAAAGCTCCCAATGTTTACCTTGAATAGGAACTAGAGGTAAATAATTCTAAATATGATCACTCAAAATATGATTAAAATTTTTAAAGTATTATATGAAGTGCATGCATCCACCACCAAATACATTTTAAATGTTTTTGTTGCACTTCTTCTTCTAAAGGTTGTTTCCAAATCAATATATTCCTTTGTATCAACTCTTTCATCTGAGAACCCGATTATTTGCTCTCGATATGGTATCATATTTTCTTTCTTCAGATGCAACTTGCGAAAAGTTTCCCAAAACAAAATATCAACAAAACTTCCTTGATCTACCAGAGTTTTCATTACAACATACTCTGCTATCTCCACCGTTATCACCATCAGATTGTTTAGGATCAATTTTTGAAAATCCTCATCAGTAAAAAACATGATTGACGGTCCTGACATTCCTTAAATGTCTCTTTCTTGCAGATGAAGATATTCCTCCCCCGACAAAGCCTCCAGAAATGGTATTGATAAAACCTTTAACAGGTCTTCCTAAACTTCGCTCATGGTTTCTCCTCCGCTAAGGGTTGTGATAACTTCTTTCTTCTCATCTTTCCACCCTTCCTTCTCTTCTTTCGTCCCTCTTGTCATCCCTCCTGTCATCCATCCTTTCAAACTATTTTTCTCTTCTACCAACATACCCCCTACCTCTCGGCTCTGGACTTTGTCTATTCCTTATCGCTCCATCTCTCACAAAGCGTCTCAACTACCAAACTTTAATTAACTCTTCAATTCGATCTTTTAAAGCTACACATTTTTTCGTTTGATGGCCATGATTTTTATGGTATTGACAATGTTTACTTTGTCAGCTCCTTCTGGCATTCTTGCTTCCTATGTAACCATTGCTTCTTGTAATATTCGTGTTTTATTGGTGCTTAACGTTGTATATTGTTGAATTTTTTGTCCACGAGGTTCTTCTCTTGCCTTTCTATATTGATGTCATCCTTCCCTTTCACTCGGATTCTTTTCAACTCCTCCATCCACCCTTACTTAATTTCGGAACTCCCTCAAATCCTCCATATGCAGAAACTTTGTTGCACGCTGCCTTAACTCATCAAGATTTGTTGCTGGTTTTTTTACAGAGACTATCAGCAAAATGGTCTCGGCCTTAAAGCTGTAATCATATGATGCATAGTAACCTTCAGACTTAGATTACGAATACTCAGTTCCACCTTTCCAAAGTGCTCCATGAATAGCCTCAACGATTCTCCCTTTTCTTGCCTTATATTTACCAAAGCAATTGATGTCAAATGTGTGGTCAACTTGTAGCAAACTAAGCTCCAAACTTTTCAAATAGAGTATCAAAGTAATCAACAAATAATGGTGGTAATCGAGTAAACCAACTTAAAGTTGCTCCTTTTAAAGTTTTTGGAAATACTCAACACAAAATGACATCATTCCATGTATACAAACTTATATGAGTTGTATAAACTGCTATATGTTCATTAGGATTTGTACTTCCATCATATTTATCCATAGTTAAATTCTTCCAGTTTTCAGGTAGCGAAGTTTCTATGATGGCTTCGGAAAAAGGATGTCTCCTTACAAATGTTTCAGTAAATGTGCCAGAAGTTTATGGTAGCTTTCTCCATGTAGCTTCAAAACTTTCTTCATTATATGTACTCTAGTGGATACATGCTCTTGGTTGGACAGTTTCAAACGATGTGTTTAAAACTGTTTTTTCACCTCATATATGCATTCTCTACTCGCAGCATGCTGAACTCCTCTTCATTAATCTTCTTTAGCATTTCAAATTCTTCTTGCAATTTGATCAACATAGTCATCGACATACCATTTTGATTATCTCTTTGTTCTCTCGGTTGATATCCTCTTCTACTCACCCTTCCTTCTTTAGTTAAATTGTTAGAATGTATGGCTTTAAACTAGAGGGGGGTGAATGGTTTAAAGCGGGTTTTCGCAAAAATTTTAGTCTAGAATGAAATTCCTTTGAGAAAACTTGATTCAGAATTCAGTTTGCCAAAAACACAAAGCAATTTAGCACAGCACCAGAAAAACAATCGGTTGTTTCGCAGAAACAATCGGTTGTTTATACTAGTTAACAATATAAACTGAAATTAAAGAGTTCAAGGGATAGAGAGATTGCACACACAATTTATATTGGTTCACTCTTAAACCAAGAGCTACATCCAGTCTTCCTAGAAACCACTGGGGGAATCCACTAAGCAATCAAACCTAGATTACTTACACACACCACCAAAGAAGTGACCTTGATCCCCTCAAGACACACACTTCCTTTGGCTCAGCACATACACCACCAAGA
>Ga0123342_1007629_pt1 | contig 14169 bp, 6 predicted proteins | sample Turbeawhitnodule_FD_89960 | JGI IMG/M metagenome (GOLD analysis project Ga0123342, IMG submission 89960) | Root nodule microbial communities of legume samples collected from Mexico - Turtle bean Mexico white nodule | ecosystem: Host-associated > Plants > Roots > Nodule | place: Mexico: Nepantla...
GTAAGTTATGTAATGTTAAAAATTAATTTGATACATAATTTTCTAAGAGTATTAGTTTTAAGGAACAAAAAATTGGATAATCGTGTATGGATCATGGTTGAATTGAATGAATAAATACATAGAGGATCATATGCACAAGTTGGCACGACTTCAGTATGACATGGCAAAATCGTGTTTAATTAGGACGATTTGTGCATATGAAGTCGTACCAAATTGACACGACTTGTCTAAATTTGTAATTTTTTTTAAACGGATCCCATTTTGAAAAAAAAAAAAAAAAAATAACATCATAGCCAAAAACTCTAATTCTGATTTATTAAGGGCCATTTTCTAAAATTGGCAACAGTTCTGAAGTTCGTTATTTGTTCTTATATTACAATTTTCAGTGCTCGGTTACATTGACGTGAAAGGCAATTCCTTTCAACCTAATGTTATAGAAAACACGAGCCCAATTGAAATAATATTTAAATGTCAATTGCATTATACACCCCCATAATTTGAAGGAAAACTCTTCCTGCACCATACCAATTTATTAAACCCACACCTTATCACCTTTTAAAATTTCCAAAATTATTTCCTATTCAGGATTTTTAAATTCAGAATTTAAAATATACAATTCGAAAATCAAATCATTTTGGACAAATAATTTCAAAATGCAAAAAATATATTTCGAAAAAAGAAAATCCATAACATAAAATGTGGAAATATATTCTGGAAAAAAGTTTCTAGATATCATAAATGTGTTCCGAAAATCTAAATCCAAAAATGTATTTCAAAAAATTGATTCCAAGAATATTTTTTTTATCCGCATCCCCATTTCATTTAAGGTTAGTTTTGTCATTTTACATAAACATTTTCTGAAAAATCAAGTGAAGGTTCAAATTGATATGCTAGGGGAAGAATTTTCCTAATTTGAAACCACACTCTCTCGTATATGTTGAAAATTTAAATTTATCCTTTAAAAATTATTTCGAATTATACATCTCATAATACATCATTTAATATTTTTTTAATTTTTATTATTCTTTGTAATCGATTAATACAAAATAAATAAAAAATTAGTCAAATATAAATTGTTAATATAAAGTTCACATAAAGGAAATCTATAACACATTTACCATAAATAACGAGAGTATTTCATATTATTAATGATTATACGTTGTCATATAATATATTTTTTAATTTTAAAATGCAAAATTTAAAAGCATGTGAAAATTATCTAAGAATTATGATTGTGTCGTCTGGCTCATACCAATACGTCGGCGTCTAGTGTAGACAACCTCATCATTCATGATGAGATTGACTAATTAATTGCAATGTACTTTGGGTCCAACATGTGCTTAAGTGTCTTCTAATACATGTCCACAATCAATCATGCATTGTATGATGTCGACAACCTTTTTGTATATATTTTATACTCATTAAACTAACATTAGACACTTAAAATATTAATACAAATAACCATGCTAAAATAAAAGATACAAAAGAAGAGAAATTACTCACTGGATAAATATACTCTTTTGTAAGACTGATTGTATCTTGTTATCATTTGAATCATGTGGATAACAATGTGACAATACAAATAGTCTATCTTCGTTTATCCAAAAAAATATATATGATTGGTTGTTAATGTTGGTCCAATAGAACTCTCACACACATAAATAAATGAAGGGGTGCTCCGACAATTGAGGAAAAGAAAGGTGGAATATAAATGAAAGTAGGTGGTATATAAATTGACTCGAGGGTATTTTGGTTATTTTATAACTTCCCTGGATGCACTTTCAAATCAAGGGGTTGCAGAATGAAACACCCTATTTTAAAGTTTCCAATAGTACAGCTGGTAGCCCAATTTAATTTTACTATAGTTTCAAGGTAAATTCTTCCTACACTCAATCTTTTTGAACCTACACCAACACAGTTTTAAGTTTCCAAAAATGCTCTTTATTCTGAAAATAAAAATCCAGAATCAAAAATAATACATTCCAAAAAAAATAGATCCAAAAGAGATTATTGTGTTTCGGAAATAAAAATCTGAAAACAAAAATCAAAATCTAATTACAAATAAAAAAATTCAAAATTAAAAATAATACATTCTAAAAGAAAAAATTATTGTGTTCCGAAAATAAAAATCCAGAAAAAAAATTCAAAAGCACATTTCGGATAAAAAAATACACAATACAAAAAAATTATTATGAACAAAAATTTCAAAAACATATTCCAGGCGTGTGGAATGTATTTTTATATGTACGAGTTGCTGGAAGAAACAGCCGAAAGGTCGTTGTGTCTGGACCTGAATGGAAGGATGCGGGCTTAAACAGGATGGACAATAGGAAGTGAGCTTTCCATTTTTATTACTTATTTCATTATTAACTTTTTATTTGTACTTTTATATTTTTATTTTTTGGATATTTTCATATTTTAATTTTTGTATTTTTATCTCTATTGCATGAGATTCTCTTCTTACTTGAATGCCTCTATTGTGAAACTCGTGGACACTATCGATTTTAAGAATAATCTGTTTCACTTTACTTTGAAAGTTGGAGTTAGAAGTCAAACTAACCTATTAAAATTGTAGACAGTTCCATTATTTTTAGTTGAATTTAGATGATGGGGTCGTGGACAATTTCTAAATATATTTTTTTTTAAAAGTACACGAAATTTTTATAAATTTGCTATAAAAATATATTAATATATCATTAAAAAGCAATAACATCAAGTTAATAATATTAGTTAAAATATATTTGTGAAATAAAAAATATAACATTCTACAATATTTATTTAATATGTAACCGAATTTAATTTGATTTTCATGTAATTTAAAAAATATATAAATCTGATACTTGAATTGGTAAAAACCAGGAATCATCAATGTGGTTCATATTAGATACGGTTGTGTAAAAAATCTAATTAATTTAATTCACTGAATTTATCCAAGTGTTATATAAAGAACAATTTCATAATGAGTGAAATTTGGCGACGCCACGCCCACAGAAGCGAAACCAAAACAGCTGCTGCAGTGCAGCATCCAAGCACCAGCAGCATAGTATGTTTCCTCGTATCTTAATTCAACGGCGTTGTTTTGTTTTTCCCGGGAAGTTTGATTTCAAAGGGTTAAACCATGCAACAGAGCACCCTGATACAGAGATTTGATCACTCAAATCCACGTGCTAAGTACACATAAATAACGTGTTTGTGCTCAGCTTCTATACAACTTGAATATGGCATTTTCGGTGGCCCAGTTACCTCGTTGGTCGGTTTTTCTTCTTTTGCTTCTTGTCTTTTGTAGCTCAGGAGCAAAGGTTGTCACCATTGATGTGCGCGCAGCCAAGGATCTTATCGAGACCGGTTCCATTTATCTTGATGTTAGGTAACACATTTAATACGTAGTATGTTTTAAAGAGTTTTATTGTTTTCCTTTTTGTAATTGTTTTTTTCAGTGTTTGATAATGTATGTTTCTTTCTTTAGAAAAATGTTAAATCTTTTGGTAAACAATATATAGGACGGTGGAAGAATTCTCGAAAGGGCATGTGGATGCAGTTAATATCGTTAACATTCCATACATGTTGAATACATCTAAGGGTAAGAAACTTTTTAACCCCTAATAATAACTAAGATCAGTTTGGGATGCGTATGTATGTATCTTTATTTATCAGTCAGTTAGGTTACAGTTTTTCTACGATTAACAACTTTGTGATTTTGAAGGGCAGGCAAGGTAATGAATCCAGATTTTCTGAAAGAGGTTTCCTTGGCTTGTAACAAAGAAGATCATCTCATTGTGGTAACTATCCTTTTTTCTTGCTCCTTTTTATTCATTTTAATTTGCATTCAAAACACAATCTTCAAATTCAACTGGTTAATGCTAGTTAAAGCCAACATCTGTTTATATTTTGTATGAATCTGCATTTCAGGGTTGTCAAACTGGGGGGAGATCTTTGTATGCAACTGCTGCTCTTCTGTCTGATGTAAGTTGGTTCATGTCAACATCAGTATACTTATTCATCTCAATTTAGTTTTGAATAAAATATATAGTTGTGGCTGTAAAAATCTGAACATCACTCTAGCTATATTTTTCCTTTATTTACTTCATTAATGGCTGATGATACTAACTTGTATTGGTTTGATTTGAATTTCAGGGTTTTAAGAATGTGAAGGACATGGGAGGTGGTTATGCGGAATGGAGTAAAAACAAGTTTGCAGTGAAGATACCATTAGCCAAAGAGGAGCTATAATATGCAATAGATAGGAGCTTAATTCTTTCTTCTAAATGTACAACTTCATAAAGTTCATTAGTCTTTTTCTTGTGTGTATATAAGATGGACCTATGATCTGATATTGTCTTGGTATTTTACTTGAAAAAAGCTAAATTGGTTTCATATCAAGGTCGTTGAATCGATTTATTTGGTGTCTACAAATGTTGTCCTTTGTTTTAACTTTGACTTGCTAGATTTTTTCAGTTTTCTTGATAACAGATTTTTTTCTTGAATACAATGTTATATATGGGTTCAGAATGTTAAACGCAGAGGAGAGAGAGAAAGAAGAGATGTGGAAACATGAGAGAGAAACTAATTCATGTATTGAAAACTGCCTCTATTTACAGAGTGTTATGCGTATATATAACACATATACGTAACAGTATCCTAACTGACTAACACAGAACTAATGCAAAATAAGGGCAGATACGTGTATCTGTTTTCCTTCCCAGAACAAGTGTGAAGTATCATTACCTCAATTTACTAGTAAACAAACTCTACTAATATTATAACGTTTCTAGCAAGAAAAAAGATCCATGAAGTTCGAGTAATTTGGTAAAATAATTTGGCACTATTTGGAGTTGGAATGACATGATCGACATAGTTGAGGAGATCAATAATTCAATATTAAAATTCACACCAACCGGTACTACGTGATGGAAAGCAAGGGCAAGATTTAGTGACATCGGGTCAATGGACCTAATTGTTCCTCAATGAATACGAAAATAATAAATACGTTGTTCAGCTTTAAACGCACGTAGATATGTATGATTTGATGATGCATTATTGGTGAACAAGTGATAAGTGACCATAACGTTGTGTTTTTGTTCAACTGTGGTCTTGCGACAGATCCCACTTGAAGTAACTGGTTAACCGAACCTGACATGGTTAGGAGATCAGTTAATGGGACCACTATTCTCAACCAGTTCGTGGCAGCACATGCATGTGCATATTAATTTTCTGAGGACATAGTCTCAACATTTTGCCTCAAAAAAGCCACCACCAACTCTATCTCCGTATTAATGGCCCAAACTATGTAATGCGTTGAAGAGACAATACACACTGTAGGACTGTTTGTTCTTTTCTGATGGTTTTTTCTTTTCATTATAAGCCCCATTGAAGGACATAATTTTCATGACAGTGCGTGTTGTTTTTAGGACGAATACCAGACATGGGGAAAGAAAATGGCGAAGGAAGATCCTTAGCTGAAACCCCCACCTATGCAGTGGCAACTGTGATCGCTGTCCTTGTTTCTCTTAGTTTCTTGTTTCAGGGCACGTTAAAAAAGCTGGTAAAGGTACGTACGTTTATGATTGGTTTTCTCTTCTTCCAATATCTCACATTTATAGGTTCCTTTATATTGAATAATGTTACAGTGGTTGGACAGAACCAAGAGAAAATCTCTGCTTTCTGCTCTGGAAAAGATCAAAGAAGGTAAGGATTTGCAACCCCAAACGGTTTCATTAGTGTTTTTCTTCTGTTATATATAGTAGTGGAACTTACTATTATAAGTTTTTTGAATGATTTTTAAGCAGAATTGATGCTTTTTGGGCTTCTATCATTGTTGATGGGTCATTGGATTATTTTTGTGGCAAAGATTTGCGTTAAGTCTTCGGTATTAAGCAGCAGATTTTTTCCGTGCGCATTGGAAAAGAATTCTGTGAAAGATGTTGTCTGGTTGAGTTCAGAATATTCAAATAGAACAGTTGTCAAAGGGCAAGTGAATAATGGTTTGAGAAATTATTGCCCTGAGGTAGTTGTCCTATCCCTTCCAGTGACGTTTCAATTGTAAATTTGCTAAGCTTATACCACTTTCACTGAAAACTAATCGATTTCTTTGCAGGGTCGCGAATCATTGGCCTCTTATGAAAGTCTTGAGCAGCTTCATCGCTTTGTGTTTGTTCTTGGGATAACCCATGTTACCTATAGCTTTCTTGCTGTTGCCCTGGCCTTGATCAAGGTTAAAATAGTCATGAACAAACCTTCTTCCTATTCTAATTTTGTTGGCTAAGCACTGATTATCTTATTTTAGAGTATATTCAGATATATAGCTGGAGAACATGGGAAAACGAAGCAAAGACTATTGCTGTACAAAGCATTCAAGGTTCTGACTTCTAAGCATCTGATAATTGCAAATTTGCAATGAGACGAGAATTATTTTGCAACACATAAGCTTGATATACTTACCATAATAATCCCTTTTGATCAAATTGTCTTAGTTTAGATACTTCACAAAGTACATCAAGCATAAGATTGAGGCGGCTTAATACATTCATCTTTCACCATACATCCCATCCTTGGAGTCATCACAAAATTCTTGTTTGGCTGGTACTCTATACAGTCATTTTGTTCTGTCTTATTACTCTCATTAGGCAATAAGATATTTGAAAATGTAAGAAGTTTTGCATCTGCAAGAAATTTTGAATCTACTCGTGCTTTAATACTACATTTTGTTCTTATTTCATTGTTTGAACTAAAAGTTGATGGAATGGATCGATTTCATTAATTATATCTTAATTCCAAAAGGAAAAAATCGGTCCAACTATACTTCTGGTTTAGGTCAAACTATAGTTTGTCAACTATAGTACCTGCTCAATTAAAATTTCTTTCTGCCGAACATGTTCAGTAATGATTGTTTCCAATAAGAGAAGTGTGTCAATGTGCTGCTTGTTTGCTAGTTGCCATAATTTGTCTCCTGCATTACTTTTCAGAAGCAGCATGCCAGCAAAATGAAATGTGTTTTTTCTTCTTGTATAGGTTTTTGACACTTTCAGTAGCAATTTCCTTGGCTTCTTAGAATACTGATGAACCTGTATTGCAGCTATGCTTCAGCCGCCAATTTTGGAGTTCCATTCATCGAGCTGATTACATGGCATTGCGCTTAGGCTTCATTACTGTGAGTAAATTTTTTGTTACAGCATAACAGTATCTTCGATCAAATAAAAAAGTTTAGATAAGCCATAAGTCCTTAGTTTTGAATTCAATGAATAACAACACCAAGTTGATGGAGAAAATTAATTGCGATATTGATTTTTTTTTCCTTTAGTACGTGTTATAGGTTGCTTTACAATCACATAAAACAAAGAAAGGAAAGTTAATTAGTCATGCATGACTCATGAGTGAACCGGTATTACCTTTTTTCCCCTTTTTTTTTCTCATTGTGCAAAAAAAAAAGGTGGGAAATGAATAACTGAAGATGACATTTTAAGTTTACTAGCTAATATTTTCTTTCTTTTCTTCTTTCTTATGGTGTTCTATAGAACCATGATCTTCCCACAACATACGATTTCCACAACTATATGCTTCGAAGCATGGATGAAGAATTTCGTGACATAGTTGGTGTTAGGTACTGCTTCTTTATTCAGATGAATTTAGTGGCTTATTTTTTTTTATCATATTAAATTTGCTACTGTCATACTAATTAGATTTTTAGGAGGGATAGCTTAATATAGGATTTTTTTCTATGATTAGCTATATTTTGTAAAAAATTTCTTTGTGTTCTATGTTGTTCTGGTTCGTAAAACAAATTTGATAATTTCTGGACTTGTTTTGCAGTGTACTTCTCTGGGTATATGCAATCTGCTGTATTTTCCTAAATTTTCACGGTAAGCTTTAGCTTAAAAGTATATTGCTCAGATAACTTGGTGAATTCAGCTAACGGAAACTCAAAATGTCTGAAACAGTACCGATTCGATAAATCATATTGTATAGACGATAGAACTTTAGTTGATGGCGTGAACAACCCTTCTGAGCGAAAATGTAAGAGTAGATGTTCTTTTATTGTGAGAAAGAGTGACATGCAGAAATCATAAGCAACATAATTTTCTTTTGTCTATTTGGGTACACCAGAAATCGTTATCATTAATAACTACTACTCTATAAAGATGTTCGTGCAATTACATGATAATTTGGTGATAACTGATAACATTTGCCATATTGCAGGGTCTTGTGACGATGAAAAGTATTACTTTATTTTAGACTGTTAAGCATGTTTATGGTCTTGCTTAACATTGGCATAGTCTTATGCTTTTGAAATATTATGCTAGTTTTTTGGTGACCTAGTTCGAAACTAAACTTCTTAATATTCATTCAGGTAGCAACTTTTACTTTTGGCTTTCCTTCGTTCCAGCAGTTGTAAGTCCTGAAATTGTTTGCTAAGGCTTTTCCTCTTACCATATACCAGTAGTTAGATTTCACTAATTATTTTTGTTTTATTGTCTTGCATTCTAGTTGATCCTCATTATTGGTACTAAATTGCATCGAGTGGTAGTAAAGTTGGCTGTTGAAATAATAAATCGTTGCCCAAATATGAAACCTCACCAATTTAACTTAAGAGATGAGCTCTTTTGGTTTGGAAAGCCCAGGTTCCTATTACGGTTAATTCAATTGATTTCCTTCTTGGTAAGTATTATTGTGCTTCCATTTAGCTTTTTCATTGCTGATACACTTAATTTCCTTATTCCTGTTGTTATCTTTCAGAATGCATTTGAAATGGCTACATTCCTATGGTCTCTGGTGAGAAACTAACATTGTTTTCATATTGTAATACATAGTTCTGGCCTCTATGTAGTAGATAGTGTACCATAAGTATGTTAGTTCTCCAACACCTTTCCATGCTGCCATATCTCGGTTTGTAGCTTTATGGACTAACCATATTGCCATAGTTTTTTCTTTGGTTAACTGAGAACTTGGCAAAAATGGTATACTTGCATAATCTTTAATTCTTGCCTTTATTTTGGGTTCAGTGGGAAATTAAAGATCCTTCTTGCTTCATGAACAACCGAACCTTTATTGTGATTCGCTTGTCATTCGGGTATGCTTTACTTTTTATCATTGTTCTTACTCTTTTCACAGATTAAATTGAAACACAAATTCACCAAAATTAGTATGCACTTTTGCTCTTTGGTTGCCACAGGGTCATCTCCCAAGTCTGGTGCAGCTTTATAACGTTCCCTCTCTACGTTATCATCACACAGGTCAAGTTCTTGCTCTTTTTGTTGGAGTTAAAAAAAATCGTTTTGTAGCCTGCACTTCTGAACCTTACATTTAATCATGCTGAGAAATGCTATCAAAACACTCTTGGGGTAGTGTATTAATACTCTTTTCAATAAATACTTTGTTACGTGAATGCAGATGGGCTCAAGGTTCAAGAAGACCGTGGTCTCTGAAAATGTGAGAAAATCACTCTCTAAATGGCAGAGAAGAGTGAAGGGGAGACAAAGCTATTCTTCTGCACTCCTTACTGCAACATCACCAACATCAATTAGTTCTTTTATCTATGGAAACGATCGTGCCTCAATCAGTGAGGAAGGAAGCTCCTCAGGGACTAAAGATATTTGTCTCTCTTATCTTGATCATGAGTCAAGGACTCAAGCAAATGCATCATTTCCAAGTTATGAAAATGATCATAATGATCAGGATTCTCATGATATAATCCATCATTCATCTCCCCCTCCACTGTCTTGAGATTGCTTTCCTTTTGCTGTGGAAAATGTGATCAATTAAATTGAAATACTTTATATGATCCTTTCATGTTTTATTTTAGTGCACCACAAACCTACCATATCTACCTCACATTCTTTAATTCTTTCCCTTATTAAAGCATAACAAAATGACACAGAGTCATGACATGACAAGAAACTTTAAAGTACAAAAACAGCCATGCAACAATAATTGTAATCAAGAAGAAGAGGGTAATTTAAAATTTGTAACATTAAACAAGGTTACATATTGTAAATAAGAGATATTAAAATTTTGCAAAAACTAAATATTGATAACCCGGTTGTGAAATTTTAAATGCCTTTTTCAAGTGTGTTTTCTTAATTTGGAGAAATAATCACTCATTTTTATTAGTTTTTTGAGACATACTACAAGAAAAATCAATTTTAGCTTCCAACAAAAAGTGAGGGCTATAAAAAGGAAGCCACTAGCAAGAGTGAAATCTACTCAAGTTGGCCACAAAAATAAATATCAAACATTGTGTTCACAATGGAGACATTTAACTCACACTAAAAATTATTAAAATAATAGTAATAAGTTAGCGTCTAGAATTGGGACACAAAGTAGATATAATGAAAAAGTGACAAAATAATTTGAGTCTAGAATGTGGATGCAAGTTAAAAATTATTAAAATAATAATAATAAGTTAGCGTCTAGAATGTGGACACAAAGTAGATGCAATCAAAAAATAAGTTGTAGGATGATACTATGTCGAAAATGTGGACACAAAGTGGATACAAGTTAATATTTTATTAAATGTAGCGAAGTTCTAGGCGACACTAATATTTGTTTCTCAGGTAGTGTCTCCAATGACGACAATTTACTCTCATTTGCTATCTCACGTAGTGCTCTCAATGGCGACGCAAAGTTTAATTATTGTTGAAGATCCCACATCGACTAGATATTAGGACATTTTATAGTATATAAGTGAGTGTAAACTTCACCTTATAAACTAATTTTTTAAGGCTGAGTTAGGCTTAAAGTCCACTTTTTAATATGGTATGAGAGTCATTTTGAGCCTATCCTAACGATTGTTTGTTGGGCTTATCAGGCCACATGCTATCGGTTCATTATCGAACCAGCCATAATATGATAGTTAAAACCTTGGTTGCTAATTAGATATCAATTTAGAAACTATTTAATAACAATAATAGAAACCAATTTGTTTTTTAGTTTCTAAAATGGTCTCTAATTTAGTTACTATTGCAACTAATTATTTATTTTGGTCTCTAGGAATTGGTTTTTATTTCATGATTTTCTTGTAGTGAATTAAAATATATATTATTGACTTATTTTTTATTTTGAATATTTTTAGATAAATAACTCATATTTTTAAATTTTAAATTCTTAGTTTGAAAAGGATAATTTAATTTTTACTATAACATTTTTTTTCAATATTTAATATCTTAAAAACACTTAATGATTAAAAAATATAAGATTTAATACATTTTAAATTAATATTGTTAAAAAATAAAGAGTGAGTAAAGAAAGAGAAGAAAGATATTAAGATGGAGTAAAGGATAATCACGGAAGAAGAAAGAAATGAAAAGAACCATGGAAGAAATAAAGAAAAAGATAGAAAAAAAAGGAGAGAAGTAAGTTTTCATATTTTATTATTATTATTATTATTATATATATATATATATATATATATATATATTTAAAAATAAAGATGGAAAGAACAATTTTCCCTCCTCTTACCTCTATGGTTTTTTTTCCTTGTATTCATTCCTTTTTATTTTCACTCATTTGTATCTCAAAATTTTCTAATATATTTTGATGCTATTCTTTAATAAATAATTCAATTCACTCCAGTATTTGGTCACAATTTTACAATAAACTATTAACTCAAGTAAACCGCGTATATTTTATGAACGATGAGAAAAATAATTTTATTTACATATTATTACATGGGTAATCAAAATAAGTGTAATAATAAAATTTAAAAAAATTAAATCATTTTTTTCTTCCACGCCCTATTATTAATGTGGTCTCCATGTTTATGACATGTTTCTTCTTTTTATTAATGACTTATTAAGTGATATTTCAAGACCACTCTTAAATCTACCATTTTAAATCACTGTTTCTCCATTCTTTTCTTCTTTCCTTTGTTTATGATATAGGTGGATCTTCCAGAATCTAATGTGATTCTTGACCAATTTTAAAATATTGAACTTATATTTTTTTTTCTTATTCTAATTCTTTAACAAAATCAACTAGTATGTTTGCTTGTTGTTGTGCTGTATTCTTCTTACAAATCTAGGTGTGGTGGATGAATTATTTTCAATATAAATGTCTTCAAGACCTTTGTTTGCATCCTTAAATAAATTAATTAGGAATTTCAATAATCTTTTTTTCTTGAAAAATTATCAATATGTCACTGTATAATATTCCCATAAAATTATAAAGTTGACCATCACATTTAGAAATCTTTAAGTTCAAATTTATATCAAGAATAAATATATCACAAACATCATAACAACTAGACACTTGGTAGACATAAGCTCATTGACTTTTATGTTTTTTTAGTAAGGTAATTGATCTTCCTAAGCTCATATTGAATTTTTTTTTAAAATATTCCTTGTATATACATGATGGTGCCCAAGTTTGGATCTATACTAAAAATATAAAATTTGTGCTAGATTCATAATCTTTCATTCTTTCTGCCTCCAATTGACTATTAACAACCTTTTCAAACTTAACCATGAATTCTTGAAGGGTTGTTATTGAATGCACAAAAGAATAAAAACACATTAATACTTTTAGAATAAGATAAAGGCAAAGTAATGCTTCTTGAAGGAAGACGATGAGCAGTGATCATGCAATTGTGAACGACACAGTGTGAAAGAGAAGGGGTATGAAAACCCTAACATAGTGATAAAATGCACAACAACGAATAAGTAACAAAGAGAATATAATTATTGATTCATTAATTTGAGAGTACAGAGTATAGTCCATGGAGCGGTACAAAAAGGTATGGGCTGCTTATTTACAAAAAAGAATAGTTTAGAATAAAAACAGTAACTAGAATAAAAAAAACAATAAATAAAATAAAAATAGGAAATAAAATAGAAAAGACAATAACTAAAACAAAACATGTTATCAAATACTTTCACTTCTTTGAGTAGCATTCATCCCAACAAAAAAAAGAGTACTTCTATTGTCAATAGATCTCATCCTTTTCTTATGTATATACCTTTGAAGTCATTCATATCCTTCCAAGTTATACTCAATTATTCAATGACTTCATTCTTTTTCAAATATTTGAATACCACGTGAGTCTCAAATGCATCTCTTAAAGTCACACTTGAAAATATACCTTTTATGATATGTATGAATTAACTGTAAAAAAATTACTCCACCAATAATTTACAAAATAAAAATTCATTTAGAGTGACTTACAAAATAAAAATTCATTTAGAGTGACTTTAGAAGTAAATGTATTTAAATAAAAATACAAGTGAAAATTAAATTTCTAAAACTATTTAAAATGGTTCAGTCTTTACAAAGTTTGCTAATCTTCTAAGAAAGTCTAACGTGACGTGACGTCTACACTTTTTCGTTTTTATTGAAGTTTTACTTTTTTTTTTTCTCACTCTTCTTCCTCACTGCTTTCGTATCGGTGACCGACTCACCTTTGCTTCTACTTCTCACTCCGTCGGTGGTCTTCTTACCTAACGTCCGTCGTCGTCGCTCTTCTCACCTCACATCGGTCCCGTCGATATTATTATTTTCCTAATATTTTATTTTCTTCTCCATTTTCCCACCTTTCGAATAATGTTTCAATATTTTTTTTTTGTAATGCATGGTATAGGCTCAGCGTGATAAGCAGAGAGAATAATGGGGTTACAAGGATATAAAGAAAAAGTTTATATATTTTAAAAACTTTCATTCAAGAAAGTAGTTTTTGTCGTCAATCATTGGTATTCTTTTCGTCTTCTTTCTTTATATTTTGTTTTTTTTCTTTGTGTTTTATATTTTTTTTTTCTTTTGGTTTAATTTAATCTTTATGTAGGAATCGAAAGTAATTTTATCACAATTAAGAAATGTATTAAACATTACTCTTTTTACCCACGTCTTCTTATTCAAGAATTGGAAGAAGAAGTTGACGTCGTAGAGAATCAGTCAAACGATGTTGGGAAGGCAATAAATGATGAGTTATTTTGTCTTGTGAATAGAGAGTAGTCTGTCTTGGACGGTTGAAATCCTACAGATTTGTTGAGTCGGCATACAATGTTTTCCCCTGTCGATGATGCGCGGGTGGCAAATACATGTAAATAATTTCAGGCAATGTGCCATGTAAGAAGGCATTTTGCACATCTAGCTGGTGAGTAAACCAATTTCTGGTTGCTGCAATGGTGAGGAGACACCTCAAAGTTGTTAATTTTGTTGTTGGTGAAAAAGTTTCAGAATAGTCGA
>Ga0123342_1007630_pt1 | contig 14168 bp, 11 predicted proteins | sample Turbeawhitnodule_FD_89960 | JGI IMG/M metagenome (GOLD analysis project Ga0123342, IMG submission 89960) | Root nodule microbial communities of legume samples collected from Mexico - Turtle bean Mexico white nodule | ecosystem: Host-associated > Plants > Roots > Nodule | place: Mexico: Nepantla...
AAAAAAAAAAAAAACAGAACAACACCACAATTAGAAACCTAAAACAGTTTGAAAATGGAAACTCAAGAACAATTTGAGCCAAATGCAACTATTAAAATTGTTCAAACATCATCATGAACCAAAAACGAACTTAAAACAGCAAGACATGTAAGGAATATGATAAACAACTCAGAATTAAGAAGAACACAAAATTAAAATCAGGATAAGGCACTTATCTCTTGAAGATCGTAACTCATGATACCAAATGATGGAAGAAGTGCCTTCATGTGTGACGAAACTTGAATGATGGTGGAAAAAGCATATGAAAATGGCGTGCAAGGATATTCTAAGAGGTGTGGTATCCTTGAAGGTGCATGAGATGTATGGTGAGTGATAGGGGAGGCCTAATCACTTGGAGGGTGAAAAATGAAGATCAAACACCTATCCTAGAGAGAGTAGGAGACAAGAGTGGGATTAGCTCAAATTTGGCAGCAATTCACTCATATGATTAATCTTCCCATTACATGAGCCAAACCCTCTTATTTATAGTGTTTAGAGGAGAAAATTCAAATGAAAGTGGAGGGAAATTCAAATGAGAAGCATTTGAATTTGGTGCCAATTTCCTAGTCACAAGGGAAGTGTGACTTGGTTTTTTTCATTGGCACCTCCTAAATCTACACCTACACCTTCTTTTTATGTCACATGGAAGGTGTGACTTATCTTTATACATTTGCACCTCTTATATCTATATATACACCTCCCTTTATGTTCTACTAAAAAGTACTGAAAAGTAATTACAAAAAGAGACATCCAATGATGCTTAGTTGGCCCATATCTTCTATGTGTTGGGCTTGAGCTGAAGCTTGAACTTGTATTCGAACTTGGGCTTGGGCCTTTGCCATTAGACTTGACTCTTGATAATGTGATTGACAACATTGAGAAAGGAGTATCAACAAGAAATTCTCTAAACAACTCTTGTGAGATGACGACATTTGTATCTCAAGTGGAGCCAAAGAATTGTGATGAAGCTTTACAAGACAGTAATTGAATTCTAGCCATGTAGGAAGAATTGAATCAGTTTACAAGAAATGAAGTATGGTCTCTTATTCCTAGAACGTCCAAGATGAATGTGATAGGCACTAAGTGAGTATTCAGGAATAAAATGTATGAGCAAGGCATCATCACAAGGAACAAAGCAAGACTAGTTGCAAAAGGATACAATCAGAAGGAAGGAATAAACTATATGATGAAACCTATGCTTCAGTAGCAAGGATATAGCAACGGCATGACTGACAAGACTTTGTTTATCAAGAAAAATAAAGATGGTATTATTCTAGTGCAAGTATATGTAGATGACATCATTTTTGAGTCAACAAATGAAGACATGTGTGAAGTTTTTATAGAAGCCATGAAGAGTGAGTTTGAAAGCCATGAAGAGTCATGGTGGGTGAGTTGGACTACTTCTTTGGCCTTCAAGTAAAGCAATTGGAAGATGGGATTTTCATTAGTTAAGCTAAATACTATAAGGACCTGTTAAAGAAATTTGAGATGGATCAATGCAAAGCTATCAACACTCGTATCTCTACAAGTTGTCACTTAGATAAGACTATGTTGGAAAATTAGTGGATCAAACCAAGTGTAGAGGTTTAATTGGTTCACTCTTATATCTAATAGCTAGTACGCCTGACATTATGTTTGTTATTTGCATGTGTGCAAGGTTTCAATATGCACCTAAGGAGTCACACTACAATGTTGCCAAGAGGATCTTGAAGTACTTGTAAGGGACTAAGGAAGTTGGCTTGTGGTATCCTTGTATTGTTACTTTAAATTTAATTAGTTATTCTGACTCAGACTTTGCATGGTGTAAGAATGACTAGAAAAGCACTAGTGGAACGTGTCACATGCTAGGATCAAGCTTGATTTCATGGCATTACAAAAAGCAAGCTTGTGTAGCACTATCCATAGTCGGGCTGAGTACATAGCTGCAAGGAGATGCTATGCTCAAAACACTTTGGTTAAAACAACAACTAAGTGACTTTTGAATTACCTTGAATAATATCTCTCTATTGTGTGATAATACAAGTGCAATTAATTTGACTCAGAATCCTATCATTCATTCAAGAACAAAACATATAGAAATAAGACATTATTTCCTTTGTGATTATTTTTTCTTTGATGCAAAATTTTAATTGATTGATTATTGTTTTCATAGATTATTTTTTCTGTTTATGTACTACAGTGTGACTAGGAAAGAGAAATTGAAAAATCTCTTTGACTGTTTACATGAGTTTCATAGGAATTTGTTATTAACCAAAAGAATCTCTTGCAGCCTTTGAATTCTAGTCAGACTAAAACTATTTTTTTTATTGATTTCTCCTCTCTTTTCAAAATTAATTGGTTGAATTAAACATATGCACAAATTGCCGACATTGCTTTAATCTCTATAAAGTCACAGTTTTTCTAACACTTTACTGCATTACAAAATTGTTTTCATCTCTGCACTGCATTGCACATTTTAGTCCATATTTGTTTTGTATTTTCCTTTTCTCACAGCTTCTTTAAATGGCTTCTTCCTCACACAAGAAGAGGAGATCCTGAGAACGATCTTCCACTGACATTGGGATTCTGGAAAAATGGTTTGTTGGATATGAAGAAGAAATTGCATCTTTTATGCATGAAATGAGCAGAAAACAAATAAACATTCCTAAGGTGTTGGAGTTCTCATGGATGAAGGAGAAGAAACTTGAAGAGCCAAGGGAACTGCTGAAATTCCAGAGGCTGAAACCTCTGTTGGAAATAATAGGAAATGTGTATCCTAATCTGATCAAGGTATTTTACACCAATGTTAGTCTTGAAGGGAAAAATATGATATCTAGTGTAAAAGGAGTCACTATGTTGATCACCTCTGAAGTTTGGAGCAACACTGCTGGCTTAAAACACTTTGGAGTGAAAGTAGGCAGAGGAAATGTAGCTGAAATTAGTGAATTCAACAAGATGCAGTTTTATCGATCTTGTTTGAAGGATTCTAAACTTAACTCTTAGATTCTTAGCATATATAATTGCATGACAACTAACACCCATGGGATCAATCATGTTATGCTAAATGAGTTGGACTTGATCTTGATATACTGCATCATGAATAAAATTAAGGTGATCTGGATCAATATCATAAAGAAACTCATGCTCAAGTCTTTCGAATTACAAGTTTCCCTATGCCATCATGGTTTCAAAGTTCGTTGACTACTTTGAAGTTTATGTGAAAGATGAGCGAAATGAATCCATCAAATCTTTTAGTGAAATTGACTACTCAACCATAATAAAAATATATTTTTAGAAGCACAATAATGCATGGATCTATTGAACTTAAAGATTTAATGTCTCCAAATCCATGAAGATTGCTTGAAGACTGGGTTGCTGCTTGTGGGCATGGGTTCTGGGTAGATTAGAATTTTTCAATCCACTTTTAGCTTAATCCAAAAATGAATCAATCAAGTTCTTTCAAAAGAAAAGTGTTTTTCAAAGTAGTGAAAAATAACTTGTCGATTTATCGTTCCAATCGGTTGTTTTACACTCACTGGTTTTGAAAAGGATTTGAAAAAGTTAAAATTGGCTGACCTCACAGTCAAGGCCAATTCAATCGGTTGAATCGAGTTTTCAATCGGTTGAATCGAGTTTTCAATCGGTTGAATTGAGTTTTCAATCGATTGTTTTTTAAAAATCTTAACAAAATTTGTTAAGTCTGGTAAATCTGTTTTCCATGATTCTAAACTGTTTTGGTTATTGATTAAAAGTCTTAAACGACTATTTTTTAGACTGTATAACTGATGTTTTACATTTCTAAAGAGAGAGAGATCAGATTACCTAAAAGATTAAAGTTTTTCAAGATTGCTTAAGGCTTTGCTTTGGTTAAAAGTGGAATAGGAACTGTTATAATTCTTTTGTATCAGGTGTGATCTTTCTTGTTCTTACTTGTATTTGTTTTCATATTTGTAAAACATGTAAGGTACTGGTGTATATAGTCAAAGGGTGTTCTGACTTGTAGTGAATTGTGTATCAAAGAGGGTGAGTGTTCTTGAGGGGTTCAAGATCACCTCTTTGGTGTTTGTGTGTTTGGATTCAAGATCACACAATGAGTTCTTAGTGGTTAGCTGAGGATTGGATGTAGCTCAGGTTAAGAGTGAACCAGTATAAATTCTTGTGTGAATTTCTCTATCCCTCACTCCTTAAAACTATTTGAACTGTGCTTTTATAAACTGCTGATAAAAACAATCAGTTGATTCGCATAAACAACCGGTTGATTTTCTGGAATCAATTAAAAACAGTTTTGTTTCTTGACTGATCTGATTGCTTCTTTTGTGCTTCTTCATTAATCTTCATTCTTGTCTAGTATTTTTGAAAATCTTTCATTAAACAATTCACTCCCTTATTGTTTAAAGCTTTTAATTCTAACATGATCAACAAACCTGGTGAATTTCCCAGTTTTAAAAACTGCAGAATCAAGCCATGCAGCTGAAGAGTATCAAGTAAATGAAGGGAATGCAACAAAAGTAGATTAAATGAATGCAGAAGAAGAAGCTCCTGCTAATGATATGAATGAAGAAGTTCAAGCAAATGCAATGAATGCTTTAATTGCATATGACACACCAGTGGATAAAGGTGGACCTTTGTTTTGAAAAACTTGTGCTCAATAGGCTAGACACAATCTTTGCAAAGCAAAGAGCCTATTATGAGATGATTGCATCCAGATTTTAGCATATTGACCATCAAATTGAAAGGGTCCAAGAGCAGCTAGCCGGGCTCTATTATCGGGAGAAGTAAAATGGGTTATTTCATTATGTTATTTTAAGCTTGTAATCAATTTAGTCTCCATGCACTATTTCAATTTTCTTCACTATTTTTATTTCCTACCTTTTATTTCACGACTGTATTTGGTGCTATTTTGCACTTTAACATTCTTTATTCCTTTAAGAATGTTTTACCACTATTATAATTGGTATTTTCCTATACTTATAAGTTGTTGGATGGAACTGGTATATCCATTCAAACAACTTTTGTTTATTGTTTCTATTTGATGAACGCAACAGGGGAGAAAAAGGTGTTGTTTATGTGTTATCTCTGTTCAGGATTGTAATCAAGACAGGTTTTAAGGCATGTTGGGTTATTTGTGTCAATCAAACAGGGAGAGATTGTTAGATATCTCAAGTTACTCAACTAAATATGTTTGATGAAACCATATGCCTTGAAGAGAAGACTAGCCACCTCATAAAGAATCTAGGTAGCTTAGACTAATGTTTGGAGTCTTGATTTATCCTATATCTCAAGCATATGATGAAGGATCAAAGCACAAAACCTTTTCAAAAGAGTTAAACTATTTTTAAATAAATAAAAGGTTTTTCAATTAATTAAAAGTGCTTTCAACTTGTTAAAATTTATGTTTCAGAAACACTGCAGCTTTTTCAATTGATTAAAACTGTTTTCAATTGGTTTAAATTTCTCTTACTTAAAAAATACAGTTTTTCAATTGATTATTTGAAGAAATAATTTGTTAAATTTTGTCTAATAGATTTTATTTCTAAAACTATTTTTGAGTTAGTTTTGTTTCCATTTTCAATTTCAACTACTCAAAATATGTTTTAAATCTAACTAAGTGTTTTTCAGAAAATCAACCTATTATTCCCTTTTTCAACCTGTTTTTCCTTAATAGTTTTCAAAATTGTTTTGGATTCTGGTTTTGTTTAAATTCTATAAAAGAAAGGCTTGTTTTCTAATTTGAATATCTCTTCAATACACACATACATACTTGTTTTTAAAGCTTGCTGAGTGAATTTGGTTTTTTGAGTCTTTGTGAGTTCTCGGTGCTTTCACTCTCATCACGTGCTTGAGGTCAATGATTCGTCAGAGTGCTTATATTTGGAGGTCCCTTTTAAGTCTTTTAAGCCTGCAAAAATGTGCATTCACTCCTTTTTCTGTACTGTGTTGTAATCTATGGTTTTGCTTCTAAGATAGTGTTTCTTGGAAGTGATGAACTACTGTAATAGTGTTTCAGACTGTGTTTCCATTCTTGTATTGTTCAAGAGTTGTTCTTGGTTGTCTTTGTGTAAAAAGATACCTTTGATTTAGTGAAATTTGTCTTAGTGTGAGTTAGGACAGGATGTAGCTTATTTTGAATGAACCAGTATAAATCTTTGTGGTCTTTAAGTTTTCTTTCCTTGCACGTTTCTTTTCTGCATAAAAATTGTGCTTACTGGTGTAAAATACAACCTGTTGTTTAACAAATTAATCAATTATTTTTTTCCTTTGCTGGTTTTGTTATCAAAATTTTAATTTGTGAACAGGAAAGATGATCTGTTAATTTTTCTTGACCGAGATTTGAATAAAAATTTCAATCTATTCTTTTGAGTTTTAATCTGTTAAATCTAGGTGACTTAATTTAATATCAAGATCTACTACTGTTCAAGAATAATCTAACAAAAATTCTTTTAAGTGAATGTTTTGAAACAAGTTCTGATTTTGCTTAAGAGAAATTATTAATTTGTTTTTTCTATAAACAATTTGTTGATTTTCTTATGGTAGTACTTTGTTAAGAAAATTTCAAACCAGTTATTTCATAAAACAATCAATTATTTTTATGACATAATAGAATATTGTGATATTTGAAAAAATTAGCCTAAGTCCAAATCACACCCCCCCCTCAACTCTTGAACTTGGACTCCCATAAGGTCTACAGTTTTAACCCTTAGAGGATTTTGTTAGATAAAATTCCAACTAGATTGAAGTTAATTAGAAGAGGAGTAAATGTTAGCATACCTACTTGCTCTCTTTTCCATTTAGGGTAGAATCAACCCAACATGTGTTTATCGAATGCAAGATAACGTATCAAGTGTGGAATTGTTGTTATAAGTGGACAGACATCCTATTTGTTCAACATAAGGATTTGAAGTACCATTTTGAGAACTTTCATTTGGCTCGTGTTAGTATAAAACAAAATCTACTATGGAAAAGTCTTTGGGTGGAAGTAATTTGGAGTATATGGGATCATAGGAATAAAGTCATTTTCAAACAAGGTAAAGTTGATATGGAAGAAATTTTTCATATAACACAACTCAAAACTTGGTTATGGATGAAGTATAAGATGCATGATTTTAATTTCTATTATTTTGATTTGTATTTGAATCCTCTTTTATGTATTAAGAGTTGCATATGACACAGATATAGAACTAAAATTTCTGTATATAAGGTTGGGCAAGGGTTGTGTAGTATTGTTGAGCAAGGGATTATGAAAAATCCACCTTTGTAAAACCGTGGATGTTCTATTATGGTGGTAAACTCTGTTATTTATGAATTTATTATTCATTGTGACTGGGTGGGAAAGATTATGGTCTGATATGGGCTGGTGGAAATGAGTGTTGAATTGTTTTGCATGATATCAATTGGAAGAATAACAACTGAATGGAATATTTTGTGTAAAGGCAACAACTAGTATTTCTTTTAATTGATTTACAATCTTGATTATACTGATGCATCACAAAAGGTTGGAAAGGTATATGTTTAGTGCATGTGTAGAGGTATTCTCACAACAAAGAACAAATGTGTTGGTGATGGAAAATCACAAAGAAATGCAGTACTTGAAGGGAAGAAAACATTGGTGTCGAGAAAGATTGATAATTGAGAGGTGGGGAAGCACCACAAATGACATGTATCAGTAAGCAGGAATGGAAGAGAGCATGGTAGGGTAAAGTTTGAGAACATTAAAGCAAAAGTTCCATATGAGAGAGATGCAGGGGATTATACAACTCATACTAGTAGGGTGAATGGCTAAACTACTGTATTTGTCATTTTTTTTTTTTTTTTTTGCTCTCAGAGAAAAAATTAAGTAGCCAATTTTCTTATCTTTATTTAGGTTAATAGAGGAAGGAGGTCTAGATAGACTATCTATCTTTTTTGTATAAGGGTTAGAGGACTCCTCAAGTACTCCTTGTTCATATGTTTAAGTTATTCTTCGTTGACCAAAAAAATGAGGTTGGATAACATTTGGATAGAAAATATTAAATTACGTGTAAACATACCAAAATACAGAAGATGTGAAGGAAAAGGTAAATAGGAAATTGAGATAAAGAATGCATCAAGGGTAGAAAAAAAACAAAGTAGTATGGGGAGAAAAATACCAACAAAATTATGCAAAACTTGGGAAACGAGGTTTGAAAGAGAAAGTTAATGAAGAAAGGTGGATGAGAATGTAGATTAAAGTTAAATAGAAAATATGGATAAGGGAGAGTTATATAGGCAGAAAGCACACAGGCAAGGATCTGGAAACAATAAAAGGTAACCTAATTCCAAGAGAGGGGTACACTAAGGTAAGATAGCTTGGGGAATATCATGTTCTATTAATAGGGGAAGAAGACATGCACACCAGGAAAGCGATAGAGGAGAATGAAGAATGGTTCTCAACAATGTGTGAATCAATTATTCTCTGGTCAAAAGCATAAATGAAAGGAAACAAATTTGTGTTGGTTAGATGTAAGGGGGCTACAACTGTTGTTATGGAATGAGAAATGTTTTAGTAATTGATAGTGGTGGAAACACTTATAACAATTGATGAGATACCAAAATGAGGGATTCATTTGAATTTGCAAGAGTACGAATACGTTTACCAATCGAAAATGGGGCCAAAATGAAAATGGAAACTAAAATCAACGGGGATTTATCAAATAATGTTAGAGGAAGAAACATCAACAAAAGGAAGACATAAATGTAAGTGTGGGGAATGAGGGAGAAACTAGAAGGATAAAGATCATCAATGGGAATATTGAAGATTGCCTTGTCAAATAATGAATGCTCTAATTATGCAACCCATAAGCTACAAGTTCAAGCTGGCAAATGGAGCCAATTGATTCATTGGAGAATCTTGCTAGAGAAAACCTTATTAGAGAACACAATGGAAGAGACAAAACAAAATTTAGAATCGTTGTAGAAGGGATCAGATCGGGATATACACGAAAGAGGAAAAAAATAGAATGCTTAGGAGATGATAAAAAGAAAGGAGGAACCTAAATCACCAAAAAGTAAAAGCCTAAAATGATAGATAGGGTAGATAGGTCACCACAAATAATTCCAAAGACTTTGAGTGAAGTAGATGTGTACGAAAATTTGGTTGACTACAAAGCCTATTACATAAACCATAAGGAGACCAACACAGTGAAAAAAATTCAGGCCCAGAACAGATTAAAGCCCAAAAATAAGGAAAACGAAAGTCAAAACATTAGAGAAAAAATTTTGTGCAACAAAGAAACAGGGAAAGAGACAAAAGAGCTAGGACACTCAGACATCAACGAAAGCGACAAAGAAGAAAGGCACTACAAAGATACAAAATAAAAAAGGATTAAAAAGGGGGGAATTACAGACATAGGGAAAATGTTGAAAGGGAGAGTGAAAACAAAGATGAAAATATAGAGGGAGCTATATGATCTTGATCAATAAAACAATAATGGATCCATGGAGCTTCAAATCATGGGAAATGAACATGGGGTCAAACGAACAACAATAAAATACAACAAAGACATGCTCAAAGGTTAACATCCATCCCCTCAACAATTCTATTTCAAATAGTGGTATTTATAATTACATTAGATAGTTTTGGATGAATATTGGATACATGAAGCAATATAGACTTTGGAATATAGGAAAAGAATCAGGGTTTACTTTTAATGAGGATTAAGCAACAATAATAACCATACTAAAAAGATGAAAGAGAGAGATTACAAGGTAAAACAAATGAAGCAAGAAGGGGACAAAATGGTCTAAATGAAAATAGTTACTATGAATATTAAGGTATTAGAGGGTTAGAAATGGTAGAATATATTAGGGATATAATTAAAAAAAGACATAACGAAACTAGTGTGCATTTAAGAAACAAAAAAGGAGTGATGAATAAGGAGACATGTTATAAAATGTGGGGAGGAAATGACATAGAATGGATTCATAGTAATGGAAAACAAGGGATTGGAGGAATCCTAAGTGTATGACACAAAGAACATTTAACATGAGAAAAAGAAATTAGAAGTAACGATTTCATAATAATAATAGGTAGATGGAGAAATGATGATGTTAAGGTAGCTATTTGGAATATATATATATTCGTCATGTGATTTGAAAGAAAAAGGAATATGTGGAAGGAAATTAACTTGATAAAATATATTGAAACGTGAAAAAAATGCTTGGGTATTTCAAAGCAGTTAGGAAACTAGAGGAAAGAAATGGTAGGAATACAACAACCAACAATAAGAAAGAGATGAATGGTTTTAATCTATTCCTAGAAAGCATGGAAGTTCTAGATATACCCATAGTGGGAGGAAATTTTACATGGGATAGGACAGATTGAATATAAAAATGTAGGATTGATAGAGTATTAGTCTCTCAAAAATGGTTGAAACATTAGTTAGGATGTAAATAATATGTGTAGAAAAAATCATTTCAAAACACTGCGCATTAGCAATGAAGGATAATAATATAAACTAGGGATCAAAACATTTTAAAGATGAGGTTTTCAGGAAGACGTTAAGAAACTCTAGTCTAATAACACTAAGACGGGAGGTGGTATGCAAACAAAGAAACAAAACATCAAAGTAGAGATCACTAACTTGGATAGGATTGATGATAATAGTGAAATGGATGTGGAAGGTAAATTAGTGAGCAAGGTATTGATGACAAAACTTAGAGATATCAATAGTAAACAAGAGTTATTACATAAACAAAAGAAATAGGGTCAAATGGTTAAAAGAGGGAAATTAAAGTTTCAAATATTTTCATTCCACACTAAATCAGAGAGCAAAAAAGGATGAGATTAGTGGAATGAAAACACAATAGTGATCGTGTGAAGAACCAAGCATGATGAAGAATAAGGTTAGAAAATTCCATGAAGATAGATTCAAAGATGGAAATGAGAGCATTAAGAAATTGGAGGATATGGTTTCCTACAATTGGAGATGAAGAAAACAAATTTTTAATAAAAGGAGTTATGTGGAATTACTAATGAAGGAAGAATCCAAGACCTAATGGATTTAATTTCCTATAGTCTTGATATCCTGCCTCCATTTTGACTCTTTACACCTATCATTTTTCCCAAAACTATACTAGAACCGTATTTGAATTGAATTATGTCTTTTTGTAAGCCCCTTGTATTCGTCTCCAACCTCCACTTCCACTTGGCTAATAATGTTAGGTTGAATATTTTTATGTTCTTTACTCCTAAACTGCAAACTCTTTCATCTTACATGTCATCCCACTTCGCCATGAAATCTTTCTAGTTTCTTGTCCCCAATCCTAAAGAAAATCATTTGAATTTTTTTAAGTTACTCTTCCACTGTTAGGAATAATTTGTAAAAAGACATAGGAACAAAGAAGTTAAGAAATATTTCACCAAACATATATCCACCTGCAAATGATAGATGTTTCTCTCTCTAAGTTTTTTTTCCAAAATTTACTAATAATGGATTTCCAAGTTGTCTATGCTTGCCTCACATACCTATATACCTAAAAAGCATAGACATAACACAACAATTCAATAGTTTAATATATCCAAATTACGTATATTTAATCTTAAGTCCCCAATTTTAATCTTATAAAAAATTACCTTCAAACCAAATAACAACTCAACACATAACCATAGTCTTAACATACAACATACTATTATACTATTGACCCTCTTTACATTAATGATTATATTATTTAACGTCATAAAATACATTTTAATGGGGGCTGCACATAGTTTATGAAGATATATATGCACATTGAAGTAAGTTTTCGTATATTATTCTTTATTGATAAAAAAATATCTTCTTATCAATTAGGCATGCTTTAGAATCCAATAATTAATGAGGGATGTGAGTCGTCTATCTCATTAATATATAGCATTATAAGCATATAATTCAGTTGCTGATTATCAGAGTCATCACTTTGAATAAATTTTACTTCTTTCTTTTGTGTTATCCAACTAATGATATAATGTCAAACCATCGTGTATATGGATGGACACTTTTGTCTTTTGCAATGTGAAGGCAAAACTTTACGATGATGAAGTTAGTTAAAACTTTTAAACAATAATAAACGTATAATTAATAATATTTATTATATTCATAACTTCTTAATAAATTTGTATTTAAGGGCTTGTTTGGTTCCAAGGGTGGTCCTGTTGGCGACGATGGAAGTCACAACACCACTCCATTTGGATCCATGAATTGTTGCGGTTGAGGATGGAGGGAAAGAGAAATGGGAGTGAATTTGGCTTCTCTCCAAAGATGAAGAGAAAGTTGAGCTGAAGAGAGGGAGTGCCACGTCATTCATAGTAAGTTACTTTGGTGCCCTTGCTTTTGTGCTGAACAGTGCCCCTGCATGCATGCCACATGAAAGCTTCAGATTCCTGACTTGGCTCAGGAATCGTTTGACCGTGTGTGAAACTGTGAAAGGTGGGTGAATGCAGTGGGTGAGGTAGGTGGGTGTGGAATGAAGCTGGCTATATAACACGAAGCATGAAGGTGGTTCCTCCATTCACAGAAAAGCAAAGAAAGCGAGCCATTAGAAAGTGTAGTGTAGTGTGGTTGGAGAGATTAGTAAGCCATCATAGTTTGTGTTAGGGACTTGAGTTACGTATAGCTTGTTCATCTCACGTCCTGGGTTCATCTCTGTGATTCATCTGGGTTCATCAGTGGGTTCGTCTGAGGTGAGAGCATGTCTTTGAATGGTGCATAATCGATTATGGCTGAATTAGAACTGGTCAGATAATCGATTATGGTGAAGATAATCGATTAAGCAAAGTTATTAATCGATTATCTGTAAAAATTTCAACCCATAATCGATTATCTGAAGTGTGGAAAAAGGGTCATAATCGATTATTTATTGCCATAATCGATTATGCTTGATTTTTGCCTACTAACATAATCGATTATCCATGGATAATCGATTATCCTATGTATATAACTGAATGGATAATCGATTATGTTCTAAATTTTTGAAATTATGTGTTTCTTATTTTGTTTTATGTGGTTTTCAGGCACTGGTGTTCTTCATCCTATCAGTCATCCTATTGTGCAGTTCTTGCTTATCTTCAGGTTTTTAAATTTTTTTATGTAAAGTTATTTTATTTTATTTCTGTTTTATATTTATGTTTGGATGATTATGGTTTTGTAATATAATTTGTTTAAAATTTAGTTTAGTTAATTATGTTAAGGAGTTAGTAAATTAATGTTTGTTGTAATATAATTTGTTTAGACTCTAGTTTAGTTAATTATGTTAAGGAGTTAGTAAATTAATTCCTTTATTTGATTTATTGTTTTAATTTTTGTAGATAGTTATAATTTTTATAAGTTTTAAAAAAAAATATTTATTTGTATGAAATGAATGATTTACAGAATGGAAACAAAAATTTGTAAAGTTTAGGTTTTTTATTATAGTAAACATAAATTATTAATGTTATAATTAAATCAAATAAAAAAAATGTTGTAGTGATTAAAGAAAATTGAAAAAGTTTAGTTAAATATTGTTTATAAGAGAATAGATTTATTTATTTAAAATGATTGGACAAAAATTATTAATATTATCATTAAAAATATTAAAAAAATGTTTTAGTTATTTTTGTTATAAGATTTAATTGTTTATAAAAAAAATTAATGTTTTTAAAATGAATATTTTTACAATTGGAAATAGAAATTTGTAATTTGTAGGCTTTTTAAAAAGTAATTGATATTTTAGAAGTTGTATTTTTAATTGATATTTTAATAATAAATGTACAAAGTAATTATTTATTTAAAAATGAATTATTTATAAAAAAGATTTACAAAATTTAATTTAGACCGAATGGAATTCAAAATTTTAAAAATATTTTTATAGAGTTTTATTTTTGTAGATTTAACATAATTTATTAATGTTATAATTAAAAACATTATAAAAATGTTGTAGTAATTAAAAAAAACACTCAAAGTTTTGAGTAGAAATATGATTTTGACTTAATTTTTTTTAATTTGTATTTCACATTAATTATTGGTGTTAGAATTAAATGTTATAAAAAAATGTTGTAGTAATTTAAAAAGTCAGAAAAACTTTACATAAGAAATATGAATTTTTAATAATAATTTTAGATAGTTATTAGTGTTTCAAAATTAAATTGTTTATAAGAAATAATATTTTATTTGTAAATA
>Ga0123342_1007631_pt1 | contig 14168 bp, 12 predicted proteins | sample Turbeawhitnodule_FD_89960 | JGI IMG/M metagenome (GOLD analysis project Ga0123342, IMG submission 89960) | Root nodule microbial communities of legume samples collected from Mexico - Turtle bean Mexico white nodule | ecosystem: Host-associated > Plants > Roots > Nodule | place: Mexico: Nepantla...
TGGATGTAGCTCTGGGTTTAGAGTGAACCAGTATAAACATCTGTGTGCAATCTCTCTATCCTTAATCTCTTTAAATTCAGTTTTGATATTTGTTTGCTGGTATAAACAACCGATTGTTTCTGCCAAACAACCGATTGTTTCTGCGAAACAACCGATTGTTTTTCTGGTACTGCTGTTTTTGCTTGCTGTTTTGGCAAATTGGATTCCTTATCAATTGTTTCTTGAGAGAATTTCATTCTTGACTTAAAAGTTTGCGAAAACCCTCTTTAAACAATTCACCCCCCCCCCCTCTAGTTTAAAGCCATCCATTCTAACATATATAATATTCTCTTTTCTACTTGTTCTTGGTATTTTCGTTTCATGTTTATTGCTTGATTCTATCTGATCAATTGAGTCTTAATTTGGATTCTTAAATTTAACTGGAAAGTACCTTTAAGGATCTGAAATAGACGAAAATACTTGATAACTTGTAATGCTAGGAATAGATTTTAGGTTATTAATAGCATCATAATTCTGTTCATAAAGCTGGATGATTTGTTAGATATCTGAGGAATCAGTATTGAAGAAATTATCTTATGAATTTCACCTGTGAGGAATCAAGGTGAATGACTTTAAATTAAGCATCAAGAATAAGTAGTTTTGAGTATTATGTATTGTATTATTCCAAAATACAGATGACTAAAATAGACTTAATTCAATCCCAAGTATCTTTCTCTGTATTTGATAAGTTAGTTTTGTTTTTGGTTGAATCAAAGCCTAAACCTTTGAGTTACTTCTTGTGAAATCTTTAATTTGGTTATGAACAAGTTTTTAACATTATTTTCTATACTTATTGAGTTTTATAACATAACATCTTAATTAGAATTGTTCCTTATGGGTTCGACATTCGAACTTTAAAGAGTACTATATTACAGTTGATTCGGTACACTTGCAAAAAAAAATCAATAGAAATACAAAGAACCTCTTTAACATCTCACTAAGATTTCTAATCTCAGACTAAGGTGGATATATCTATTCTCTCACTCACTCTCTATGTTGCTCTTTTCCATTTGTTTGTCTTTTTCTTCTTCACAAGTTTCCTTTATATAGGTTTCTTCATAAAGAGATAATGAATAATTAATGCTTATCATATTTTCAAGATACATTGAAAATACTATCTTAAAGCTGAACTTCATATTTTTTAAGAAAAATGTAATTTCAAGACTTTAGAATGATCAGAGTCTCCTGTGACTACAGTAGTTGGAGTACATGGAAGTCTTTTAAAAAAAACTGAGATTAGTTAATTATATTCAAATTAATTTTTTGAGAAGTGATATGATTCTTTTTAACAAAATTAGCTTATCAATTAATAAATTTTAGTTTAAGAACAAAATAATTTTATTTTATCCTTTACATTATTTTAAAAAAAAAATATAGAAACTAGTATCATTTTCCACCTCGACTTCTGCTGGATGGAATTAGAGTGTTAAATGATTTTGGTGCATTATAAGGTTAGGTCAATGCATTCTACCATTGACTGGAGGCAGTGGTGGAACCGCAGCTGATGTGAAACAACAATTATACAGAGTCACAGTCATCGTTGTTTTCTGTCTTGTCCCGGTGCAATTTTTCCTCTTTCTGACCTAGTCACTCCATAATTGTCAACATCTTGATGGATGGAGCAGGGAAAGGTAATAAGGTGAAGTTGGAGCAGCAGAAATTCAGATCATATAACTGCACTGCTACCTTCTTCCTTCTTCTTCATTTCCTGTTTATGAGTTACACATGCAGAATCCTCACTCACTAACTGCTGTAACATAAAAACTCTACCTATATAGTTAAAGTAGGCTTAGATAATACTGAAATTTGTTTTACAATTACTGAGATGTCGGTTGTCTCTTCGTTCCTTTCTTAATTAGTACTTGTTTGGGATTGATTTGAAAAAGATAATCCGACAATTCAATAAGTACTTTGTGCAAAGAGTATACATTTGTAAACTAATAAAAATTTCTAGAAAGAGTTTATTTATAATGTTCAATCATGGATCCTTGTTATGATGAACTGAATATCAGTTGTTTACTGATTTGTAGTGTGATCCCTGATTTACGGAGAAGTATATTGATATATGAGTATGTTGGTATATTTGAAGAATATGTTTAATATCTTTCGGTTAATCAATATTTAACTGATTTCTCAGAGATATCATCTCATAATTCGAAACATAAATATGACTCATAAATTATTCTCGTAACTGTCTATCATTTATGATGTGTTTTGACACCATCGGTCACTAGATCGAGACGGACTCCACTAGCAGAAAAACATGAAACTTTAACAATGGGCTTTCCTGTCATATTTATGATCGTTTCTGGTTCCCTGGGACAAAAACAATTGATTCTAGATGATTCTTTAAATCAAGGCGATTACCAACCGGGAGCTATTACCATGAGCACCGCAGTTACACCAGCAAATGGTAGTGCACCGTTGTAATAAGCTGAAACTGCAGAATTCTATGTATACATGCACTTAACGGAGATTGTCAGTGGAAAAGAAATTAAATATATTCCATCATCACTGCCCTTGAAATTTACAGAGTAATAGACTTACAGAAACCTGAAACACTCCAAGGAGATGATATTTTTCATTTTTTAAATCCATTTATTTGGTTTTCACTATTGTACATGAACTTAATAACTAACTTCTTCCCCTCTTTTGCATTTGAAAAAAAATTGATAAGATTACAAGCATCAAGTCAGTTAAGCATAACTCCGCATGATATCAACGGCGGATATCATAACCATAGTTTAGAGAAAGTTTTAGACGAAATTGTATGCATATTTTATACTCTTTTTTTCAATTAAATTAGAATTTTACTTCACTGATTCATAAAAGATATAATAAGAAATTTTTACTGTTAGGTCAAAAGCTTTGACCGAAAAATCCAACCGAAAGATCGAGTCGAAAGTTGATTAGAAAGGTTAAATGTAGAAAATATATATAAATAAATAAAACTCATAATGATAAGTTATTGTAGCAAAACCAATAATGATAAGGTCCAAATTAATAGGTTTGTATTTAAAAAGATACTAGTTAAAAAAGAAAAGTTCAAATAGGTTTTAGGTCCAGTAAGAAAACATTATAAATAGAATATCAGGTATGTATATCAAACTGATTCTGACTCTGACATTGAAGCGCCTTGTAGGTACACACTCTCAATCGTGAGAGGAGATCGAGAGGAGAAGCCGAAAAGATCCAGTTGATCCAGCTCACTTAGGAAGCTTGCCAGCCTTAGATCCAACGTGAAGCAGGAGTTATCCGAGAGCCCAATCCGAGAGTCCAACTCGAAAAGTTAAGAAGATTCGAGAAGTCAACCCACTCTGATTAAAGAGAAATAGTTTCTAGAACTTTGTAAAAACAATTTTAGTTATATATAAATTTATAATATGGTTATTAAGTAAAGAAATCCTTTTTATATTACATTTTTCACATAATATATTATGTATGGACGAGGAAATTAAACATGTCAATTTTTTTTTCTAAAAATAGACCGAAAGAGTGCCATAGTCAAACAAATTAAAATGTTAATTCATCCCATTTAATCAGTGATGGGCTTAATTCTATCACTGCAATTATTCCACATTGTCTTTACTGTAAACGACAAAGCTTGCGATGTCAAATAGTTTTCATCATAACCATATTAAATACTCTCCAACTCCATTATTCATCCACCAAAAACCTACCTTGGAGGGATATCACAGTAGCTGCAGAGAAACACCTTCCCAAGCAATTACACGGTGTCTTTCTATTATGGCCTATTTTGATTCACAACTTCAGATATATATGTTTCTGCAGTGCTTTCTTTTTCTATGCTTTTTTTCTTTCTTAAATGCATGCATGTTGTTCGTCTCCTCTCTTTTATGTTTCTTTTCTAATATCTTTTATATGGTATAGTCATAATCTCCAAATTACTCTTATTAAACAGAAAGTACGTGTGAGTTTAACCAAGGTAACATAATTTATTAAGCTTCACATATTATACTACTTCGGTCAGTAACTCGAGACAAAAAAATAGTTACATGTTAAGAATAAATGTTAAAAATTTTTATGAGTTGGAGTAGCCATCCTAGTCTTTATTTAATATATTTTTTGTTATTAATAAAAAAATAAGATTCATTAATTTTTTTTTCTTTATTTAATATATTTTTTATTACTGATTAAAAGAAACATGAGAATAAGATTCAATAATCTACTTCTTCTAGTTTACACTTACTATGTTATTTGGATATATTTTTATTTATTTGTTGTTCTTGACAAAAAAATATTACTTAGATATATATTTTTAACGAGTAGCATAGTAAGTGTAAATTTAGATATATATTAGTTAGATATATCATATATATTACTAATTTTTAAACATGGTCATTTACCAATTAGAAAGATTATAACTTTTATAGGTAGTTGTTGCAACTAAACATTTACCACGATGGTAGTTCATAAAATTTTGAATACAGGTTAAATTATTTTATTAGATAAAATAATAAATATTAAAAAAAAAAGAAGCTACTTAGAGTCTTAAGAGTTAATTATTTATCGTTTAAAAAAGAGAGTAATTAATTAAACTTGTATATTTGCTTTAAGATGTGATATATTAGGGTTGAGATATTCTTTATTATTATTTTACTTCTTTTACTGATAAAAAAAATTAAAGTTGGTTTAGATAGCGTGAGCCTGTTGGGTGTATTTTGACTAAATAAACTTAATTAAATTTTAACCCTCTTATAATTTAGGTGTTTTTAACTGAGTCTATATTAAAAAAAATTATTCTTAGAATAATTTTTATTTTTACAAATGCAGATACTTAAAAAATAAAAAAAATTGTTAATAAAAACTCAACAAAAATATATTTAAATTTATAAAGTATTTAAAACTTAATTAAACAAACAAATAAAAAAAAACCTTGAGTTGGGTCCCGACTTAGTTATTTTGAATTTCAGCCAATTGAAAGTACTCTTTGTTTGAGTTAGATTTGTTAAATGAGAAAATTGTAAATTGAGATTCACAATCAATTTATCAATATAATTTTAAAATTCTTTATTTTAATAAAAAATTATTTTTCTCTGCAATTATATAATCTGGTTAATAATTGTCAGTATATATATCATCACTCTTTTTAAATCTGGTTAGATGTAAATATTTTAAATGTTAGTATGAAAATTTATTTTGAAATATGCAATTGAGAATTAAACATTCATTTCTGTAAAAAAAATTAAAAAAAAATAAAACGTCTTCTCTGTAAGCTAACCACAATTCTTTGTCAGGTAAAAGTTTAAAAATATGGTGCTCGTATATCTGTCACCCTACAGAGTGTTGGTGACTTTCTTCATTGCTTCTCTATGTGGTTTACTTATTCAAGCTCAGAACCAAGCAGGTTTGATGATGGAAAACATGAACTTCATTTTATCATAATTTTAGCTGAAGTCTCAATTCCCATTGTTCATAAGCATATTTTTTTATGTTTTAGGTTTCATCAGCATAGACTGCGGAGCTAGTGCCGATGAGAAATATACTGAAGAGTCCACAGGCATAGATTACATTTCAGATGCAAATTTCATAACTACTGGTGTGAGCAAGTCAATAGCATCTGATCTCAAAGGGATGTCTCAGCAACAGATGTGGAATGTGAGAAGCTTCCCTGAAGGAAGAAGCAACTGCTACAAAATAAACATCACAATAAACTCTAAGTATCTTATCCGGACTGTTTATTTGTACGGAAATTATGATGGGCTGAATAAGACACCAAAATTTGGTCTTCTTCTGGGACCTAACTTCTGGCATACAGTGACTATACACAATGCATCCATTTTCCAATACAATGAGATCATACATGTACCTACACAAGACTATGTACAAATCTGTCTGGTTGACACAGGCCTTGGAACACCATTTATATCAGCCATAGAACTGAGAACTTTGACAGATAATCTTTATGTTCAATCTGGATCGTGGGAAACTCAAAGGCGGTGGGATTTAGGTTCAAACAAAAGCTACAGGTGAACTCTACTTTTGGATTGAACTTTTTCTCTCAGGTACAAGGACTAATTTTGGTTTCTCTCAGGTACAAGGACGATCGTTATGATCGTTACTGGGAAGCTAGCGACATCAATGATTCGACAAAATTAAGTGTTTCGATCTCTGATAAGATTATAATCACCGAGTCCGAATACCACCCGCCAGCTATTGTGATGAGCACTGCAGTTACAGCTGTAAATGCTAATGCTCCGTTGGTAATAAGCTGGGAGCCAGAAAACGAAACTGATCAATTCTATGTTTACATGCACTTCATGGATGTTCAAGTGTTAACCACCAATCAGACAAGAAGATTCAACGTCATGTTGAACGGAAAATTATGGTATGCAAATTGTTCTCCGCTGTACATGGGCGGCAACAGTATAGGTGGCCCGACAGGCCTCAGCGGGAAAGAAATTAAATTTTCCCTGGAGAGGACCGAAAATTCAACCCTACCTCCAATCATCAATGCCATCGAATCTTACAGATTAATAGAATCCCATCAATCAGGTACGTACCAAGGAGATGGTATGCGGAGAAAGAGATTAAAATTTCTCATATATCTCAAATCCATTTCTCTAATTAGTTCACGCACAACTGCAAGTGGTCTGAACTATTTTTTTTTCTTTTTTAAATTTTTATTTGAAAAAAGTTGATGCGATTACAAGAATCAAGTCAGTTTATGGAGTGAAAAGAGATTGGCAAGGTGATCCATGCGCCCCTGCAACCTACTTGTGGGATGGTTTGAACTGTACTTATGGCGACAATGAGGTCCCAAGAATCACAACTTTGTAAGTCTTCCTGCCCAAATTTCTATTTTTGCTTTATAAAACTCATATGACATTGTATATAAATATAACTATTCTTTGACAAAACAGGAATTTATCTTCAAGTGGATTGTCAGGAAACATAGACACTTCAATCTCAAATCTCATCATGTTGGAGAAGTTGTGAGTTTTTTTTGTTTTTCTTTTATTTCACACACTCCAAAAATAGACGAGACCAGACAAAACTGGTGTGTTATATCTTTTTATAATTATGCCATGCACTTATCTGTAAGATATTCTTTTGACTTTCGGCACATGTATCAAGATTTAAACATACTTACTATAGCTAAGCTATTTGTTTTCCAGGGATTTATCTAACAATAACTTAACTGGTGAAGTTCCTGATTTTCTGATTCAGTTGCAACACTTGAAGATCTTGTAAGTTACTTCATTTACTGGAACACTATATATTTTCCTCTGTATCAGATAATAGAAACGATATTTTTTTTAGAAACTTGGAGAAGAATGACCTCTCCGGTTCAATTCCCTCTTCACTTATTGAAAAATCACACGAAGGTTCTCTCTCACTAAGGTATGAATCTAACAAAAAGGTCTCAAATTCATAATATGGTTACTTATGATGCTGATGATTATTAATTACTTATATTTAAGGCATTTGAGATTCATTTATAAATGATCCACAAATTTCTGAGCTCAAGCAGAATAAATTGAAGTATGTATTTAAATTATGGATTATTTGTAACGTTTACTGAGACTTGAAACATATTTTTTCTATGATTTCTTTCCATGGTAGTGTGGGTCAAAATCCAAATCTATGTGAATCTGGTGAATGCAACGAGACGAAAAAGAAAAACATAGTTACACCCATACTACTAGTATCAATTAGTGGGGTTTTAATTCTTCTAATAGCAGTTGCAATATTGTGGATCTGTAAAAGGAAAAAATCAAAAGGTAATGCTGAAGTAATTACGGAAAGTTCGTATTTTCTATTAACATTTTACCATAAAGTTAATTTTAAGCTATTCATTTTCAAAATATTTTTGAAAAATTTACAGATTCGGTGGCAGTAAATCATCAGAATAAGATTTCACAACAATCCACAGAAAAGGATGATTCGCTCCAGTCACGCAAAAGTCAAATGTATTCATACAATGATGTCCTTCAAATCACTAACAATTTCAATAGAATTATTGGTAAAGGAGGCTTTGGAACAGTTTACCTGGGCTTTATCAATAACACTCCAGTTGCAGTGAAAATGCTTTCCCCATCAGCAGTTCATGGTTATAAACAATTTCAGGCAGAGGTAAGTTATTAATCAGTTTACTCTAGGTTTCTGATTTTGGTACCAAACCTATATGGTTTAACATGGTTGTGATTTTGATTTTCAGGTTAAACTTTTAATCAGAGTTCATCACAAAAATTTGACATCCCTTATTGGTTACTGTAACGAAGAAACCAACAAGGCTCTCATATATGAGTACATGGCTAAAGGGAACTTACGAGAACATCTCTCAGGTTGGTTCCAAATAAAATTATTTTCTTGTTAAAAATTACTGAAATCAATTTCCAAATTTGATTTCATTTCTGAAACTGTTGATATAGAATTTGTAATATTGGAGAACTGTATGAGTCGTATGACTAACTTGTACTGAACAAAAACAAACATGTATAGAAAGTTACAGAACTTGTTCCTGTAGGTAAATACAATGAATCACCATTCTTGAGCTGGAAGGAAAGACTTCGTGTAGCAGTGGATACAGCCCAAGGTTAGAAAGTAAAATTCAAATTATGAATTTTTGTAAACTCGCTTTTACCTACTTAACACGTTTGCCGTAATTATAAATTTAATATCAGGGTTGGAATATCTGCAAAATGGTTGCAAGCCTCCTATAATCCACAGAGATGTAAAATCTACAAACATCTTGTTGGATGAACACTTCCAAGCAAAATTATCTGATTTCGGTCTATCCAAAGTTGTCCCAGATGATGGGGGATCTCACGTGTCAACTATTGTTGCTGGTACTGTTGGTTATCTTGACCCTCAGTAAGTATTTCAATTATTGCCCTTTCTGTCATTTCCACGTGAATATTTGAGTTATCATCACAAAATCCGCAGAGAGTAACTAATTTGGGTTTCATGACTTCTCCTGCAGCTACCACTCTTCCAATCGATTGACACAGAAAAGTGATGTTTATAGTTTTGGAGTTGTTCTTTTGGAAATAATCACAAATCAATCAGTAACGGGAAGGAATGAAGAAAATGGTCACATAAGTGAACGAGTTAGCTCCATGATACCAACGGGGGATATCAGGGCCATAGTTGACTCAAGGTTAGAAGGAAATTTTGACATTAACTCCGCATGGAAAGCCCTAGAAATAGCAATGGCTTGTGTTTCTCGAAATCCAAATGAAAGGCCAATGATGAGTGTGGTGGTGATTGAACTACAGGAGACTTTAGCGACTGAATTAGCTAGAACAGAGCATAATAATGGTGCTGATCCTAAGTATTCAGTTGCAGCGTGGAGTGAATCCGAATTAATGCCCTTGGCTAGGTAAAAGCTTACTCATGATGAGAATAATAGAACAACCTTGTAACAAGGGAAAGTGATGATTGTACAAGAATAAGGTTATTAGGTGCTTTACTATTATCAGTTTTCTTTTCTGAGTCTGTGTTGTTTAGGATTGGTGATAGCAGTAATAAAAGTTAAAAATATTATTAAGGTTATTAGGTGCTTTACTTTAATCAGTTTTCTTTTCCGAGTCTGTGTTGTTTTGGATTGGTTATAGCAGTAATAAAAGTTAAAATATTATTATGGATTTGTAAACTAGAGTTGCCAACAATAATCACTCTAGCTATTTTTATTATGTCATTGCTTTGTTAATTTTTCTATTAAAGTTTATCTTTAGAAATTTTTATTAACAAATACTTACTGTTTAAACTCGAGAAAAGTAATGAGAAAATATTAAGACATAGAGGATTGTTACAGCTTTTGATATATGCGGAAATATGCTATATAAGTTAGTAAAGTTAAAATTAATAATATGTTATATAAGTTAGTAATAATAAGTTAGCTTCTTCCCTTTGCATTTGGATGTTTCCTCCTTACTTTTTCCACAACCTCCTTCCAAAACTCTATTTTTCTAGGATTTCCCTCAACTTTTAAGCCAATGTTTGAATGGGATTGACATTTGAGCACAGTTAAGTATATTGGCATAGACTGCTAGCTGATGACTTTGGACGCCTACAACTCCAATCCTCGTCGTATGAAAATTCACTTTTAAACCAATCGCTAATTCAAAACATCTGAAGATTGTCTTAATTATGATAACATTTTGGTTTGTAGCTTGGCAAAACCATCAAAGTGTCATCTGGGAAGTAGAGCATTGAAAGTTCTACCTGGCTATCCCCAACTTTCACCCCTTTCAGCTTATTTTCGTTCACTATTTTCCTTACTAGGCCTACCAAAAGAGAAAATGAGCGATTTGGGTCCCTTGTCTTAGACCCCTTGTAAGAATGAATTATTGGGTAGGACTACCGTTAACCAAAACAAACACAAAAGATGATTCCAAGCATCAGTCATTTCTCACATAAGCCTGGTCTACTAAGCATATAGTAGAAGAATTCTCATAACACAGAGTCATAAGCTTTTTAATGGACTTTTATTATTAGTCTTGACCTCTTTTCCTTCGTAAGATCTTCCACCACTTCATTAGCTACAACGTGCTTCCAACAAGCCCTTATCTCTTGGAAAAGCTAATTAAGATTGGTCTTATATTAATAACTCTAGCGAGAGCACATTTCATTCTATTAGAGACGATCTTATATATTGCACCAACAAGTGATATTGGTCTATACTCATCCAAATTCGTGGGGTCCTTTATCTTAGGTTCAAGAGCAATAACGGACCACTTACAACTTTTTGGGATTATTCATGTACTCTCAAAGCTTTGAACCGCTTGTAGAATATCATCCTTGATGGTTTCCCAAGATCCTTGGATGAAATTGAAGTTAAATTCAGGAATTTTTGAGCCATCACCCTCTTACACTGCATCCCTTACCTCTTCCTTTGATGTCTTTGCAACCAGCTTAATATTTTTCTCCTTGTGGATATATATGTGTAAAGGGAAATAAATTAGAAGGATAAAGTTAAGTTGGTTTGTTCCGAACTCAATTTCTTACTCATTCATGCCTTGGTACTATGTGTTTTCATGAAGCTAACTCAGAACTTATCCATCAGTATATTTTCAAACAAGTTTATCCTAAAAACTGCAGATTATAGAGACTGCAATTCTGAGATGTCATTGCCAAGTAGGACCAATATATATATATATATATATATATATATATATATATATATATATATATACACTTTTTTTTCAATTAAATTTAGAATTTTACTTCACTAATTCATAATGAGATACAATAAAGTATAATATTTTGATGAGAATCAAACTTAGAGAAAGTCTTGTAACACGTAGAGATATACACTTATAACTAATTTAAGATTTAGTAGGGTTTAGGGTTTAACTAGAAAGATCAAGTTCTATTGATGTCAACTCAGGGTGCCTAAGACAATGTTGTGGTATGATGTACTCTGAAAACGGGAATTCGGCTTTATGCAGTACAAGAGTGTTCGCCAATTCTATGCATAGCATAGGCTTAACTCTTGCCATCTTTGCCTTGTGTAGTAGCAGCTTTTGCATGATGTAGTTGGGGCTGATTTATGGTTAGTTCTCCAGCATCTTTTGCACAAATATATAAGGGTCGCCTAAAGGAAAATGGGGATTTGTTAAAGTGCAAAGGCCTTTTGTTCTTGAGACAGTTACAATTGATTTATTCATTATCAGGAATTTTGGTTTGGCTCTTCGAAAGTTTCCTGAAATCCAATGATGTGGTTGGGTTGGTTGATGAGTGGGCTGCGGGTGAGTCAATGCCATGAGAAAAGCATTTGATTATCATACCAACCGGGGCAGCGCTGGTTCTCTATTCTCTACATTTCAGTCTGCCAGCCATATGTTATCATGGAATTTTACAGTTCTTGCTGCATAATTTTGTAATATATTAGGGAATATTGAGTAAGTAAATTAAAATATTTAAAGAGGTAAGAATATTGTACAATAAAATCACGTTAATTGTGTATTAATAAGATTAATTTCTATAATATGTTTATCTAAATTAATATTATTACACTGATATAATTATGTGAGAATTTATAATAATAATTTCCAAAAATTATGACTTTGACGTTGGATTATCCGTCAAATCGAACTAATAGGTATATGACCGATCAAGAAAGAGTAAAATTACCCTTTTCATATAATATATATTACATATGGACCACGAAACATGGCAATTGTTTTCTGTTAAAGAAAAAAAGACCGAAAGACTGGCCCTAGTCGAACAAATTAAAATCAATATCTTTCTTCACCTCAACCATCCACTACAAGAAAATATTAAATAGAAACCAATTTTTAGAAACCAAAATAATTAGTTGTAATAGTAACTAAATTAGACACCATTTTAGAAACTAAAACAAAAATTGGTTTCTAAATTAGTTTATATTATTTTCTATTATTGTTAAATAGTTTATAAATTGGTATCTAATTAGCAACCAAAGTTTTATCTATCAATTATTTAGTTTCTAAATTTAGCAATACAAATTATTTAGTTAAAATTTTAGCCCATCCCATTTAATAACTGATGGGATTATATGCACTGAAAAAGAGGCTCATTCTCCCTACACCTCCATATGAAATGTCAAATGTCTGTTTTGCTCTTTCTAAATTTTTTTAATACCCTAAACTCTCTCTTAACCTCTCACCAAACCCCTCCATTCCCTTATTCTTTCTATTTTTAAAGGACGACCCTTTAGTCATTTTTCTTCTATTTAATGCATTTATAATATAGAAATAATTTATAAAGTTTGTAAAATTTGAATTAATTAGTTTATTGTGACCAGCTATATACGTGTACGTCGTTAAATTTACGGCATGTTTACGCGTTAACGTGTAGAAGATTTATATTACTGCACATTTAATTAGGGAGTTTTAATGTTGATTCTTCAAGCATTTACATTTAATTCATAGTCAAACAAATTAAAAAGTTAATCCATCCCATTTAATCAGTGATGGGCTTGTATGGACCGGAAAAATGTGTTTTACTTTACTTGTTGACCTGGAACTTTCTTATGTAAGTCAATTTTTTTGGATTTTTCCAGAAACAGGAGAGCTCAGGCATCATTCAGTTCTTTTTTATCGATAAAAAAATAATAATAAAAAATGATATTTTAGATATACCTTAACCCTTCTAAAAAAACAACGACATATTGTGAGGTTTAAAATAGATAACACGAAACATGCAAACATCTATTCTTATCCATCTTAAAAAACATCATTCCTAACTTGAAATAATCTTGCTCAACCCAACCTCTCACTTTTAACCTTTCATTTTTTAATTGACTTCATGTAAATCAATGGTTTTAAACATCAATCTGAGTATGAAAAACATATTAATCATACCTTTGAGATAATCCATGATTAAACCTGTAATTTTTCCATTGTGAAAATTTTCATATGGTCTATGTGTCAATTCTTAAAAACCTTATTTCCATATTTCGCTTACAACTGCTATCTACACGCAATATCAGATTCGGTTAACATCTTCGCTCTCCTCGTTCATTCTGAAGTATGTGAATTTTAGATCTGATGAACTACCCCTGTCCTTCCCAACCACTCGTAATACTTGGACTAGACTAACCCACGCTACCCTACAAGTACTAAATAGATGGGGCATTTTATTTGTCAATTTTTTTTTGTCTAAAAAATAGACCGAAAGAGTGCCATAGTCAAACAAATTAAAATGCTAATCCATCCCATTTAATCTGTGATGGGCTTATATGGACAGGAAAATTGTCTTTTTCTCCACTTGTTGACAATGAACTTTCGTATTTAAGTCAAATTTTTTGGATTTTTCTAGGGAGCAGGTCATCATTCAGTAGTTTTATTAGTTAGCTATTAATGTTTATTCTTCCACATTTCCACTTAATAATTTGAAGCAATATTTTCAATATAATATTGACTTGTCCCGGCCCAACGTGTCATTGACAGACGAATGGCCGAGACCTTCGGAGACTTAACTGAGACGGTCGAAGACCACATTTATTTGGCCGATGGCCTACCCTCACCATGAGAATTTGGCCGATGGCCGAACCTCATTACAATTAACGCTCAAACCGAGATCAGTAAAGCTAATCCATCATCAAGAATTAGGTAATGCAACCCTAAGCGGTATCCACCTCGATAAACGGGCCCAACAAGGTAGGCCCATTAGAATAA
>Ga0123342_1007632_pt1 | contig 14165 bp, 15 predicted proteins | sample Turbeawhitnodule_FD_89960 | JGI IMG/M metagenome (GOLD analysis project Ga0123342, IMG submission 89960) | Root nodule microbial communities of legume samples collected from Mexico - Turtle bean Mexico white nodule | ecosystem: Host-associated > Plants > Roots > Nodule | place: Mexico: Nepantla...
CCAGATAAAGTCCTTCTCGCCGTCGAGCGAGTTCAGGCGAGAAAAAGTCCTTCTCACCTCAGAGTGAGTTCAGGCAAGATGAACTGAAAAGTCAGGGGTGTTCATGACCTTAAACGGCGGGAAATGAAGGAAAACGCCTTTCCCCCTTTAAGTGAAACATCAATATTGACTTAGTAAGACCAGAGAAGACTTCCACGTTTGTGGGCGGTGTGAAGGCGGATAAAATCCTTCTCGTCCTGAACGAGTTCAGGTATGGCGTGAAGGGTGAAAGAAGTTTAAAAGATAGCTAAGGTAGGTTCAAAGAGAACACCTCGCTATCCGGCTTATTGTTCTGAAACTCAAGGAGGTAAAGAAGGATCCGAAAGGCGCCTCTACCCCCCAAATGAGGGAACAATAGCCAAGATATGAAGGCAAAGAAAGCTTACATCGCCAGAACCCTATGGCGATTAGAAGAATTCCAGGCGATGACAGAAGTAAAGGCTAACCTTGCCGGGCAGATCAGGTAAACTGTATTGTGATACCAGTTTAAGTTAAAACCTGCTGCCTAGTAAGTAACTAATTGCCTTAAGTTTGCAAGTTACGTTAAAAGTCATCGCTTGAAGGTTAATAAGTTGCTCAAGTTTTACTTCGAGTTAACAGTTCGATAAATTGTTATAAGATTAACGGTTTGCTCAAGTTCAAAGCAGTGAGTGAATAGTTGAGCCCGGAGTATTGCCGGGTCGATTTGTTTAAGCAAGTTTCACCAGGTAAGTTGATCAACCATACAACGAGTAAGAAAGCAGATGAAGGTTAAAGAATGCGAAGTAAACAGAAAGACGAGGTGCAAAAAGCAGGAGAAGTTATATAAAAGCAGTGTCAGTTCAAATACGTAAGAAGAAAAATTACAAGTAAAGTTCGTACAAACAGAAATAAGCGCAAGTTTCAAAAAACAAGTGATGGAGGGAGGTGATTAATCTTCAGAGGGCACAATCTTCCCATCCACCACTTCGTTGCAAATGGACACCATGGTCAGATCAAGCTCAGGGTATTGGCAAGCGACTTGCTCCAGGGCGGCGTCAAACCCGGCGGCAAGGACTTGGGCGGAGCTTTGCTCGAGCTCTTCGGTTTGTTGCTTCAGCTCGTCAGTTCGTTTCTTCAGCTCTTCAGTTTCCCCACGAGCTTGAGCAAGGTCTTCAGCAACCTTTTTGCCTTCGTCCCGCGCCTGGGCCAGCTCTGCAGCAGTCTTCTTGTTTTTCTCTTGAGCTTTGGCGAGCTCAGCCATGGCGTCATCCCTCTCCTTCTCGACCTTCCCGAGGAGAACCTCCCGATCAGCTGACCTCTTTTCAAGGTTCTCCACCTTGGCCGCATCTGCTTTCATTGACGCCTCCAAGTTGGCCACCTTGAGCCTGTAGGGTACCAACTTACTCTCCAGCTCAATTTTCTCTTGAGCTAGGAGGTGCAGTTTTTGGCGCAGATCAGAGGCCTCCTTACGCGCGCCCCTTAGCTCAGTGCTCATGGCGTCCTCCAGCCTTAAGTGATCGATTTCTGCCACCATCAGGTTGCAAGACAGTTTTTCCGCCTCCATCCTTATCAGGCGGTTAGCCTCTTTAAGCGTCGCATTCTCGTCTTGAAGCTTCTTGCTCGAGTTCTTCACAGCCTTCGTTATGATTGAGGGGAGATCCTCTGCCATCATTTTCAGTTTGGCTGTGAAGGGCCCCCAGATCTCTTCAAGGGAGGGGGGAAGGCTTGCAGTTGTTGCTGGTGGAGGTGCTGGAGGAGCTTGATGCTGGCTTTCACCACCACCCTCTTGAGATTGAAGGGCGAGGGGGGCTTCTTGGTGTGGTGGTGAAGTCGAGGACTCTGTTATGAGGATTGGAGAGTTGTGAGCACCTTCATCTCCACCTGGTGCGGCCCCAGCAATTGAGGTGGTTGAAGGAGGACCCTCTCCAGCAGATACGAATGGCGTGGAGGCGCTTGGAGGGTTCTCTATGAAATTAGGCTCGCTGCCTTCAACCACAGGGGGCGCGACAACCAAGGGTGTTGCTTGGACTGACAGTGTTGGAGCTGGAGGAGAAGGCGGTGTTGGAACAATATGTAATATATATATTATTTTATTTTAAAAACTAAAACTTAAGTAGTATATAAATCACTAAATGAATAATTAAAAAAGAAATATAGTAAACTTAAAAATTCTAAATACTCAATATAATTACATATTACATATTGTCAATATTTCATTTATGCACGCACATTGATGAAACAATTTCTCCTTTCTGATAAATGCAATTTTTATTGATTTTTTTAACAATAATTTGTTCTTTGATTACATTAATCAATAATCCATTATTTTATTCTTTAAGCTCAAAACCTTAGTGATTTCTAACTCCCTTATAATACTCCTTCACTGAACATTCTCTCTGAATACACATTCATGACTCATAAATTGATCAAATAGATATTGAGTAACCTTCACTTCAATTTCAGAAGGATAAACTAAAATATCAACAACTAAATACAACATTCCTTCTGTAAAGTCTTGGATAAATCACATCCTAAAGTATTTTTCAAGTAGGTATATATTTATTTTCCCTTAGCAACTTTACTTCAATAGTATTAATAATATTATTATTTGTTCCCATATGGGTTGGTTGTGTTTGATTAATTTTGCACCAAATTTGACAATAAATTCAAAGCTAATGAAAATTACACTTACATCTTCATGTCTGAAAATTGTACACATATATACGCGTCTAAAGATGGTGTAACAGATTATAACATAAATAAACAGTTACTAGACAGACACAGATTGTGATGAGTTGAAAAATAAGTAATGTAAGTGCAGTTGTAATCAAAGTGCTAGAATAGAATTCTGTGTGTTTCTTTAATACTTAATTTTCATGAAAAAAACCAAATTTATGGATTAAGATGGTGGAGCAGTTAAAGAAAAGCTTACATAGAATACTCTTCCTAAGTTAACATAGCCAAAAATAGATACAACAAAACCTCATGGGAATAAATGACTGCGTGCTATCGCTACTAACCAAACCAAATGGGTAAACTAACCTTAACCTCAACAAAAATGGAAGCGGTTAAACTATGAATCTAACTGCAGCAACATGTGTCTACCAGACTAGACAGCTATGTTACCATACTCTGGAATGACTACTTCATTACATACATATATGCACATACATATTTTACATTCTTATCAACAAGTCTCTGAAAAGTCAATCCTACACACCTCCCTAACTGGCCAAAAAAGCAATGGAGGCAAATTCCGCATAAAAGGAATGAACTTGTAAGCAGTTTAAGATCTCACATATGCCCATATATTAACAACGAGTATTACTGAAACCAACACAGTTGCAGAAACTCCAAGAACATAAGACCACATGCCACGGTTAGACGAAACCTGTAGATGGTCTTTTGAGATGGATTCTGCAGTTGCAACATGCTGTTGAGTGATCTTTCCTAAGTCAGATGACTCCGGAGATTCCTTCTCTCGTTCATCCACATCATCAGCAACGGCGGAACTCTCGTCGGCAGCTTGGTTGTCTGAAGCTTTCCACTCCTGCAAAACAGGATCACAAAAATCTCAAAACATGCAGAGACAACTGAGTTAGATATACAAGTTAAATAAACAAACTCCTTACCCTAGTATTGATGGTTTTTGAATTATGGTCTTCTGGGGCACAAGCACAACTTCCATCTTTTGCCGCCTCCTCGGAACCAAACGGAGGCCCACGCCCAACAAGCAACCGTATTCTCCTTGGTGCATTACCTTGTGATGGTACCATTCCATTCATGTTTGGCTGTTCAGTTCGTCCTTGACGAGACCTTATTCTGATTCCAGTACCACCATTATTATTAAACGCATCAAAGTTTCTTAGTTGCCCACAATTCTTGGTCGTATAGTCCACTTCGCCCATAGAACCATCGTTTGAGAAAGCCATCTCGGGACTGTTCTGAAATAATCCTACATTGCTCTTCTGCTCAGCTGCCTCCTTAGGATAACCATGCAATGCCTGCGGATTCTGCAGCAGCAAATAACACACTGACATTAGACAAGTGGAACATTCAAATGAGCTATATAAACTCACTTAACAGATATAATCCAACTTGTAATTTGATGCCATTTTAGACAAAAGGTCAATTAACATAAAAACGTGAATAAATAATGGGTTAGAGCTGTCATTGGGAGTTTAAAAATTAATAGAAGTCATTATGATTGCAGCAATCTAGAATAACTAAAGGATAAAAGCAATAAGAGCTAACTCACCGTCATATTGGCCATTTCCACATCTGAGTCACTGCCTGATCCATGGTCCTTAACATTGAGGAGGGATGAGCATGGCTCTAGACTGCTAGTATCATAGGAGATCGCATCCCAATTAACTGAGTCAAAAAGGTCAGACATATTGTCATTTGTACCATACTGAAGTTCTGATTGATAGTAAATTTCTGGTGGGAAATGAGCATGGACTGGGGAGAATAATTTGTCATCTAATTGCTGGTTTGTTGGGTCATAAAAATCCTCAAAGTTAAATGCCTGATCCTGCTGTAGTTGTAAAATCATCAAGTATAGTTACTAAACCAACAAATTCAATGTTTTCAAATCAAATAAGGGGGAGGGTGAAATCAAGGGGAAAAGGAAGAAAGAATAGATCAAAACTCAAGCAACCAATCTAACCTCTGAAGCTAGTTCTACAATCTGATTTTGTGCATCCCGAGCATCACATCCATCACTATGGGAGTCAACTGGAGTTATAATGTTGGATATTACTTCTTCAGAGTTCTCAGGGATAACTGTTAGAGGCTTTTCACCTTCAGTAATCTGTGAGGAAGATGCTGGATCCAGAGAGGAATCAGATTGTATTTCATCTGGAGAGTGATTGGCAGTCATAGGGGTTGAAGCAGCCCGTTCCACTTCACCATTTGAAGCTTCAAGACTCTCATCATGTTTTTTAAATAAGCGACAAAGGACATACGGATTCTGCGATTAGTTAAATCAACCATATTGAAAAGTCAGCAACATATCTCATGGACACTCTGACATAGACACAAAGTGCAGAAGCTTTATGCTAAATAATATATACTGATCTGTAGGTACAATCTTATCAGGTAGGGTTACAAGCAGTTGGACAAGAGATAACGGAAATGTGTAATAGTACATTTAAAGATGCAAAAGAAGAACACGAAGATCATTTAGAATCAAAATAACAAGGTGGAGAAGCAAATCAAAGAGATATTAAATACAGTAGTCAATATCGTTTGACTCAGTCAGCAAACCAAATCTTCTTACGACATTAAAACCTGAGAGTTTTATGAAATAAGTAGGGAAAGAGGAACCCCCTCAAACTTGAAAAATCATGAAAGGAAAACAATACAAGACACAAACATTAAAAACAAAAATCAAATAATCGACTTTGCTTTAATCAATTGTCACAAATATGTAAACCCATCACTCTTTCAACCAACCCTAAACCAAATAGGAAGAAGAAGGAACGAAAATAAATCATCATTCATCACATCAAACATTGAGGGATAAAAACCAAGCTTAACATGTTAAACACCTCCTGAGGGAAAAAAAAGAGCTATTAAAGTTTACAAACAATTTAATGCGAAAACACCATGATAACAAAGATGGAAAGCAAATATACCAAACAACAGAAGTAGGAGATAAGACCAGACCTGTCCAGGATTGGTACCATCGAGCTCCTTCAGGGTAGGCCTGTACTCATGCATAACCCAATTGGTTCTCTTCCCCTTCGGTGCACGACCAGTATAGAAAACAAGAGTCTTCTTCATTCCAATCAAAGTGGACCCAGACTTAATCCTTCGATCCTTCCCCGTTGCTTTCCAATACCCAAGGCTCGTAGCTCGGTTCAACCTGTGCCCATTGGGATACTTCCGATCCTGCGGACAGAAGAAGAACCACTCTGGATCCTTGTCCCGTACCACCGACAAATCTACAGCAAACAAACCCCACCCCAACAACACCCAACAAGCACGAACAATATAAGCAAATCAAACAGCACAGCCACTTTCCACATCAATGTTTACCACTAATTCCATGTCTAACAATACAAAACAACCTTTCTTCCTCAAAATAAAACTTAAATACAGCACCATAGAAATTTGATCTCCAATTAACAGCAACACTTTTTCTTTATAGCCTCTTCTAATCAACAAGATAAAATGCTGATTATGATTACGGAACAACAAAAGCTGTACTTAAGTCTAGTTCAAAAGAAGCATCATAAAAAGAAAGAAGAAGTAATCCATCGACAGTACAAAAAGATGAGTAAAGCAAAAAACTAAAACTTTCCCAATTGCACAACAACCCCAGCTAAAATTTGCAGATAGAATAAGGAGAAGAAAATACCAGGCAAATCCCAAGGCTCCCATTTGCAGACATCAATTTCACGGATAACCCAAACATCGTCCCCGTTTCCGTTGATCTTCGAGCGCAGATAGTAATCAATAAGCTCTTCATCGGTGGGACGGAAACGGAAGCCTAGCGGCAGCGTGTTGAGAGACAGCACCGCCGTGCGCGGCGGCGGGTAACACTCTACGACAGCAGCACCCATGAGGGTAAAGCAAGTTTTGAGAAAGCCCAGAAGGCGAAGAGAGAAAAAAAAGGGAGAAAGGAGAAAACTTGGAGATAAATAAGGTGAAAAACGAAGTGGGAATCGTAGGGATTCTGGAGAATTTAGGTGCTTTTTGAGTTTTCCGTCGTGAAAGGTAAAAGAAGTTGGTCGGAAAGTGAAGGTGGTGGTGGCTGAGTTATTAATATAAATTCCTCGTATATGCGGTGAACACAACGTAGTAGTTGTGAAAGGCGCGGCGAGGGAGGGTAAAAAGGGAAATGGGAGTTGGCGGAAAACAAGTACCGAAAGAGATTGCGACACGTGGCATTCATCGGGGGCTGCAGTTGTCTTGGTGAGTAAGGAAACTTACCAGCAGTAGTGTGAACAAGTGGAAGAGGCGTTTCAAGTTTTTGGATTCAAAAGACTTGTACTATACACAAAACGACAACGTCCACCAATGTCCACGTCACCATTTCTTTCTATTACTTTTTCCACCTCTCATTAATTTAATACTATGAAAATATTATTATTTATCTCATCAACTATTATATTTCTTTTTTTCCCCTTTCTTATCTCAAGTTGCACCTGTTAGAATGTGCAAATATTTTTGCTTTTTTTCTTCTTTTACAACACTTCCTTTTAGGGTAGAGATTATCTTTGAACTATCTTCTTCTTACTTTCTGCTTATTATAGTGCACTGTATTATATTCAAGATTTTGTTCTTATATAATATAATATAATATAATATAATGTTACCTTTATAGAGATCACTAATGGTCTGTGGCTCAATAAAGAGTAAAGCGATTGATGCTTTTCATTTTTTTCATCTTCATTTTCAATAAATGTTCAGATTGGATTCTCTTCAGATACAAATACTAAACTTCAAAAATTATTTCATTCAACATTAAAGTAAATTTCAAACTATACAAGATTTTCATCAATCATCATTCATAAGTTTACTGACAAATAGTTTTAAAAAACTTTGGTAGATGTATTCTCTTAAAAAACAAACGATTATTAATATCTCGTTTATTCTCATCTCACGTTTTATTTTATTTCAATTTTATCCTTATATTTATATTTTATTTTATTATATTAAAAATATATGAGAGAAGATATTTATGTGAGTAGTTTTAATTTTATATCTTAAAAGATAATAGAAAAGATAACATTATTTTTAAATTCAAAAAATTTGAAATTCAAAATTAAACATTGTAAAGTGAGGCTGGTTGAGGAGTATGGTGCAATTGCACTTTTTTTTTTCTCTCGTTCATCTTCACTTTTATTCCATCAAACACCTTTTCCATTTTTTTTCTATTTTCATATTTAAAATACAAAATATGAAAAGTCTGTAGTTTCATTTTAGAACCACGAAACCAATCAGTAAGTGTTGTTTTTCAATTATAAAGTAGAAGATAGAAATGCAATATCTAAATTTACTCTTTTGTTTATTCATTTATGCATGTCTTTGGCATTGTAGAATGACAATATTGTTATTATTGTGTTGACACAAATAACGCCATAAAATACACGAAGACAACAATTTACTCAAACTTATAATAAAACTATTAAAGAAAACAAACAAAAATAAATAGTAGGATTTTGTTCATTGAATAAAAATTGAAAGGGAAAAAAAGTACTAGATAAAAGTTCGCAGTGGGAGTGAGAGAGGTTAGTCTATGAGAAAGAGAGGACTTAGGGAGAAAAGGGGAGACACATTAGTGTATGAGTGAAAGGAGAAAAGAGTGAGAAAATAGATCGGGAAAGGAAAGAACAAACAAGTGAAATGCTTACACATTTTGAGATTTGATTGGGAGGGTTAAAAATAATTAAAGGGGCGGTAGTGATGGAGGATATGAAGGGGAAGTGGTTGGTAGTGGTGGTAAATGATAGGAACGATTTTACTAAATCTATCTGCGAGTCAAGACAAAGAAAATATAAACATATTTCGTTATATTTTCTTCCACTACAAGAAATAATGATGGTAGAGTCTCCAAAAGAGCGGCACAAAAAGAAAAAAAGAGACTCTACATGGGACTAGCGTGGGCTTAGCGTCCCAATAGAAATGGAAGCTAATGTTTTGGTAGCTATGCATTAGAGACGACTTCCAATGAGACACAAATTTACAAGGTAGTGTTGGCTAAGCATAGATAAAGAAAAATATATTATTTAACTATAGCATAGGTTTAGGGATACTAAAATGGCTATAAAATTAAATAATTATTAAGAAGTGGACTTTGGTTTTTTTATAATTATGTCTTGTATTTTTTACTTGAAATTAACATGATTACATCATCAATAATAATAAAAATAATTACTAATTTATGTTTATAAATTCAACATTTATGTTGTTGTAGGGTTAAATTTTTTATTTTCTTCATTAAAAAAAATTAAACTAAACATTTTTAATTTATTACCTTTTTATTTTTATTTTGTAAAAACTCATTTCTTTCTTCATTAACTATTTTAAACATTAAAAATATTTTTTTTAATGCATTCAAAATTATTATTATTTTTTTAATTTTACTTTTTTACTTTTGAAATGGTGCTAGATAGAGAAATAAAAACAAAAGGGTGTTAGATAGAGAAATAAAAACAAAAAAAGTGCTAGATGAAGAAATAAAAGTATAAATAGTGTTATATGAGGAATTGAGTCTACTCTGAAATATCATATGAGAAAAAATTTGTTATACATTGGGAAAAGCATGAAATGACTAGTCAAACAAATTTTTTTAATATGAAAACAAATAATATTTTAGTATTTATTAAGACAAAGACTTTATCCAATAATTTATATCATCAAAATGTTGGAAGATGGCTTTAATCATCTGTACAAATCCTACTAAAAAACAGTAAAAAGAATAGTGTAAGCAATAAAAGTGGAAGCTGTTGGACAATTATTTACTTATTTTAAAATACTTTTAAAGTGAAGTAAAATAATAAAACCAAATTGATTGATGCATGAAGTGTTAATATTATAACATGCTAAAAGTTAAACTTTGAATATAAAAGTTGACTATCTTTGAATTGTGACTACAATATATGTAGGCAATGGGAATATACCACAACTCGTGTTATAACTTTATCAAGAATTTGACTGTCTTAATGAGTAAGAGAATATTGCTGATAAAAAATAAATAAAAAATATGAGTACGAGAAAAGATATTAGCTTTTAGATAAAAAAAAATTATTTGAATTTTAATTGTATACATATGAAATTATATTAGACATAAAGTATTAACATAGTTTATTAGATGTTGACTGGACAAATGTAGATGTTGTTTAATTGATGTTTTGTGTGATAGATGTAATTGTTGCTTCTGATAAGTATTTGTTGTTAAAATAGATGCAAACAAATATACTTAATTAAATAATTTAATTTATTTAAATTATTGGATTATTTATTGTTTTTATTTCTCAAATTGCATTAAATTAGCACCATTAATTTAATCCATTAACATCAATATGCAAAATATAGGATATGCACTTATAAAATAAGTACACAAATATTAACAAGATAAAAAATTACAATTTAATTTTAATTTTTTTAAAAACAAAAAATATTTTAAAATAATTTTTTTTTAAAGAATAAAAAAGAACTTGTTTTTAATTATTTTTTTAAAAGAAAACCATGAAACAAAATTTCATAAACAAAGGTTTAGAAGTATGATTTTAAAAAAAGAAAATCATGCTCTTAAAATGATTTTTCACTTATGAACCCAATTTAAAAATAAAATAAAAAATAGAAGTTGGTTGAGGTAGAAAAAAATACATTTGAATAGAAGTCCGGCTTAAAAGCACAACATTTTTATTTTGAACTGAAACATGCAAGTATGATGTGCTCTTACTTGTTAATTTTTTAAAATCTATCCATTTTAGTGATAATAAAGATTAATCACACCATTTGGATAAAACACACACGTACACATGTGATACACATGTGTCACACACGCACACAATTAAAAATTATAGTAACATGTGTTGGATCTATAAGCTTAAAGAAGTATTTGAACCAATTAAAGGTTCAAGTTTAGCTCACAACTAAGTAAATGAAAAAAAAAAACATAAAAAGTGAAAAAGGTGGATTGGGAAAAGATAATGGAAGAACACGCTACAAAAGTTTCCTAAGAATAAGTGCTTTGAAGTTCCATCATTTGAAGAAGCTTTTGCATGATGAGAACTTAGAATAAAGAGTTTTATTATCATCAAGACACCTAAAATTCTCACAAATTCAAATTCAAGTGTTAAGATTACATGATGAAATCCCTTTATTTATAGGTGGGGAGGAAGTTCAAGAACCGTCCAAGATATGGGTAAAGAAAACATATGCAACCTTATCAAAAGGGACATGTTCTGCCTCTTGAAAGTAACATGAGGAAGAAGTTATAACTTTCACACAATGAGGTGGTTATGTGCATGAATTTGCATAACCCCCTCAATCACGAGTTAATTGAGTGAGTCCATGTATCTTTATACTTTTTTATACATTATATATTATAGAAACTTCTATATAAAAACTACTAAATTTTTTAGAAACTTTTAAAAGGTTATAAATTACTATGCCTCCTAATTTCCTCTTCATGTTCTCTAAGCTTTTCCATTTTAAATCTTCCTTTAAAATTATTTTCATATTTCTTCTTCCTTATTTTCTTTAGTAATGTTCCTTGTAAAGACTCGTTAAGTAGCTTCTCCCCCCTCTCCTCATTGAATTGCTTCTTCCTCTTCATGATCACATAAACTATTATGCACATTCATATTTCTTCGAGAAAACATCTTATAATATGAAAAATACTATCAAGGTCAATAAGTTCACGAGAAAGAACAACTTCATTCTTTGGAGGATCAAGATGAAAGCTTTATTGAATGAATAAGATATCATGAACTATTTTTTGGCAAAACTTCATATGAGGGAGGATATGTCGCTGAAGATCTTGACAAGATGAATGAAATATGAAGGTGAAGAATATAGATGGTAAAGAAGATTGTCATCTTTTGTTATAGCTTGAGTGCAATTTGCTTGATTATGCACCAACAATATTAACACCAATTACCACTTCATATACATAAGCTAGGATTGAAGGGCAAAACATTGATATAATGGAGAATCCAATGAATATGTTTATAAAGTTTGCTCAAAGAATTAAGTTCATGAAGTGTTTAAACTTGTTTAACATTAATTGTCATTACTAGTCATTCTCAACATTAATTTAGGAGAAGATATAAAATGAAGATAAAAAATTGTAAAATAATAATTTAAAATCTCCTTTGTACATTTGACATCCAATATTATTAAAGTTGGTGAAAGGTGAAGATACTATTTATTATCATGTTCGGTTAGAAATTTTTGTGGTAGTTATCTCTTTACAATTATGTCTTTAGAGATAACTTGTAACTAATTGAAATAGAATAAGATGGTAATCTTTTGAACTATTTATTATAATTATTTAAGTATAATTTAATTCCTAATTTATTTTTTTTATATTATGTTATTAACCCATCCAAAGTTATTTCTTAGTGTGTTTTAATTCACTAATTAAAAACTCACATTATTGCAAATAATGCATTACACAGGTCCTATGAGACATATTACATCATTTCTACGACCGATGTAGATCTCAACGATGTAATATATTATATCGGTTGTAAAAACCGATGTAAAATACCAAAATTTGAGTTAAATAATTAAAAAATATAGCACATAGAAAGGATATATTACACCGGTTGTAAGGTTCAACTAGTGTAATATGTGCACTGGTCTTCTCTTTTGTCTTTCATGTCAATGATCTTCTCTTCCATTAGGATTTTGAAGCCAAACATGGGGAGCCAAGATATGCATAAGCAACAGCTTCTCCGCCACTACCACCACCAATCTCCCTCTCCCAACGACACGGTGAGGTTGGTGCTCGAGTGCAAGAAGCGTTCAAAGAAAGACAAGATCGGGATCGAGGAGGAACCCTTGTGGACCATGTACTGCAAGGGGAAGAAAAATGGGTATGACGTGCGGAGGGAGACAACTAATAAGTGTCATATTTCAGTAATATTTAATAATAAAATACAAACACTTATGAATATTTATTTATATAATAACTATAATTTAACTCCTAATTTTTTAATTTAAACCTTTTTACATATTTTGTGATTATAATATGAATAAGAACAATTTATTCCCAAAATTGTGTTAATTTCTGGATTATAGGGAAAAATGGAGATGAAAGGGCAAAAGGAAAATATACAAGATAAAAAGGGAAAGCTGGAACGCTCCAACACTTACCCAAACTCACCTAAGTCAAAAGCCTCCCGAAGGATCTCGCCCAAGTGAACCCAATCTCGCCTATGTAAGGTCATTCCAGAGACGTTGGGCTTGTTTTCGTCAAACTCACTTAGGCAAGCCCAATCACATCCAGGCAATAAGTTACTTAGCTCAAGCCCAACTAGGTTAAATATGAGGTGTGACACACTATCATAAACATTAATTGGGAGAATAGAAGGTGATAGAAAACCCTAGAGGAGGCATCCCTTAAAGAGAAACATCCTGGATTTTTTTTCTTTCTTTCCATGCTTGTAATCGCCAACATGAGTGGCTAATTCTACCATTTGAGATTGAGAGTAATTTGTTCAAACTCTTATGTATTGATGTGATATTTAAATATAATAATTTATTCTTGATTGATGATTGGTATTGTCACTTTATTTTGTAATGTTTTTTTATCATTAGATTTGACTAAAAAGTACTTCTAAGTTTCTGACTTAAATGATAATGCTTAACATATTTGAATACTAGGAATAAATTTGAAATATTAATTGCTATCAACATCTAATCGTAATGATAAAGAGTTTTTATAAATATGTGAGGAATCGATATTTATGATACTCTCTTAATAATTTTATATGCGAGAAATCGATATAAATGAATTTTATATGAGAATCAATATTAATCAAAGGATAGAATATTACTATGCTTTTCAAAAGAGTAAGAAGGATGAACCCCAATCCCAATTTTCTCAATTGAATCAACAACTCTTTACTTTGGTTTTATTTAATTTTCATGCAAACTATTGTCAATATCAAATCAAATCAAATTATTGTACATATTCTTATACTTAGTGAATGTTACTATTATGATTTTAAATAACTGTTTCTTGCGGGTTCAATATTCGTTCTTAGGGACAAATTATTACTTTTGACTTGGTACACTTGTCGTAAAAGAGTCATTAGCGACAAAGGAGGACTTCTACGTGATGGAGCTTCTAAAGGCGGTGTCAATGGGCAGTGACATTCTTCCATCGAGATCTAAGGTGGAGGAGGGTGGAGGTGATGGCAAGGGAGGAGAGTTGTCGTACGTGCGAGCACCATTCGAGCACGTAATGGGGTCAAAGGAGAACAGTGGCAGCAGTGGCGATGGAGGCAACAAGGTAGAGAGAAATTTGTTTTAAGTGCGAAGTGAGTAGTGAGAGCACTACAAGAAAATGATTCAATGGTAACTAATTTAGAAACTAAAAAAAAATAGTTTCTATAGTAACTAATTTAGATACCATTTTATAAACTAAAAATTATTGGTTACTAAAATGGTATCTATTATTAATAAAAATTATAATA
>Ga0123342_1007633_pt1 | contig 14165 bp, 9 predicted proteins | sample Turbeawhitnodule_FD_89960 | JGI IMG/M metagenome (GOLD analysis project Ga0123342, IMG submission 89960) | Root nodule microbial communities of legume samples collected from Mexico - Turtle bean Mexico white nodule | ecosystem: Host-associated > Plants > Roots > Nodule | place: Mexico: Nepantla...
CAAATCATACAAAATTTTAGAATTTCCAAAACATACCACAATTCATCTACTAATCATATAAATGTCTAATTAAAGAGATTTTCAATTAAATATACATGAAATAAAAGTCTATATAATTTATAAATATACAGAAAGAAATAAACCAACCTTTTAAAAACAAATATATATAGAATACAAATTTCATATTTATTTATTATTTTTTTAAGAGAGTCTAGCTTGAGCTAGAATTTGCTAGCTTGAGCTAAAATCAATCCGAGAGTATCCAGAATTTTAGCTTGAGCTAGAATTTTCTAGCTTGAGCTAGAATTTTCTAGCTTGAGCTAAACTCCACCCGAGAGCATCCAGAATTTTAGCTTGAGCTGGAATTTGCTAGCTTGAGTTGAACTCAACCCGAGAGCACCCAGAATTTTAGCTTGAGCTAGAATTTGTTAGCTTGAGCTAAACTCAACCCGAGAGCACCTAGAATTTTAGCTTGAGCTAAAACTATCTAGCATGAGTGAAATATGCAAAAAAATTCTGCATAACTTGATATACCTATTAGATTATAAATCAACATCTCATTTAATTCATAAATTTATAAATCTACACATTACATTGACATTTCCTGTTCAGCATGATATAATCACTCTTATTGAATCATTGAGCTATTATGTCCATCTATACATACATACATACATACATATATATATATACATATATATATATATACATATATATATATGATTTCTAATTCCAAAACCATTTGAAATCAAACAACCAATTCTCAATCACAACACTTTCAATTTCAATCAAACTACAATCTACTCAAAACAAGAAATCTTGCAACAAAATTTGGAATTGGTGACCTTGTCACTCACATTCAAATCTTCTAACCTAGGGTTCTATTAAAAATTTTAAACTAGTTTCCCTTACCTGAACTTTAGCAGATGCTCACTAAGAGCTCCAAATTCACCAAAAGCTTAAGGATACCCTAACCTGCACCAGAGAGTCCCGATCACAAATCTAACTATATCATTAGGACCCTCAACTAACAAAGACTAATTCTGAAGATAAAAACCTCACATGCAAACTTAAACTAAAAGGACCTAACTAGATCAAAACTAACTCAAAGGAAAAGGAGTCAAGAATGAACTTACTCTATCTAACGTTGATCTGAAGAGCGAGGAGGTCAGAATTTTAGAGAGAAAGCAAAGGAAAGAAAAAGGAATTTTAAAGAGATAATGGTTCTTTTTAAATGAAACCTGAATAACTAAATTTCTATTTATATAGCCTTTTCACTTTAATAATTAAATATTCAGGTGTCATTTTAATTGTACAATTTCTACTTTAAGACTATTTTCTCGGTCCTTACATTTCAATGAAATAAAATTAATCATAACAAAAATAGGTAGTTGTGTTTTTAAACTATAAGTCATTTTGAAAAACAATATTAATAACAAGAAATAATTATGTTAATGGAATAAATAAAATTATATCTTAAAAAATACATATTGTACTATACTATCAGGATTCAATAATTCTTTACATTGATATTATTTTTTACATTATTAAATAAAAATTCGTCCATTGCTCACCAACTAGTTATATATTACTTTTCTAATTTCTGTAAGTTCTTGGCACTTACAAATTAAAAAAATAAAAGTAATTACGAGTTATTAAAGCACGGGACTCTTTTGATACTATAGATCTAACTTAAAATACTCGTTTAAATCACGTAAACTAATTATTACATTATTTTATCTTTTTTTATTAAAAATTGATGTCTCAACCCTTTCTTGTTTTAAAGCTTCTTTCATAAGATCATATTTATAATAATTTATATTAATTTTAAAATTTTAATATGTTTCTTTCATATAAATTAAAATGTATATATATATATATTAAATATATTAAAAAGTAAATTATTTAATATTTTTCATTCCTATTCACTTTTTTTTATAAAATTGGAGATAAGCAATCAATGCTATATATTTTCTTTATGCGCAATGAATGAAAAAATTAAATGCAATATATTTTCTTGTTTTAAAGCTTCTTTCATAAGATTATGTTTATAATAACTTATATTAATTTAAAATTATAATATATTTGTTTCATATAAATTATTTATCTGTTTAAATGAAGATTTCCATTTTTCTTATCTTAAATTTAAATATCTCAATTAATATTTCAAATATAAATAAAAATATATAAAAATTAATAAATATATATTAAAAAGACTTAATTGAAACTCACTTTATTTAAAGTTTTATAAAATAGCCACAGGTATATAATAAATTAATCATAGACAACAACATTTATCTACGGTTCCTTGTTCGATACAGAAACTACTCTTAAACCCCTTTGATGCACAATCTTTCTTGCAATTTTCAGTGCAAAGACCGAAGCACAGAAGATCTTCATCGATCATTCCTGTTACTGGTTCTGCTATTGCTCCTCCTCCTACATTCACGTTCAGATCACCATAAAAAATTTATGAACTTTCACCACAAAATTATACCAAATTTCACCATAAAAAAACAAGAAATAATAAGAAAATATCACTTTTCCTCGGATTATATGCCAAATAGTATATTAGAGAATGAAAGTAATTTGGTTTTTTCAATTACCTGATGTAAGAACCAAAACAACACACAAAACACTGAATAGAAAAGGATGACAGAAGCGAGAAGCCATTTCAAGAGAATGATATTTTTCAGTTTGATCTTTTGTTTATGGTGAGATGAATGTTTAGGATTCTACTCATTATATAAAGGCTATTGATGATTATCATTTAATGCGTTATTGAATATAAATTAAAAAATAAACCTTTTGGTCAAAAGAAAATCAAGAAAGTTATTTAATAAATGAATTATTTAATAAAAATTCTTTTGTTTTTATTAATAAACAAGGTTCAGATTTTCAGTTTAAAGAGTGGTTGTTATTTGAGTATTTTATGGAAAGTAGTGAAGAGTGATAAAATGTTCCTTTCTTTCTCATTAATGTCATTAATATTGTAATTAATAATTATTATAACTTCTCCATGATATGCTTCAAAAGATGTTTTTAATTTTGGCAAACATATTTAATTAAAAATTAACAAACAATATTAATGTGTAAAAATATTATAATTTTGTATCAATTATTTGGATATAAATCAATAAATCAATAAATCAATAATGTGAATTTTTTTTAAATTGCATTTAACAAACTTTTTTATATACAAACACCTATTTATCTAGCACCTTCAAAAATATCTATATACTATAAACCCTAAACATTGTTCAAAGCATATAATTATTTACATTATAATCTACACATACACACAAAACAAATATATAAATATATATATATATATATATAAAAGTATTTATACAAGGAGGAAAATAAATAAAGTCTATTCTTTTATTCTTTTCCAAACGTTGTTACTATAATTGTTTCTATATATACATACTTATATACATAGCAATTCACAATGAAAAACAATACATAAGAAAAGGTAAACTATTGAAATAAATTTTCAACGTGAAAAACTATATATAGAATGAGATATTTTAATCAACAAATCGCAATAATTCAATTTCATTCAAATACCAACATACAACAACCATATAAAACACTCATGGATCAATACATCAAGGATATTCAATAAGTGGAATATCAACTAACGCATTATGAAAGATCCATATTAAATATGTCTCCCTTCCCTCCCATCAATCTCTCACCACCTAATATTTTAATCTATATTACTTAGACCATTAGTGAAACAAAAAGATCTTTGATACAACATAGGTCACTACAAGAAAAAATGGTTTTAACGGGGGTTTATTTATACATTAACAAGGGTTAAAACCTCCATTAAGTCATTTACTCAGGTTTGCAGTTTTCTCTGCTAAACCATCTCTTGGGAACATGTTCCCTGAGGCATTTTAAACCCACATAAAATACCATGGGTTTAAAAACCTCCGTAAAATACCATTGGTTTCAAAATCTCAGTAAAATATCACAGGTTATAGAACCTCCATAAAATATCATGGGTTTCAAAACCTCTATAAAATACCATGGATTTTAAGACCTCCACAAAATAGCATAGGTTTCAGAACCTTCGTACAATATCATAGGTTTGAAAACTTCTTTCAAATGTCATAGGTTTCAAAACCTTTGTAAAACGCCATAAGTTTCATGATGTGAGTGGATTTAGTAAACACAAACATCGAGTTTTTGGTTTCTCTTTGATTAGGATTTTGATTACAAAATATTGTGAAGACTAAGTGAGGATCACCACTGGACACGAACTTAACCAAGTGGTTAAGTAAGTGTGAAAGTTATCTTCAAATAGAAAAAGGAAAAGAAACACACAATGAACAAATGGAAACGAAAATTACACATTAAAAATAAGAGAGAGTTGAGGAAATTGGAAGTGAAAAGAGATAAGAGGAATGAAAGACTTATGCGGTTGTAGACATCCATGGTGGTTGAAGGATGAAGGATTCATGCCACTTTGGGGAGGAGAGATCCAAGATGAGTGATGAAGGGAGTCGCCACTTGAAGCATTATTTGCGAAGATAGGACTAAGAAGAAAAATAGCTACTCAGAGATTCACTCCAACAAAGTTTCTTTACTTAAATTCTAGTGTCCATTACATGAAGCAAGACACTTTATTTATAGCCTAAGGTGCCGTGTGAATTAGAAAAGGGAGGGAAATTCAAATTCAAACTAAGCCTAACTAAGCCCCTAATTTGGTGCCACTAATAGTGGATCTAGAGTAATTTAAGAATGTGCTTAACGTGAGAAGTGTAACTTGGGTGGCACATGGGGGGCTTTTCTAGAAGTTGGGTTTAATTTGGGCCTGGTACAAGCTCAATTTATGTTATTTAAATCCTATCCTACACAAATACAAAGTATAGAAAATAGTTTGTGCTCAAGTCTAATAATTTTTGCTCTGGTCTTGGTAATCCTCTGAGGTATAATGGACTCTGAGTCGCTGACTATGGAATGAGTCTGACCTAGCCCTGAGTCATGTGTTATGCTCCTGGTCGTCCTTTTAGAAGGTTGGGCTAGCTCAGTGGATGCTCTATCACTATGGGTTTCATCATTTTAGAACCTCTGTTAAATACCACATTTTTCAAAACTATAAACATTTATATTTTTACTCATTTATCATTTAAGCATTCATGCATTTTGTCAACCACAATTGTTTACATCTATTGTATTTACTTATCAATGTTTGTTAAAGTACTTTTTCAATAAATAAAACCAAAAATGGATATAACATCCATCAAATAAATGATAATCACAATGGGTGGACGAATGAGACAAAGGGGACTTGGTAATAGCTTAGGCTTTTCGCAGGACCCAAAACAATATCTAGATTTTTCATATTCAAATTTTTAATAATACCCTTAGATGAAATATCTATGTAAAAAAATAGTAAATAAAATTCATGTGTAACTCAAAATTTATTTATTAATTTTAATCCATGTAAATATCCGCAAGATAAACATGAAATTTATTGTATAAGAATCCTTTACAATTTTAAAATCCTCCATCAAAATTATTTTTTTGCCTCAAATATTACCTATTTCAGAATTTGGTCACTTATTAGAGTAGTAGAGGAACTAGGAATCAATCCTATTGGATCAGATTTTCAAGAAGAGTACTCTGATTTACTCTAAAGATTTCTTGTTCTCTATTTTTTCATATGATTTTGTCATCAGTCTTGGTGGAGTCAATTGAGAAAAGTGATACTCTCAACTTGTTTTTATCATATACTGAAATTATGTTATGCTTGGATACCTTAGTTTAGGTCCCTAGATCTTGAAATAATCTTGTTTCTTAGTTTTGAAAGGAAGCTACTTATGTTTTTGGTAAAACCTTAACACAAATAATCTGGATTTTAGAAAGTGTATGGTCACATTTCTTGATGTTCTATGTGAGGTTGTGTGTTGTTGAATATGTTTTTAGTATTTGAGTTTGAAATGAGACTTGTGTAGTTGAATGAATCAAATTTGTTGTGTATTACTGATGGAAGAAGGCCAAGCTCAAGCCCAAGTTCAGGTCCAACAAATAGGTCAATGGCAAGGAAGATCCAAGAGGACTGAGACTCTGCTACTGATGGCAGAGAAACTTTCCTATACATGTTAAGAAATGCCATAAACTTAGTGTAGAGTAGAATTTATTTTCTTGTCAAAAGCATAATAGGAATTTTACTTGTAATTTTTCTAAAATGTAATTAGGATTTTAGCATATAAAAAACAACCTAAGTTAAATTGGGATTTCTAGAAAACTCCTAATTAACCCGAGCCGGTCATTTAAACCTTAAACGAGTCACATTGATCACGCCTTGTCATGCTTGCCTTGTGACATCATTTTAGGCGCCTAGTTTCAAACCTTTTCATTTGAATTTTCCAACCAATTCCCTTGTACAATGGTCGGACCTCTAACCTATATAAAGGGGTGTTTGGCTCATGAATTTTCAAGATTAATGAATAAGTGAATTTCTGCCATGATTGCTAGCCTTCTCACTCTCGTGTCTTGCCTCTCTAGGATAGACACCTTAATCTTCTTGTTAACCTTCTCCGAGTGATATGGCCCAACCAATCACTCTCCCTACCTATCATGAACCTTCAAGGAAACCATAGCTCCATTGGAGCCATCCTTGTCCGCCACTTCCATTGAGCTTCTACAAATTCTATCCAAAATTCAAGAAAGAAATTCGGTCATGAAGGCACCAACCATCAATTACCGCATTTGTGTTATATACTTGATACTTGTATTTGGTGAAATGGTTTCGGATACAACTTTAAAAATGGGTTATGCTCTTGTTGAGGTCGATTATCTAATATTTTCGCTAATGTGCGATAATTATCACTCAAGTGAAATAAATTTGCATTTAAACTTCTTTTCAGACATTCTCGCTCAAGCGAAAACAACTACATAAAGCAACTCTCTCGGCTAAATTTTTGCTTTTGTGCTCAAGCAAGCTCATTCCCACTCAAGCTAAAAAGAAAACTTTTCCTTTTTTATCTCTTCAATGAATTGAATTATGTATGAACACTTTTATAAATATAAAGTGAATATTAGTTTGTACATTAAATTAATTTGTGAAATCCTTGAATGATGTATATAGTATGAAAATCAGGTTATCCAATTGGGATAATTTGTGAACTGTTATTTTGATTATGTATTAAGTATTGAAACCTATGTTGTAGCAGGTATCTTCTTCACACTAATGATTTAAGTCACAAAGACTATAATATCATGTGGTGATGGTGAGATGTTTAGCAGATGTTCTTACACATTATTATATGTTTTTTTCTCTCTCTCTCTCTCTCTCTCTCTCTCTCTCTCTCTCTCTCTCTCTCTCTCTCTCTCTCTCTCTCTCTCTCTCTCTCTCTCTCTCTCTCTCTCTCTCTCTCTCTCTCTCTCTCCCTCTCCCTCTCTCTGTGTGTATATATATATATATATATTAATCGTAATTCACAATACAAATAATATATAAAAGGGAAACTATTGAAATAAATTTTCAAGCATAAATACATGATATATTGAATGAGATATTTTAATTAAGAAATCACAATAATTCTATTTCATTCTAATACCAACATACAGCAACCATATAAATCACTTAAGGTCTATACATCAAGAATATTCAATAAGTGGAATATCAACTGGCGCATTCTGAAAGACTCGTATTAAATACGTCTCACGATAGAATAACTTTTAATCAATCCAAAACTTAGATTAACAAGTTAACCCAAGAATAATGAATCAGGGTAATTTCAATACTACCCAAGTTCTGCACTTGCATATGTCATGATGTGGAAGACCCCCCTCCCCCTCAATCTCTCACCACCTAATATCTTAATCTATATCACTTATACCATTAGTGAAACAAAAAGATCTCTTATACAACATAGGTCACTATAAAAAAAATGGTTTTAACGGGGTTTATCTACATTACCAAGGGTTAAAATCTCCATTAAGTCATTTACACAAGGTTGCAGTTTCCTCTGCTCTCTGGGTAACATGTTCCCCATGGGTTTTTTAAACCGCAGGAAAAGTCTTTCAAAACCCCCATTAAATACCATGGGTTATTTCGCTAAAGTTTTAGAATAAACCTTTGGAACTTAAAAAAGTTTGAAAACATCTTCGTTATTTTCCTGAGGTTTTAGAATAAACTTTTGGAACATAGCGAAGGTTAGAAAAGTCTTCGTTATTTTGATGAGGTTTTAGAATAAACCTTTAGAACTTAAAGAAACTTAAAAACCTTTGTTAATTAAATCCATTCTTGTGGTTATATTAACCTTCATTAAAACTTTTTTTTTCCTATAGTGGTTGTTAATAATTAATACACAAATCACACAATGGTCCACATATAATCCTAAATTTGTGACCTCAAATCATACAAATCTTATCATTCTTAAAACTATTTCAATACATCATTACTGATTAAAACAAAACCCTACAACACAACTCGACAAGCAGATGTCTGAGGACACCACAAACACTTCACACCTAGGATACAAAACAAGACCCCACCAAACCTTAGAAGAGCCTCAACATAAGAAGAACCAGACATGGACTGGAATATCAATTGTTCTTACTTCTAGTCTTTTTACAAGAGAAGTTTAAGTAAATAAATTGGACTCCCTTCGGGGGTTCAAATAGAAGAATAAGGTAGATGAGGGTGTACATAGTATAATTTGGGTTTGAGCCAAACCCAAATACACCCCATGTGCTGCCATATTCACTCATGTAACCTACCTTCTAGAATCCTTCCATTTGGTGCGGCATTGACCTAGATTAACCTAGTTTCTAAAAACTCCCTTGCCTTGGCCACCTCTTCCTATCACTATTTCCCACCAAGGCACCATTTCCTATAAATAGGGTGCCTTGCCTCTTCTATTGACACATTAAATTTGAATAGTAAGAAAACAATGCTTGAATGTTTGGTGAGTGTTTCTCCTAAATTTTGGGTGTTATCTTGTGAGAGCAGCCTCCAAGTGACGACTCTTCACCACTTATCTTGGAACTTTCTACCATTCCAAGTGGCGTGTTCCTTTGCTCCATTTTCCATAAGCTTCCTTTTTCTTCATCTTTTCCTTTCTTTAATTACGCCTATTCATTGTTCCATTTACTTATCTTTTCCTCTTTTATAATTCGTTCATTATATTTATCTTTTCCATCTTGTTTTGTTTCTTTTTGGAAATCATCATTTCCACCCCTATATTGTGTTTTTTCTTTTTTTTCTCTATAGAAAAGAACCTTCACACTTACTTAACCACTTGGTTAGGTTCTTGTCCAGTGGCAATCTTCTTTAAGTTCTCACCATATTCTGCTAATCCAAAAAAGCATAAACAAAAGTGAAACATCTAAAATATGCCAATCTAAAATCAACTGACATCATGTGGTAATTAGAGCATGGTTTAATTATGCTTATTTTTATGAATTGATTTTCTGCTTTAAAATTCCATCACATTTCAATTATGACTTTATCTTCCAACAATCTCAATTTTGCTTTACAATTCAAAACCTTTCAATACAATCTTTAAATTCCTTGTCGTTTACAATTTCGTTTTTTATTCATTAGGCAATTTAAATTCTGCTTTTGAATTTTTTGTGTCATTTTTTTACCTTACCTATTTTGCTTGAGTCTTTTGCTCTTAGTGTTCTAGGAGTCTTAAATCCATTATGCTTATTTTGACTTTAATTGTGAAGAACTAAAAACAATTATTATTTGTTTGAGTACTAGTTGATTTAGTTCCAAACAAAGAATTCAAGTGATCATATGAATTGAATCCCAGTCCATTTGTCAAAATTGAAAGTGAATTAAAAAATATATGCATGCCAAGAATGAGGACATTTTGAATCCATAAAACAAAGACAAAAAGAAATTGAGTGTAATTCACATTTTAAGTTCAAATTGCCAAAAGAGGATTTTATTTGTGTGGCAAATTGTTTTCATATTTGTGGAATTTAATTCTTCTTGCTTTTATAATTTATAAGAAAATTAAAACTTCATAGGTAAAAGACTAAGTAAATGTCTTAGAGTCTTAAACATGATTTTCTTTTTTTTTTCTTGCTTAAAGTTTTTCGTCATCTTCATTCAATTTTGGTTTAGTTTTCTTTCTTTCAACTTTTCTTGCTTGTCTAAAATTTTTCTAAAGTCATGTTGGAGTTCTTGATTGAATGAGTGAAAATAGTTTTGGCCTCTTTCACTTGAAGTCTTGCTACCAAGTTGATGTGAGTTGATTTTAGGATTGCACATTTTATTGGTTGCTTTTTGTTTAATATTTTTGATTTAGCAATTATGATGAGAACCCTAAAAAGATTCCCACTAGACATGAACTTAACCAAGTGATTAAGTAAGTAAGAAGGTTCACTTCAGAAGGGCAAAGAGAAGAGACAATTATAAGGTGACAAATGATGCAGCGAAATTAGAGACAAGGAACAATTAAAGAAGAAGAACAAAGTAAAGAAAAAAAATTATAGATTAGAAGAAGACATGTATGGAATGGAAGGAGGCGTAAATAAAAGATAAAAGAGGAAGGGATGAAGAGATCTTATGGGAAGAAAGGAAGTCACGCCACTTGGAGCAAAGGGACTCCAAGATGAGTGATGCAAGAGCTGCCACTTGAGATATTACCCACCCAAGATAAGACCCAGATAACTTGAGACGCCATTTGAGATATTACCCACCCAAGATAAGACCCAACATGAGAGATCACAAGTCTCACAAAATCACTCTGCAAAGTTTCTTTACTATTCAAAATCAAGTTGTAAATACATGAGACAAGACACCCTATTTATAGGAAGGGGTGCCTTGGTGGGCAAGATGGGTGAAGGGTAGAAATGACAAGGGAGAGAGGTTGCCTAGGGTGTTGACCATGGTCAAACCGCACCTTTAGGCATAGCTTCTAGAAGGTAAGTTAAAAACCCTAATTCTAGGTGACTTGTCTTGAAAAAGTGGGCTTGGTACAAGCCCATTTCGCTAAATACACTCCTTTTTATGCTATGTGAACCTATGTTAGCCTATTTTGCTATTTGGACCCCAAAAGTGAGTCCAAAGTATTTACAAACATGCTTTTGTCTTTTAAGAAGACCAGAAGAAAGAAAAATTCATGTTCTGGTCTATGCCAAGTTCTTCTTCTAGTGAGGTCTGTTTGATATTTGGCGGGGCCTTGACTTGATTACTGAGATAACTGTTCACAATGTGAATTGTCTCTTGAGTCCTTGGTCATCTTCTTGGCTACTTGGATTGTATCACAAGTGTAGACCCTTTGGCAAAATTGAAAACCTTTCTTGAGTGAATTTAACATTTTCCATCCTTTTACTAAAAAATCAAGTGATACAAGTGAGTGAGTGCAATATTTGTTGTTTAAAGCTAATTGCTTGAATTTTCTTGTGCAACATTATGGCTCATTTATCTTCAGGAGAATCTTTCAAACCACCTTCTCCTCAAAAGGCACACCTTTTGGTGGAACTTGAAGAGACCAAAAGGAGCTTGGTTCAAAAGGAAGAGGACATGAGGCAACTTTACTACTTAGATGAAGCCATTTAATAATGTGTCATTAACACCAACCCTGCTGAAGCACCAAACCAAAGAAAATTTCACTTTTATCTTTAAAGACAACCTTGACACTTTCTCTGGAAACTATGTATAAAACACCACTTTGTCGAAGTACTACTTGTCTAACTTGTATTATTTAGCTCTATTTAAAGTCAAATTATGAAACAAGATACCCTAATTCGTGACCCGTTTCATACTCGTTGTGCAACTACCCATTCCATATTATTTCAATTGGGAGATGTCACATTTCTATTCATCAAAATTAGAAAGAAAGTGATCGACATAAAGTCAATTCATCCCCAAAGATTATATCTATGTCCTCCAAAGGAGGATATCTCAAACTCACTTAGAATTTGAGTCTATTGGTAATAACAACCACCTACCATGTATATATATAAAAAATACTACACTACATCAAATGTTAGAGTAAAACTATTAGCTAAAAATACCGCTTTAAAACTTACAACCAAACACTTATCATGATTAAATTTTTTCCCTAAAATAAATTTGTGTTTAATATCACCTTCACATAATATAAAAATAACCATCCTAACAAATATATAAAAATAGTATACTCTACTTTTAGAATTAATATAGAAAAGTAGATCATCTTGATTTAGTCATCAGTGTGCACCTGCCCCCTTTATCAAGATTCTTTTCATTTTTAATACTTTCATCTCTATTCATAACAATTACTTTTACTCAACCACAAATACAGTGGGCGAGACTCGAAACCAAGTCCCTTGAGACACCAAAGAAGCTTTAACCACTACACAAGACAAGTTTTTTTGTCATATTATGATTTTTATTATAATTATCATTATTAATATTATTAATATTAATATTATTAATATTAATATTAATATTAATATTATTATATTATTAATATTGTTAATATTATTATATTATTAATATTGTTAATATTATTATATTATTAATATTGTTAATATTATAAAATAGTGTTCATATTATTAATATTATTAAATATTATTAATATTATAAAAATTATTAATACTAGCGGGAACACAGGCACTGACGTGCCTGTGTATCCGCATTTTTTATTTTTGTTTCTTTAGTATTTTTTTATTTTTCAAAAATAATTTTTCTTAATAAAATTAAAATGAGAAGTTAAAGAGTATACAATTAAATAGTAGTGTGTATCTGCATTTTCTATTTCTCTTTCTTTAGTATTTTTTTTATTCTTCAAAAACAATTTCTCTTAATAACATTAAAATGAGAAGTTAAAAAGTATACTGTTAAAGAGTAGGTTAATAAAATAGTGGAGAGCGGTAATTAAAAATTGCATATGGCAAAGAGAATGAATGAATTTATTTATTTACGTGAAAGTGAAAAGGAAAGAGAAATCCACTCTCTCCACTCTCTATTTAAATAATAACAAATAAAATAAATTTTAAAATTATTTTATTAATTTTTGAAATTATAAAATGTCGAAATAACCAAAATAAATTAATACAATAAATTATTAAGTAAGGATAAAATGGAAAAAAAAATTAAGAGCAGTTAAGAGGGGAATAAGAAATACACAATGACCATAATACAATAATAAAATTAAATATTAATATAAGGATAAAATAGGAAAATAAATTAAGAGCAGTTAAGAGGGGAATCCCCTTTATAGATAGATAGATATAGATTATTAAATATTATTAATATTATGAACATTATAAATATTTTTAATATTATCAATACTATTAATATTATTATTTATTTATTTAATTAAATTTTAAATAATTCATATACGGATCTGTATGTAACAATTTTGTTTTAATTAAATTTTTAATAAATTACATACGAATATAATCCGTATGTAACATTTTTAGTTATTTTTTAATTAAATTTGAAATAAGTTACATGCGTTACATATGGATAAAATTAGCAAGTAACACTTTTTGTTATTTTTAATTAAATTTGAAATATAATAATTTTTTTTAATTAAATTTTTAATATAGTACACATGTAACACCCCGCAAATACATCTAACTATTTAAATACATGTTCTACATATTTTTATACAAACTTAGAGTTTTGTAAAATATTTCTATTACAAGATTATGACTTATAGAAATACAAGTATTTACATATCCATAGCTCAAAATAAAACTCTGAAACCTTTAAGGTTCTCCTGCACCTGTATGGTCCTTTGCTCGTGTACATAGTACAGTCATCACAGTTCAAACACAACATGAAAAGCAAGGGTAAGCTAGTGAAAATAAAATTTTATAATATAAGCAATTAAATTAAAAGAGAAAATCAGATTACATGGTCAATTTCTCAATTATTCTATTTTCTTCAAATTCCAACATAAAAACAATCACATAGATCTCACATGGATCCACACATTCAGAATATTCAACAAACCACGACTTCTGGAAGACTCATATTAAGTAAGTCCTACCAGAGACTAACACCTGATCGAAAGATTACCAGTGAATCCAACAGAAAGGATCAATGTAAGTTCAATACAACCCAAGTCGTCCATCTCATATGTCACGGTGTGCATGAACTCCCCCATCAGCTTCTCACCACCTGATATCTTAGTCTATGTGACTTAGATCATCAGTGAAGCTCGGAGATCTTTGTTACCACATAAGCATCA
>Ga0123342_1007635_pt1 | contig 14163 bp, 6 predicted proteins | sample Turbeawhitnodule_FD_89960 | JGI IMG/M metagenome (GOLD analysis project Ga0123342, IMG submission 89960) | Root nodule microbial communities of legume samples collected from Mexico - Turtle bean Mexico white nodule | ecosystem: Host-associated > Plants > Roots > Nodule | place: Mexico: Nepantla...
AGAGTGATAGATAGAAGCTCGTGCGTGGGACTATATATTATGGGTGGTCCGATAGCGGCCCGATAGCGGGTGGCACGATAGGCCCAACACAAACACTCGCTAGGATAGGCTCGAAATGGCTCTAATACCATATTACAGAGTGGACTTTAAGCCTAACTCAATCCCATAAAACCGGCTCAATGAGATGAGGTTTGCACCCACTTATATACAATGAAAGGCTCTAATCTCTAGTCGATGTGGGATCTCCAACAATAATAGTTGATATCAACAACAGATCATGTAGTATGCAAGTGTTTTGTTTGATAGATAATATAAAACTATGTTGTCTTGTTTTATGTCTGACATAAAATAGATGTGTATAAACTTATAGAAATAAAGTAACCTCGTACAAAATAAAAACATAAATTCTTAAGTTGAAAAATCATGTCTAATACTTCTCATCAGACACAATTATCACCAACTGATAACATATTATATAGAACTTTTGTTTGAATATTCCTTATTAGAAGATACTTGCGAAAAGTGTTAAAAGTTTCAAAAAAACACAATTCAATCATCTTTCTTGTGTTTTTCACAATTGGTATTAGAGCTCAACCTCTAAATGATTGAGCATCTAACAATGTCTAAAGAAAAAATTCAACATAATAAGGATGACTCAACTAATGGCAATAAAAGAAGCATCCATTACAAGACCTCATGTATTATCAAGATAAGACAATTTCATATTGGAAGGATAGAATGAAGATGTACATCAAATCCACACAATATCTGTTATGACACATCACCAAAATCAACCACCAATATTGCCAAAGTTGGACATTTGAAGGAGGAAGGTCCATTGTTCTCAAATCAATGGGACAATGACCTTATTATTGTATAGGTGGACATCTTGTTGTATAGTGGAACACGACTAGTGTTAGGAGGAAATGCAGTGGTAAGTAACTTTATGAAAAGTTCAAACTTGTTGCCCTTAGGAAAAGTGATACATAATATCCTCTTCAATATCATCTTACCACGCACAAGTTCTTGAGACCATGTCTCTGAGAGATATCGTTTTTCACTGTTCCATCTTCTTCAAGGAAGACAAATCAATCTTCCATTTCTCATTTTAGAACCTTGGGATATTGCGTTTAAGGACATATTTGTGAAGAAAATGAACAAGACTCCTATTCCATATTGTGTGATGGTATACAGACCTAGAAAATGCAAAAAAATGAAGATGGTGGAGAATGGAACTTCTCCGCTTCAGCCAAGATGCAAGTGGCTAAAGTAGTAGGAGAAGTTCTAAAAACTCTTCCAAAACATATATATAGTCTATCTCTACAGTCTGTCTGGATGGAAGCACAAACCTCAACCTCAGACTCTTGAAGGACTCAACAATCTTCCCAAATATCCTTACCATTACTAAGCCAAAACTATCTAAAGCTTCCTTCTGGGTAGACTCTTAGCATCCAACATGTTCACAATGAAGATTGGTCGCTCAGCGAAAAAGACAAGGTCTTGCTCTTCAATTAAAAACCACAAAGAAACCTAAAACTTCTCCTATCGAGCCCACATCAGATAAAGAAGACCTAATGGTCATCAATTTCTTAATACAATTTGAGAAAGAAGTTGTTAAGGCATAACATGACGCAAAAACTGAACAAATGCAACTAAAAATGGCTATAAAGATTAGTCTGAAAGATAATGATCTCCAAAAAAAACGTTCATCTATCAACTGTGATATTTTTTATAGAGGAAATGCAACCATCTAATGAGCTTTAAGACATTGGTGAACTCACCACCTCACAACTTCTTAATCAAATGCAAACAAAGTTTGCTACTCGAGACCCTTAGTTACTATAAAGGGGTATCTTTTCCATACAAGTCTACGAAAGTCATGAGATGGAAGCTAAAAAATGAAAAACAATTTGGTCTCATACTCTTAAACATATCCGAACCTACCAAATTTCATCCGACTCCACCTTCATCTCTCGTACCAAAGATCATATTTGGTCAGGTCACCCTTAATATCCTTAACCCTAAACCTACATCTCTTTAATTTTCTGATCAACTCTTTTCCAACCAGACCTTAACCTTAGCCCTTCCATTGCATGATTCCATTTCCATCTATTCCTTTGATAATGAAGATGAGCATATAAGGACAAACCTAGATGAAATGACCACCGAAGACATGGTCATTGAGGCTAAATCATTGTCTCTAGTGTCCTTTGAAGATGCAAATCTAGAGATGGTAGATTCTTAGACGGTGTTTGCTCTATTAGTTGTTAAACAAGCTTCATATTCCTATGAAGATGTAGATAATGAATATTTGTTTATAGATTGTTTAGAGACTTGCATTTTATGATGTCCAACATAAATTGTTTAGAGATGGCTTGTAGAGGCATTAATGGTTTAACCCTTACTTTAGATAATAAAGAAAGAAAATATTAACGATAATGGAGAATATTCTTTAGATGAAGAAGAACATCATAATCCATACTTGTTTCTTCGTCCACAAAGAACTTGTACACTCACCATATTTGATGGATTTCTCCTTGCTACTTTCATAAGTTCCTCGACTTTGGATGATTTGAATGATTGGAGAAGACATGGCAGCGAAAGAATTTATCAACAATGGGTAAGAATGAATGAGTTTGGGCGTGAGAATTAGAGAATGGTGCTAGGAAGGAGGTTAGGCCAATCTTCTAGCAACTTCTAAGGCTTCTTGTTACAGTGTTCTAGGGGAGAAAAGGTTAGGGCACAAAAAACAGAAAAGGAAGAAAAAGTTTAGAAAGATAAAATTAAAATTAACTTTCTTCTCTTCTCTATTACATAACATTGTCTTATAAAGACCATAAAAATTATTGTAAGCCTATACATATAGGATAATTAATTTTCTCTCTTAAGCTCAACAATCCTATTTTAAAGTGGGCTAAGTACAATGCCCAAAATTCCTAAACATAAATTAAAGACAAAAGTTGAAATCCTAATTGCACTATACAATTCTACAAGGCTTTAGAAAGAAAAATCTTCTAGAAAAGAGTCTTTTGATCAACACTTCTTCTCTTCTGAGCTTGATTATTTAGGTGGTTGGGATGGTCCTCCATCAATATTGCTAGAAGGCTCTACTCAAATCACTCAAATCATGGTGCGTAGTAAAATGAACAGTTGCAAATTTCCAACAAAGGTATTTGTTTGGGAATGGGCACGATATACGATAACAATATACCTTTCTTTATTCTTGTCAACCTGACTTAAATGATTCTTTTAGGTACTAAAGTGAGTTGACTCCTTCCCTAGATTCGTTCATCACATCCAAGCTGTAAGCAATTATCATATGAACTCGATTTGGCTCACTTAGAACAAAGTGATAATTATCACGCATGGAAGTATCACGTGGATATGTTTGAGCTACAAATGATGTGTCAACTGTTGTAAAAATTTGGTTTGCAAATATTTGATTATTTTGTTAATGCAGTACAATAATATGTAATGAACATAAATAAGGAAAAGAAGAAATTACTCTCTGATTTTTATATTGGTTTGTCAGATAGTGCAGACTACGTCCATTTCTCAATCAACTATTTGAGTTTCATTCTACATACTACTATCTATCCAACATGAGAAAGAATCTTGTCTTATGTGTAATGTTGGGATGTATAAGTAAGGATTCGACCTAAGGCTCAACTCTTCCTTCATTTTTACTTTCTAATGATGTATTATTTCCATACAATAGGTTAACATCACCTTGATGTGAAGTCAAATCTCTCTTCAGTACCAATGTTGTTTAGTATTGTTGGCCTTCATGTTAACATGCCACAAGGATAAAAACTCAATATTGTTAGTTAAGACAAGATCAATTATGGCTATTGGGTCATCTTTGCTATGGACTAGTACTGCCACCCTTCTTTCAAATTGAGTTGGTGGAACTTGTGGGCTAGTAGGTTTTGTGTAAGGTAACACTTCTACACTAGTTGGTTGAACTAGGATGCTATTAGAAGTCACCTAAGGATGCATCGAAGAAGGTTGGACTTGTGGGATAGGTGAAGAGGCTAGTATGGGAGGAACTTTTTCAATAAGCTCGTCAATCTTAATTTTAATGGGTTGTTTAATTTCTTCTTGTTTGCATGTAATCGATTTAAAATTTAAACTTGTTATGATATTTTTCCGGTAAAAGGAAAATTAAGGATGTAGTCAAAATAAAAAGAGATTTTTATCTTGTCTTTAAAATATTTAATTTTGTAAAATTTTCAAGGTGTATATGGATAATAAACTACCATATTGGACATTGTAACAATTTCATTCAACTTGTTGACTAGACTATTTTAATTAGGAGAAGTACATGCATTTTGTCAATAATCAAAATAAAAAGCCTAACTATTGGAATGAAAATGATTGGGAGCAATATCTAAATTAGTTAACATTTGACATTAGAAATAGGACGGTTAGTGTTCGAAAGTATACTCATAGGTGTACGTAACATCGTTGTCATCCTATTTGGTTAATAGTTTTTTTTTTTTTTTTAAATTCATTTAATACATAAAATTTTGCTTTCTCCTATCTATATTTTAACCATAACAACAACAAAAATACTCTCTTATATTAGAGAAATTAATATATTAGAGGAATATAAAAACTTCCTCAATTATATTTTTTCTTTCCATCCCTTAAAAAAAACTTCTCTAAATAATAAATAATTCTTTTTGAAAGATATGAAACATTTGCAACAAGGAGAACTACTCATGTTATCATCGAAGGAGGGCAAAAACATATTTAAAGAAAAAATAAATGCGAAGACAAACAAAGTCATTAGAATGTTATTAAAAAAATAACTACTAAGAAGGGAAGTGAAAAGCTTTGGAGGAGAAAATGAAAACTTAAAAGTAGGTTTTTAAAGATAGAGTAAGTGGGAAAATTAAAAAAAAAACATTAATTTATTATTATTATTTTTTATTTTTAATATTTTGTACGTTGAATGATATTTTAACAGGGTTACATAAAAGGCAGAGATGCACTCATTTTTCTCTCTCTAAATTTGTAATACTAAAAAAAATCTAAAAACTAAAAAAAAAAACAGAATCTAAATGTCAAAACATGATTTGGATTTTGGAAAATTCAAAACTTAAAAATCGAAAAGCACTCCTGGCCATACCTAAATTGAACCATTATTTTACAATTTTTAATGTGAATCGAGCAAATAATCTATGCTAATTCAAAAATTTCAATTAGAATTAGTTTATCCGCCTAATTATTGAATTTATTCAACTAAACGATCCTAAAACAAAACAGAGACCAGGAGTAGCACAAATCTACAAGAGAAAATTTGAGTTTACAATTTTGATATAATTTTCATAGGTAGTAGTATTATTGTTACAATTGGTGAAATATACATGTTCGCATTTGTAGGACACTAAATAATATTTGAAAACTAAAAAAATGAAATTTTGTAAAATTAGTTTTGAAAAGATTGTATGGAGTATAAGATAGTTCTCTTCTCAATTATTTAATGACAATTATTTTCGAGTGAAGATCTTAAACACTTACTCTTTAGTAAAGAGATGGTGGGATTAGCAATTTGTATCTTTGAAAAACAAACTATACTTGTTAGGTAAATACTAAAATAATTCAATTAAAAATAATATAAAAACAGCTCTAAAAATATATTCTTTTATATAATGGTATAAATATTTAATGAAGAATAATAAAATAATGTAATTAAAAAAAAAATATAAATAGAATTTATAAAAGATACATATTTTCAAAAGTTACAAAAATAAGAGTAAAATTCTAATAAAATTATGTATATAAAAAATATTATAAAAATATGTTCTTACCTTTATTTATTATACATACATACATATATATATATATATATATATATATATATCGTATATAATAAAGTAGTGAAAGCAAATTACATTTACATATCAGTTTAGATAATAATATACTTATACTCCCTCAATTTATTTTATCATACAAAACTTCCAAAACTTTTAATATCATGATACTTATACAATTTATTTTATCATATAAAGCTTCCAAAACTTTTTGATATGAGATTGTTTTTATATAGTAATAGATAGTCGTCTTCCAAAATTAAACAATATTTTTTTTTAAAGTCTTTAGCTTAGTTTCACTCAAGTTATTGGAGGCTATATACCGTTAGTTAATTTGATTTTATATTAAAAGGAAATTTAACTGTACAACTAAATTTTGTTGGGAGAAGATCTACAACCTCAAGTTGATAAGAGAAAATATACAACCCAATTGGTTATATCATCGGCAATCGCTTGAATTTCAAGACGTTTTTCAAATCAATCATAAACACGGTTGGACGAAATCTACAACCTACACCCATTATGGTGAAATCTACAACTCAATACGATTGAGAAAAATCTACAACCCAATACGACTCGGCAAAATCTACAACCCAACATTACTAGGAGAAAATCTACAACCCAACATGACTGAGAGAAATCCATAACCCTGATGAAATCTACAACTCAACACGGTTGGGCGAAATCTACAACCCAACACGACTCGACGAAATCTACAATCCAACACGACTCAATGAAATCTACAACCCAACATGACTCGACGAAATCTACAACTAATGATTTATACAACTCAGCATGACTGATAGAAAATCTACAAACCTAACTCAGCAGGGAGAAAATCTACAACCCAACATGGTTGAGAGAAATCTACAACCCATGACTGAGTGAAATCTACAATTCAGCATTGGGAGAAAATCTACAACCCAATTTGGCTAAAGGTTTTCCACACTGAAATGATAAGACATTCAAGAGTCTTAATTTAAGCTTTCATAATTAACACTAGTTAATTCTTTTTGCCTAGCTTAACTAAGGGTTGTGTATTGTTATGGATATGTGTATATCATCCATTTCTGAAAGACTTTCCACTTAGTTCGCCTCAAGGTTGAGGATTGTATACTATTTGCTAGTCTGATCTTATATTAAAAGGGAATGTGACTTATCTAATGAGTCGGTTATAAGGTCCACTAATCACTATATAGAAAAATTCATTAAAATTACCCATAATCTTAGAGAATAAATCACAAAAGTATCTACTTGTAATACTTAAAATCAATTGAAAAAAAATTAAACTTTAATAATAAAATAATATTAATTAAAATCGAAAGATAACAAAAACAACTAATTAGAACATATAAAATAATCTCCCACCAATATATTCAATTCTAAATTTTCTTATTTAAGATCCCTTAAGTTTTGATTAAAGGAGAACGTTTTTCGTTAATCATCACATAAGGATATATATGTGTAATGTCCTTTTCTTGTTGATTGTAATAAATTAAAATAATAAGAACATGATTTTCTACTAAAAGATGAATAAAACCTTGACAATGCATTAAACATGCTTTTTAGGTAAGAAAATGCATTTGCATTAAACATGCATTTTTGGTATAAAAATGTATTAAACATATATGTGCACCTTATGTCACAACTTTACATGAACATAAAAAAATCTCTTTCAAAAATAGGTATATGAGTCACGATATTACTTATAAACAATCTCTTAAAAAAAAAGGTACATGTGTCACAATAATATAAATTTCAAAACGTTTTTTAACAACATAAAATATGATTTTTAAATAATTTCAATTTCTAAATATAATAACCTGATGAACAAATTTTAATATACATATATGTATGTATACTAATAAAATGAACCCATTTTATGAATTTGGTTAGGGTGATCCATTTAGCGAGGTCTTAAAAGAGGCAATGAAAGTTGGTGGGTGAGGTGGCGGAGTGACGTCATCGAAGAGGAATCCCCAACCACGGGCGAGTACGGAGAACGGAGCCACGTAACCGCCCCTTTCCTAATCCCGAACCGCCACGTCACAGGAAAGGACCAGATTCTCTCGCGGCTTTCACACAGCACGCACACAGCCTTGTTTTTCAAAATAAAAAACCTAAAAAGAAATGTGGATTCAAAGTGAAGTGCCCTCTCTCCCACTTCACTTTTCTCTCTCCTTGCTCCTTAGAGTGACTCCCTCTTCTTCTACCACTGCCTCTTCTTAATTTCTTCTACCTTCACCCATTTATTCTCACAAACCCCTTTCTCCTCCTCCTCCACCCATAACCACTCCCTCTTTCCATCTCTTTTTCCTCTCTCTGCTTTTTTTTTTCTCTTCACACTGTACATACAAACATGGATGATGAATATGCTAAGCTTATAAGAAGGATGAACCCACCGAGGTAACTAATTCACTACTTTCATTTCACACCCTCTCTTCTCTTCAGTCTTTCTTCTTCTCCTCTTTCTTTTCTTTCTGTTTTTGGGGACTGCTTTTGAGGTTTTGCTTATCAGCACCAGACCTTTCCAAACATGTTTTTCTTTTGTTTTATGGTTTATGGAAGTTTTAATCAACTGGGGTGTAAAATTAAACATTTTTTTTGCAGTTTGGTGTTTTCAGTTTTCCCAGTACTGATACGGAAGTTCCTTGCTTCATTCTTCTTTTCTCCAGTCTTCAGTTTAGTAAGCCATGGAACAATTAACATAGTATGTTTCCAAAGCTTCTGTTTTTTTCTAAAACACAAAACTGTATTTGGTCAACTATTTTAATTGTTGAATTTTTACTAACTTATATTCATCTTGGCCGTTTTTTGGTATGCTTTTTCTTGTGGTTTGATGTGATAATCGTTATATTCATGTGTGTGTGTACTGTGTCTGTAGTATTGCTGTTTTTTACCTGCTGTTTTTTTTATATGCAGGGTTGTGATTGACAACAATGCCTGTGAAAACGCCACTGTTATTCAGGTAAAGCTGGTTGCTTCCCTTTGATCAGGCTTCACAAAATTGAGTTGACAATAAGGAAGATTCTTCCTTTTTTCCCTTCTTTCAGTTTTCTAATGATTTGATCTTACAAAGCTTGTGTTTTCCTCTTTTTTGGTTCACAAAATTGAGTTGACAATAGAAAAGATTCTTCCTCTTTTTTCAAATTTTCTAATGATTTGATGTCGTAGAATTTGGTTGGATTTTTTTTTTAATATAAAAACAAAATTGTCTCGGAGTTAAGTTCATTTTTTGGAAAAAGAAATAGCTGTCTACTTTTTTATTATCTAAGTTTTTTTACAGGTTGACAGTGTCAATAAACATGGGATTCTCTTGGATGTTGTCCAAGTTATTTCAGATATGAACCTTGTAATAACAAAGGCCTACATCTCCTCTGATGGGGTGTGGTTCATGGATGGTAAGTTTCTTCTTCATTAGTGGCAAGCTAAAGGGGGGAAAAAGGACTAAGAGTACTGATTATAACTATTTTTGTCTACTTTGCTCTGATCCTAGTATTAATTTTGATGTTTTTCAGTGTTTAACGTGATTGATCGTAATGGAAACAAGATCAGAGATAAGGAAGTCATTGATTATATTCAAAGGGTAGGGATTTGTCTACTTGAATTTCTTAAATAGCTATACATATGGCTTATTTATGTTTTCATTCTATGTGGTAGACCCTCCTCTCTTATTCTTCTTTGCTAGAAATGCTCAGGTTAAGTAAGCAGGACACTTGTGTTAGTGCTGCCGAGTATGTTAATTTGAATTTGGTTCTTTTAAAATACGAACTTCAGCATCCTTTTGCCCTAATTTTCTTCTTGCTGATTGCTCTGGCTAGCTATAAACCGATTTACCAAAGTAGATGGAGGGAGAACAGGCTCAACTTCAATTGCTGTTCATTTTTTATTTCACTTATTATTTATTTTAGTCATCAAAACTCTGTAGTTCCAGGAGTCCTCCAGCAAATGTTATATGAACTGCTAGTTCCATCTGGTGGACACACTCTTAGAAGTGCTTGTGCTGAAAGATCACAGATAAACTTGTGTTATTACTGTCATACTGATTTAATTAATTGTATAGTGAACATAGGAATAGGATGATATCAAGCAAGATAACATCCTTGCAGAAATTTGAGGGGCTTGAAATTGTGGAGATTTGATCTTAATAAACGCCGTAGTGCACATGTCTTAAGTTATCCATTCTGATGTTGAGGCCTAAGTTAGGTCCATTAAGATATAAGGGTCTTCTTTCTGCAAGTGATCTGTTATTCTCGTCATGCTAATAATATACAGTTCCTTGATGATAGATGATGGTCAATAAGGCTTGTGACTTTGTGGTTTCTTAGTAATTTTTGTTCTTTCTTTTTAATTTTGTAGAGAATTGAAAACAATCCGAGCTTTGCACCCTCACTAAGAGAGTCTGTTGGAGTTGTACCTACTGAAGAGCATACTGTAATTGAACTCACCGGCACAGACCGACCTGGGTTACTATCTGAAATCTGTGCTGTTCTGACGGACCTTCACTGTAATGTGGTGACTGCTGAGATATGGACACACAATACTAGAGCTGCAGCTGTAGTTCATGTGACAGATGATTCCAGTGGCTGTGCAATCAAGGATCCGTCTCGCCTCTCTACAATAAGGGATTTGCTTTCTAATGTTCTTAGGGGAAGTAATGATCCAAAGACAGCAAAGACAACACTTTCACCCCCTGGAGTTACAAATAGGGACAGAAGATTGCATCAGATTATGTTTGCTGATAGGGACTATGAGAGGATTGAAAGAGAAGGAAGAGGGGCACTCCGAGATAGAGGCAAACGTCCTCTCCCTCATGTAACCGTTGTAGATTGTGTTGACAAGGATTACACTGTGGTTACCATGAGAGCAACAGATCGACCAAAGTTGTTGTTTGATATTGTTTGCACTTTAACTGACATGCAGTATGTAGTTTTTCATGGTGTTGTCAAGACAGTACGGACAGAAGCTTTTCAGGTTAGCCAACTTTTTGGGTTTTATGTTGTTTTGTTTGCTATATGGTTCAACCTTTTTCGCTTTGTATGCTGTGCTTGTTATTGTAGCTAAACTCAAATATTAAAAGTTTTGGCCAGTAAATTTCAACTGTTATGACTTAAACAGAAGATGATAATTTAACCTAAAATATTAGTTCATTATATGAAAAAGTTCTATGGCTCAAGTATCACATTAAGTTCTTATTCTACTTAACGTGAGGCTCATAAAAATGTTTTGATCAGATGAATCATATGCATTCTTTATGATGGCAAAATCCAATTGGTGCATGAAATCTATACTTGAGTTTCATATGGTCAGGCATGGAATGGTTCTGCTTGAATTTTTCTGACTGAGTATTTTCTCCCTCATCTAGGAGTTTTATATTCGGCATGTGGATGGCTTTCCCATTAGTTTAGAGGCCGAACGCGAACGACTTGTGCAGTGTCTTGAAGCAGCAATTGAAAGGCGAGCATCTGAGGTGTGATAACAATCAACAGCTTGAAGCTCCACTTCTCACTACCTTTTGTCAATGGAATGATGCTAAGATATGTTTTTATGCAGGGAATGGAGCTGGAGTTGTGCACAAAAGATCGTGTAGGACTCCTCTCAGATATCACAAGAATATTTCGAGAGAACAGTTTGTGTATCAAAAGAGCAGAAATATCAACAGAAGAAGGAATGGCGAGAGATACTTTTTATGTTACAGATGTTACTGGTAACCCAGTTGACCCCAAGATTATAGATTCAATTCGCAGACAGATTGGTGACAAAGTACTGAACGTAAAACATAATTCTAGTCTTTCACCAAAGGCCTCTCAACCCACAACAATTGGATTTCTCTTAGGAAATTTTTTCAAAGCTCGATCTTTTCAGAATTTTAAGTTGATCAGATCTTATTCTTGAGTTGCCCACCTGTATATTCTCTGCATTTTCCTTCCACTACTCTCAAGTCAAACAGAAATTTATGTATGCAGGTTAAAGAGATTGTATATATGTTCCTCCCCAGCAGAGGGGCTTGGAATTTACACTATACAGTAGAAAGCTTAAACACCCATCTACACAGCTTAGTTGTTCTCAGTAGCATGTTACCTAGGTTGAATATGAAGCAAGTAGTCCTTTTGGGATGTCAAATCTAAAAGAGTATATAGTGCTTTTAAAGAGTATGTAGATGCAATTGGGTCTGTACATGGTTTAAAGAGTACATTTTGGAGGTGTAATTTGGAGTAGATGTAAACTTGGGTATGTACATAAAATTGAATGGAAAAAGTGTAATTATGTATATAATTGTATGTCTCCTCCTTTCCTTTTTTTTGTTTTCAAATATCCTATTGTGCACTAAGTAATGCTATATGCATAGATGTTAATGCTATTTAATTTTTCTTAAACCAAAAAGGCCACTAAGTCTAGTTATGTTTGTTAGAGAAACAAAATTTGAGAATGAAAGAGAAAAGAAAAGAAGAAAAATAGGTTAGAAGTGAAGATAAATTGTTTGGTTGAAGGAAAGAGAAAAAGTTAAGTGAAATTGTATATAGGTATGTTTGATGTGAATGGAAAAATAAAGGGAAATGATAGTTTTAATTAATTACATTTAAGTACATTTATAATTGAAAATGGAAATTATGGGATGGTCAGAACTATTTCCACTCCCTCACCTCGCAAGTTTCAGCAAAGTAGTTGTTTCATATGGTAAAACGGCATGCTTGTAATTCAACATTTGCCAAATCTTCTTTAACCAACTTTCGTACCATGTGCACAAGGAAACCAGGAGTCCCACATAATTTTTTAGTCCAATTTCTAAACGTTCTAACTCAATCAAATCCCATCTTCTCAATTAGTTGAAATGGATATATTATTTTTTACAATTTTATATAATACTGACAATTAAAAACGTCACATTATATCGTATATAATGATATTTACATGCATAGTGTTTTGTGCTAAAATAGTTTACCAATGAAATAAATAATGATAATTTTGACTCACATTAATTACATACAAAAAACACCACTTTATACCGAGCGTTAAACAACGAGTGTTGTGGGAGTTCGCATAAGACCGCCATATTAAACTTGGCTATGGTTAGATCTATGACATTATGGAGAACTGCCATACAATTTTTTGTAGTGTTTGAAGAATTCTAAAATCATAAATGCGTATGCTTCGTTTGACAGATGATAAAGCCAAGTTCCACCTAATCTGATAAGTTAATTAAAGATCATTCAAACAATAAATATAAATCAAGACTTCAACCTGACAAGCATGAACAATATTCCAAAGCTTAAGTATGAAGAAATAGGGAATTTGTTCTATGTCTATCCCAAATAGATCCACGCTATGCTACAACATTCAAAAATGCCTAAGGATATGAGCTAAAGAAAAAATGACTATCAACTTCTCTAACTTAGCTAATTTCAACTTCGGTGTGTAATTTTAACTAATGTTTAGTGTAAAAGGATATGCTATTGAGGAAGATAAGTATTGCCAACTATTAGAGGGGTGATGTAAAGAAGAGAAGAGAATTTAATGCTCCATGCCATGCATTTAATGTTTCTCAACACAAGAGCTCATTAGAAGATGTTAAAAGAAGAAAGAATATGATAAGTGTCATATTTCAATAATATTTCATATTAAAAGATAGGTACTTAGAGATTTTTATTGATAAAATAGTTATAATTCAACCCTTAATTTAGGAATTTAAACTTTTTTACATATTTTGTGATTTTAAGATGAATGAGAATGATTTATTCCCAAATTTGTATTGGTTTTAGGATTATAGGGAAAAATGGAGAGGAAAGGGCTAAGGAGAATGGACAAGATGAAAAGGGAAAGTTGGAACATTGAAAAATCGTTCAAAACTCGCCCAAACAAGATCACTGTAGAGGAACCTACCCAAGGCTCACCCAAGCGAGTCCACTCCAATTAAGTTGGATTTTTTCTCGTCAAACTCGCTTAAGCAAGTAATAACTCGCTTAAGCGAGTAATAACTCGCTTAAGCGAGATTTCACTTAACCCAAGCCCAACTATGTTAAATAGAACGCGTGAGGCATAACCCTAAACATCATTGGAAGAATAAAGAGAGATAGAAAACCCTAGAGGAGGCAACCGTTAAGGAGAAACATCCTGAATCTTATTTTCTTGTTTTCCATGCTTGTAATGGCAAACATGAGTGGCAAATTCATCCCTTTGAGATTGGGAGTAATATGTTCAAAATCTTATGTATTGAGGTGATATTTATCTATAATATTTTAGTTCTTGATTGATTATTGCTATTATCATTTTATTCTCAAAGCTTGAATTATTCATGATTTTGATCCTTAGATTTGACTGGAAAGTACTTATAAGAATTTGACCT
>Ga0123342_1007636_pt1 | contig 14163 bp, 4 predicted proteins | sample Turbeawhitnodule_FD_89960 | JGI IMG/M metagenome (GOLD analysis project Ga0123342, IMG submission 89960) | Root nodule microbial communities of legume samples collected from Mexico - Turtle bean Mexico white nodule | ecosystem: Host-associated > Plants > Roots > Nodule | place: Mexico: Nepantla...
AGTCTTTTTTCAAATGCGTTTCCGGATTACATAATCCGGAAGCTATTCTATGGGGGTGGCACAAGAAGGATAAAATTGTATTTTCATGTTGGGTATGGAGGTGCCAGAAGAAGATATGGAGGTACAGGAAGAAACAGTCTTTCCTTTAATGCACCGTCAGTTGCTTGGCCTACAGGCCAAGCCCAAGTCAACCTACTAAAGGACTTCTGAAAGGGGGAAAAGGTACGTTTTGTTAGATATCAGGGATTTTTCACTAAGCACCAGGGCTGACTTGAGCGTCGGAGTGTAATTGCAGGTACCCGCCGACCAAAACACGCAAAGAAAAAGAGAGACGTGAAGAGCATAATAACCAAGTGTGAAGAAGGATCGTGTATCGAAGTGGATTAACATTATTTGGTCCTTCAATATCCATTCAGGTACAGTAACCCTATTTGACCCTGTAATCATGTTCTACCTCTTGTCCGAATTCATGTATCCTCCTCCCTATTCCTGTTGAGATTAACATCTGTTAAGCTTTCCAGTAATTTTGGTACTTGGTTTTCTTCCTATGCAAACCACCTCCTTCTCCATTCAAGTTTCCATTCCAACCTATTTTCATTCCAGCTTCCAGAGACTTTAATGTTTGCCTCCTTTAGAATGGAATTATTATAAAGTCTATATACATTAGAGTTTCCTCACCTATCCACTTATCTTCCTAAAACTTAGTCATTTATCTATTGCCAATTTTATATGAAATATTCTTGTAGAACCAGGTTCCCCTTTCTCCTTCCCCATTAATCATTCTTAGGTTTCTCACTACCATGATTTGTGTTTTATCACTAGTATGGTGTTTAAACTTCTCCACGAACCATAATATAATTTTAAAATATTACTACTGGTTTCACTCTCTTTAATGGTGTGATTGAATTGGAAAGTGGATTTATAGTGATTCAAGAGGAAAGTGTGAAGAAAGTGAGGTTGTTTGGATTAAGATAGGTTAAAGTGGATTTGTGAAGAAAGTTTATAGAAGTTTGTGAGTGATGTGATGGTTGTAAGAAATTTTTTAATTTTTTAAAATGTATAAAAGGTAAATTTACAAATTTATTCTGATTTTTAAAAACAATTGAATAATAAATAATAAAACAAAATTAATTTATTTTTATATTTTTTTATAATAATATTATTATTATTACTATTATAAGTTTAATTTTTATGTAAATAATTATTCTTATTTTTATTATTATTCATTATATTATTAAATATTTGATTCAAATAAAATTATTATTATAATTTTTTAATTTATATTTATTATCATTATTTTAATTAATAATATTATTAATAATTTTATAATATATAACATTTTATTTTTATTATAAATATTTAATATTTGTATTTTATAATATAATATAATTATTTTTTTTAACAGAGTAATTATGTAATTTAGCTATATAAAATTGGGTCTTCGTTGAATTTTTCTGCAATTCGATGTTTATGGAGTGAAGAAAGTTTTTTTTTTAGTTTCTTCCCCTTTACACGTTTCCATTTCATCACAAATCATTAGATCCAAACAAGAATGGTTATTCTAAATTCATCCGCGTGAATAGTAAGCACCCTTAAACAAACAGAGTAAATGTAATTCTTATCCTCAATTATCACTATTATTTATCAGGTTGAAAAGGATCATAAAAATGTTCTAGTCTGGTATATTCCAAAGCATTAATTTACCATCTTAAATGCTTTAAATTCTCCTCCCACCCTCCAAGGTGCTTTTAACTAACAGTATTTACACAAGAACACTGCAACTTTAAAAAATACAATTTTTACATTTAACGATCAAACACAAGGAGGGATGACTACTTCTTGGGGTGGGAGGAAAATGTTCATTTGAGATCATAATGGACCAAACTATACAATCGACAAGGAAAAATATACAGTCAAACAATAGCAACAACTAACTAGAACTTTGTCTGTCCACAAAAGACCTTGTAAATAGGAGCGCGGATCCATTAACCCCTCGTAGGACAAGCAGCCTTGAATCCACATAAGTTCCACACACAAACTTAGACAAATCAAACACTTCTGGCGGAATTTGTGATCTTAGTTCTTGAAGAACACTTTTAGCAGTATCAATGTTTTGATTTAATGGATCGTCAAGATTCATTGTCACATCAATATCATCTGATGCAAGCTTGGCTGCCGGAAGACTTGATGGAAACTCCTTGAAAGGGATGACTTTTCTCCATTTTTTGCCCTTAAATTTCTGGGCTAAAGCATCCACATTGCTGGAAGGGCCAAAGAAGAACTTCTCAGTGGTCTTGTCTTGATTCAGATATAAGCGTCTCCCTGCTCTTAGTGTAAACGAAGAATTCACCTGCAACCTTCCACTCTTACCAGCTTTGTCAAGAGGCCAGTCTTGACCAATCATCACAGAGAATCCAATGTCAGAGTCAAATGAAAGATTAGCTTTCAATTTTGATTCTCTTGTCACTGTTAAATGCACATCGCGGACAAGTACTCGGAGAGGTGGTTGGCGAAGGGTCAGGCCTACATGCTTCCCTGTGCAGTATAATAGACGCCATTTGCCTGGAAGCATGTCCAGCCAGTTCTGCATACATCAATAGTGACACAAGTTAGCATAAGCAAAATCTTTCTTTTTTGGAAAATAAATCACACCCAGTTTTAAGATCATGTTTACATGAGTACTTCCCACTTATATGTTTCTTAACTTCCATTCCTATCCAAGGTGAGATTTCCTAGTAGCTTCAATAAATGGTATGCAAAAGTGCAGGCGAAATGGCTAAGATTTTTGGACACTAATTATTTCACTATTAGTGACAAAAGAAATGGAACTACTTTAAAGCAAAATATGGTAGAAACAACAATATCAGGAAAATATACAAACTTAAATCACTAATTACCTTTGGTTTTGGATGGGGATTCAACATCTCCATTAAGTCAATGAAATGCGCAAGCTTGCTGCGCTAAAACATAGAAAACGCCCCCATCAGTCAAACTTAGTAGTACTGGTACATATCTTACTCATATAAGTAATGTAATTTGCTTTATGTTAAGTTTTACCATCAAGACATAAAGTACAGTATATAAATGCTGAAAAGAAACATTAGTAAGAAAAAACTTGAGGACATCAGACACCAACAAATAAAAAAACCCATGTACAAGTATCAAGAAACTCAAAAGGCAACAAAGGGATATATTGCATATAAGGGCCATCGTTAGATGAATACCTGAGGCTTGCGATAAATGTACTCCTCAGTAATACGCATTGCAGTAGAACCTAGACCCCATCTGATAATATCCATTGATGAGACTACTCGCCATCTTGGCCCACATAGAAATGGGTGTCTAAGAGCATCTAAACAACTGCATAAATGTTTACATGGTTAACACTAATATAACTTCTAACTCGGGTAAATCAAACAGGTATCTGAAATCAAATGTTATTATATTTAAGTTTGCACAGTAGTCTAGCTACTTGTTGCCAAAATATTAAGCCTCCTAGCATACTAATGAAACTTGAAACTTTTCTCTGCGACTATTTTTATTTCTGAAAGTCCTTCATGGCACTACAGTTTTTTCTTTCTAAAAAATTGAGATATGTGCAAGAAATAATATCAGCCCAATATAGGAGCACTAGTGAAGAAATTATAGTCAACTACCGTTTTGCTTCATAGCATACCTTATCCTTTGAGAAGGTTTAGTTGCAAGCAATAAAGATAAAAGGTGCCAGCCAGCTCCCCAGTTCCTATCAAGTATCTGCAAGGAAATCGAAAGGTGTGTCAAAAGATTTGAAAAGAAGAATGTAACACAAAATATCAAGAAACTTTTAATAAGAATAAACTTACTTGTAATCCAGCATTTCCATATGGGGAACCTCTGCCAAGGATTTCCAACATAAGCTCTCGTAGACATGAAGGATCATACCCCTGAAGGTGGGACATGAATTATCATTTGAAAGTTTCACATCATTGGATGACCCTTTTAACCAGATAAGAATAAGCAAAAAAAAAAAAAACATTTGATGAATCAATCAGGTATCATAAACAAAGTGACAAAAAGATGAACAGAAATGAAATATTGGCTAAAAGGAACTAAGAATCTGGTAAAATATTTCTATATTAATTTAGAGTAAACAGATGACAGTAAGTCCAACAATACTTATATAACACACTGCTTAATTGAAGACGAGTATCCCCCTATAATAGTCCTATAACTAATCTTTCCAGAGTGATCCGCAAAGGATCATGGTAATTTAACCATTACTTTCTTTTATTAAAATGCCTACTAATTTCAGCAACTGCTCAATCTTCAAACTTTCATGATAATGGTATATGTCCTGTCCTGCTGTCAATAAATGTGTGTAAAAAACTTCCAGAAAAGGGGAAAAGAGAACAAAATATTTAGGTCTTAGTTCACAAGAGGGCGACATATTACAGACATGAAGCATTGTTGGCACTTGCATAGCAGTTTAAATCATTTAGATCAACTAGTTTTTTTCCCCTTCAAAAAAAAGATCAAGTTATTTTTAAACACTCAAGAGACCAAAATTGAATAAAAAAATAGCTTATCATACCTTTGTGAGGAACGATTTGAACTTTGCAAAAACCAAAGGATCCATAAGTTCCCGCATTACCATTTTAGCCATTATGAAACCCACACATCTTTACAACAGAGATAACCAGGTATCAATATTATATAGTTCCAAAACATACTTTAGTGAAAAATCAAAGGGCAAACCTCATGTCAAATGCAATCATCATCTGTCGCCTGTCCAAGTTATCCAAAGAGCTATCTTTCGAACCATCCTTGTAAAAGTCAGCAGCATTACCCAATATGCCTACCTGTTAAGTAAAAACACAAGGTTAAGCCAACCATGAGGAAAGATTGAATAGATTCTACATCAAGAAACACAATTATCAATTTGCAGTAATTTGGATTGCATGCATAAGAACTATTAGCCCTCTGGAAATCACTAGTAAGTCCATTTTGTACACATTTTTTTTTTACAGTTACCAAAATAAAAATAATAGTTGATTCAGCAGTTTTTATAAAAAAAACACAGACACCAAAATGTTGTGAGTAAGGGTAAAGTTGTACAAAAAAATGTGTACACCAAAACCAGTTAAGAAAAATTTTATTTCCTTTATATATCAGTATAGCTTTATATCTTAGTATAGATATACCATTTTCTACAGTGCATAATCACAATAATTTTCAAACCAGGAACAAAATAAAAATTATAGGTTTGTCTTTGTCACATTCTGTGAGTTTACAGCAAAATAAATGCATAAAACCACCTCTAGGATCAGTCAAACAGCAAATATAATCCACAGCTAAGACAAAAAATGAATGAAGAAATAATGTCATAGTTCTAATTTTATAATAGAATGACAATGCTCACTTTGATATGTCTGTCCACTGGACTTATATGAACATTTTCCACTCTCAGCTCTGTATGCGCAAGACCATGGCTGTGCAGGTAATTTACCTAATTTAAAAAAAATAATAGAAGAGAATATCATTTCTCCTATTTCTATGCAGAATATATCAAGACCTTAAAAGTAAAATTTTCAATCAAACAAAATTTTAAAGGAACTTTTTAAAAAAAGGGGGTAGGGGGAAAATACCCCAATAAGAAGATCCCTCATCAATATTCGAATAAGTCGCAACTGCCTAGAAACCGCAGGACCTCCAGTTGTATCTTCTCCGACCTTTCTAACAGACTCTTCATCCAGTGCAAGAGTGGCCTCTAAAGTTGGAAGCCAATCCGACCGTTCAAGCCAGTGTCTCAAAGAAAAACTGCCATGATACTGCAAGGAAAAATTATTAAAAGGAAATTCAGCTTTATTTTTTTACACCGCGGAAGAAAGACAAATTGAGAAAACATTCACAATAAGAAAGAATCGTCCATATTAAAGAATCAAAAAAATAAATCTTACAAAGATTAATACTTACCCCATGTACCAGGATAAATGAATCACTATCATCACTTGCAGGCAAAGAGATATAACCATGAACTTGCATTGAGTAAGAATGATACAGAAGTTTACGCCGAACCAGCTTCTTCAAAACCTAAAAGGCAATAGCAAAAAAATTGCGATGGGATATAATTACAAACAGTTTAATTTGTAATACTAAAAGATTAACATACATACCTCTATTGCTCGTTTCCCCCGACGCTGAGCTTGGGCACTAGAAAGCTGTCGAAGTACAACTTTTGTGTCATACAAAGAACTGCGGAGGGAAATGAATACATACAGATGTTATGATTGAAACAAACCACACAACCTGAAGCAAACAAAGAATTAACTTACCTACAACTATCCTTCACCATGCCTTCAAAAACTATCTCATCCGACTACAGGAAAACTTAATTCAATCAGACCAGCATTAAAAATTCAATCCAGTCATGACAATCATAAACTTATTTGAAATTTCATACCCGCCCACCAAGACCAATGCTAACTGAATCTAAAATCCTAAAGTCTGACATTTTGAACCGTATAACATGATCTAGTTCCTCCTCCAAGCAAACTGAAAATGTACTTGGAGCATCTTCCTGTGACTCCATAGAAGATGCAGATGCAGCACTCCTTAATGAAGAGCAGCATACTCCCTTGCGCTTTTTCCTGACTAAATTAGAGAACTGTCCAGTAAAACGCAGGGGAACTGGTAAAATAAGTTTTGTAGACAAATTTTGAGGTGAATACGCTAAGCTGTTACTCCCAGGAACTGGGTTTGGTGCAGTTCCACAAAGCGCCATTGATCATACCTCTGACTGCCAAAAATAAAAGCATTACATAATGTATCAGAAAACCTTCAGAGGGTCCATCAATGGTGCAACAAAACATAACACACATAAACAAACTCATTACACATCCAATTTAACAGATAAACATACGAAAAAAGTTAACATTATTTGGCTCAATGGTAGTAGATACAGAAAATAACAAAATATGTGATTGTCTTTTAACCATCCACCCTTAGTGTCCCTTACCTGCCTAAATTGACAAAACAATGCTCCATTTTGCAACAACAAACTCAAGTCCCAACTTTGACTAACGTGCGAAGCTTCTATTTATCATTTCCCACATTTCTGAAGCAAATTAGTAATCTTAGTTTTTTTTTTTTTTTTCTAGTTCTCCCCTAAAAGAATAAAAGAAATCGCAAAACATTTTACTGTGCTAGCTGAACCATAACAAACAGGGTGAGAAATCAACGCATACAGATGGTGAAAGTAAAATATTATAATCCAACTTGCACAACTTGAGGAATTCAAAGCATTTAGCAAATAAGATAAAAGAAAGCAATTTGAGGAGGTGGAAAGAGGGAGAAAAAGGAATCGGAGAAATTGAAAGTTAATTACCAGAAGGGGAAAGGGAAAAGAAGAGCGCAGAGATGCAGAAGAAGTGCAGAGGGTCACATTCGTACTCCTACATATACATATAGAAAAGAAGCGTGTGAGAGTTGCGTGCGAGGGAATGCTCGAAACGTTTTCCCACGTGCTTCTCGCACGTCAACCTCTGCCAAACCAAATATCTGCTTTTATTTTTATCCATCAACCTCCACGTCTTGCACTACTTTTCATGATATGAGATTGTGTTTGAATTAAGGAGTAGAAATTAAAAAATTTGAGAGACTCAATCTATTATGATTTGAAAAAAAAAGTGTGAAAAAATAAAATAGAATGTGTTTGGATGGAAGAAAAACTTTAATAGAGTGAATTTAATAGATGTGATCGAATTTTTATTTTTTTTTAAAAATTTAAAATATAAGTTTACAAATTAACTTTTATTTTTAAAAATATTTAAATAATGAAATATGAGAATTTTTTTTAGATTTGAATTAATTAAAATTTTGTAATTTTTTTTTAATATTGAATAATTTTTTTTACAAGAAATGGAGTTACTTATTATTATAAAAAATCATAAAAATAATTTTTTATTTAATTGTAATATTAAAGTTGTAAAAAGAATTGGAAAAATAATTTAAAATGAAGTAAAATATCTATTAAAAATATTTATTTTTAAAAAATATAAATTACTAATATTATTATTATATAAAAATTATAATATTTAAATATTCATTATTACAAAAATTTAATTAAAATTAATTTTTATTTCAAATTTAAATAATAATAATATTTTATATTTTTATTTTTATAATCAACATAAATTTACATTTTTATTATAAATATTATGTATTCATTATTATTAATTGTTAATATTTATTTTTATTAATAACCTTATTAAATATTGTTATTATTTAATATTACTTTATTATTATATTATATTACATAATCAATTATATATAATCAATTATATATAATCAATTATAATATTTATATATATAATAATGAATTAATATATTTTAAAATAATTTTAAATTTAAATTATAAATTGATCTTTTTGTAAAGATATTTAAATACATAAAATAACAAAAATAAAATACATTTACTATTAAAATGAAAAAATGGCATTGATATATCACTATGCTTTATTTGGAAAGTAAAAGTGAGAAATGTCAGTGACGACGTGATTTTCCTCTTAAATCTTAGCATATATGGGAAGAACACTTTTGAAGACATCTACTCTTTTCTGGACTTTTATTTCCTCACAATTTGATTGATACACGCATTTTTTCTTCCAAAATCAATGTCTTTCTACCTGAGTGAATAGTATTTATTCGGATTCAAACTGAGCATTAGGGATGTGTTTAGTTGTTTGGAAGCGTTGAAAGAGTGAATTTTGAACAATTTGAAAGAAAAGTGTGTGTAAAAAATGAGATTATTTGAATTATGATATATTAGAGTGAAATTTTGAGGAGATTTTATTGAAGTTTGTGAGTTATGTGATGGTTCTGAGAAAATAATTAGCATTTCTTGGCATATATGGGAGGAACACTTTTGAAGACATCTACTTTTTTCTGAGATTTTATTTCCTCACAATTTGATTGATACACACATTTCTTTTTCCAAAATCAATGTCTTTCTACCTCAGTGAATAGTATTCCAAACTGAGCATTAAGGATGTGTTTAGATGTTTGGAAGCATTCAAAGAGTGAATTTTGAACAATTTGAAAGAAAAGAAAGTGTGTGAAGAAAATGAGATTATTTGAATTAGGATATATTAGAGTGAAATTTTGAAGAGATTTTCTTGAAGTTTGTGAGTGATGTGATGGTTGTGAGAAAATAATTATTATTTATATTAATAAATTATGTTTATTTTATTATAATATAAAAATATAATATTTATTTTATATAATAATTATAAAATATATATTTAATATTTTTTTAACCGTTTGTTATATATATATATATATATATATATATATATTTAACCATTTATATATACATATTTATTTTGAACAGTAATTCTTAATAAATATTCGCATGGTTTTTTATTTTTTAAAAATTAAAAATTTTATATTTTTCTCTGCCTCATGTGAATCAGTCACTGAAAACAAAGATGACATTAATAACTATCTTAATAAAATCATAATTTGAATATTTATGAATAAATAAAAATAATAAGAACACGTTAATTCTTGACATTTTGTTCCAGTGATATAGTTTTTCTAACTTGTTGGAAAAGCTAACCTGAGTCTACAAGCAAAATTGATAGAGATTTATGAAGTGATACAAGCTTTGTTTGTTTTGTTGCAAGGAACTCCCAAATTCTAATGTTACCTAATGGGAAAATATTTCCCCCACTTCACCTCTGCATTTTATTTTCAAGAAAATAACCATTTATTGTAGGAATCCCAATTTCTAACTGCAATTTGCAATAAGATGAAAACCTATATGCAATGAGACCATTTTTTTTTTTCTGTGGTGGAAAAGAGTGGAAAATTTGGAGCTGTCAGAATTTGGTTTCTAGAAGCCAAATATATGTTTTCACTGTATGACTGTGACAGTTTCTGTTTTTGAATATTGATGTCCATAATTTTACTAATGATTATGTTGATCATTATTGGATTGTTAAAATTCATAAAAAGTTATTGGTAGTTTGTCATGGAGTTTGTCTTATAATTTGAATTGAAGTATTATATGTTTATACTTTTGCATATTCACTGGAAAAAGAGACTGCAACATATTTTTGTACATGTATATATTCGTGTTTATATGGATTTATATAATCTCGAATTCGAAAAACCCTTTTATGTTGTGGGGTCTAATATCTTTAGAGATTCCAATTAAATATATATACATAAAAAGGTCATTTCTTTTTTATTTTTTTCATTAATATATGTAGATTTATATTTATCAAAATAAATTATAAATTTTATAATTTACATATATTATCTTTAATATTTAAAACTGAATGAATATATCATTATTTGTAAAAAGAATTGTGGATATGTTTCCGCTAGCTAGTAAATTATAATGTAATATTCTAAAAAATTATAATAAATTTAAATTGGAAAAATAAAATTATAAAATAAATTTGGTTTTGTACTTTTGTAATAAATTTGAATTGAGGAGAATAAATTATATAAAACTAAATTTTGTATTTTTTGTTTGTTAAAAAGTATCAAAGTAAATAATAGAAAATTTAAATAAAAATATTGGTGTAGAATAAATATTAATTCATTGATTTGAAAATTTTGAAAAAATAAGTTAATTATTCGTTGTTGATATGTATGTAATGATAAAGGGAAGAAACAACGATTAAAAATGTTCAGTAATTGAGATTAATAAAAATAAGTGTATAAATTATAATTTTAAAATGTGAAATTCATGAATAATTGATAATTAAAAGATGTTGTGAATACAAAAAATAGTTTTATATATTTAGTAAACTATAATAAGAAATACTATGTAATAATAATTGTTTAAAAATTTATATAAAAAAAAATTAAAATGCAATATGGGATGACTAATTGAAATGTAATTTATATATTAGGTAAAGGTGGATGAAATCCACTCTGTGAAATTTATATAAGATAATTATGATTCTAATAAAATTACTAAAAAAAATTTAAAAACGTGAATCTTGTTTTGTCCAGATGATGTAAGTATTATACTTTAAGTCTTGAACTAGTTCTTTAGGTGTTTTACTGCATAAATTATTTGTTTAGACAAAAGTTTAATGTTAGTTCTTGAATCTTCATAGTGCACATTTGGGTTAAGAAGTTGAGTATTTTTTCAACTTTAATTATTCGTTTGACAATATCATATTTTTTATTTGTATTGTGTACAAGTTTTCATTTGAAAATTCTAAATTAGACGTCCTTAGTTTATTTTTTAACTTGTTTTTAGTATTTATATTATAATATTTCTGATATGTTGAAATATACGTGGAATTGACATTTTGACAGCACGTGACCTCATATGATCACATCATTCTTTAATCTAAATTATTGGTGTTAAGATTAAATAAATAAAGTTTAATATATATTAAAATTGTATGTTTCTGTTTAGTCTACTCATGACATAACAAAATTAATGAATAAACAAAGTTTAATGTATATTAAAATTATAAATTGTTATCTCTCTAATCGGTTATAAAACTAATTAATATATTAAACAATATTTTTATATTATAACTGAACTACATAATATATAAAAAAAAAATATTTCTTGATAAAAATCGAATATATTAATTATTGTCAACAGAGTTAATATATCACATTTATCATATTCTTAATATGTTTTTATCATTTTTATTAGAATATATTTTTTAAAATATCAATAAGTATTTATTTGAAAACAAAATGTATTACTTTGAAGAACAAGTGTTACTCCTTCTAAGTGGAAAAATAAATATTTTATCAACTCTTTTTAAACTTTTAAAATAGACAAACATGTCTCATAAATGTATATTTTAATTATTTTTTTTATAGTTAGTATGATTTTGATAAAACGTATATTTTAAAATTTAAATATTTTTTTTATTTTCAAAGTATGCGTTAGAAAAATAAAACAGCAATTTAGCATATAATGATTTATTACAATTTTAAAGTTGGCATATTTGATTTACTGTATTGTTAATATTATTCCTATCTTAAAAAAAATATTTGTCAAAAGTTATTAGTTATTTATATAAAAATGTATTAGTTAGGGTCACACGAATCAACAACATTCAGTATTTGAGGTCGTATGACCAGCCAGAGTAAATACATTAAGGTAAAATAAAAAGACACACGATAAATTAGGTAATTCCATTTAAGTTATGTTATACATTAAATAGGTTTCATCAATGATAGAGACCATTACAAACTTTATAAATAAGCATGTTATGCAATAATAAGGTACGACCAAGGGAGAATATTCAATTGTCAAGTTGCTAGCAGATATTGTCTAGGCCATGTACAAGTATGTTCATAGAGGCAGGCAGGTACAAAGTACAATTGGCGTCCACCACAAGACCGAGAGAGTACTAGAAATGAGAGGATGACGAAGGAGATGGTCATGTTCCAAACCCTACAATGGGAGATACCATAGATATACCAAAAGAATGAGGAGGAAATACGAATCCTCCGATAGCAAAATGAAGAGATAAGATGTCAACTAGCTGCCGTACCCGAGCCCAAAACCCCATACTCGAGGGGAATTCTTTTAGAATAGTTTAGGTATGACCATTTGGTGTTTTGATAGAGCAATGTTAGCATTTAGAGTTGTTTCCAAAGTCTGGTCAGAATCCGCTAGCTCTTTCTTTAGACGTTCAACTTCGGCAGGAGGCACACCTTTAGTAGCATCATCACCAAGCCTCTTACATACCAATAAAGTCCTAGCGCCAAGCTCAACAACAATATTGTAAAGATCTTTCGTGGAAGAGTTACGAAAAAAAACTCTTTCTCAAAGTTACTCAAGCTATGAGATAAAGATTATGAGATCCTTAGTGAAGACCCAAAAAGACAATTAGGCAAAGGCGTGGAAGGACCACTATGACGATTTCTTCTAGGTGATTTATTAGAAGAATGAGACTAACGGTTTGAACAACCTCGTTTCTTATGCTTCCGAGAAGTGATAGTTTAAACTATAAGTTTCGACAGGACTTGGTTAAGAGTAGTCACTACAGTAGCAATTGTAGGTTCTTCTCGGGGCTCGAACATCATGAGAACTGCTGGAGGGATCATTTCTTAGAGCAATATCATGAAAGTAATTTTTGCTTTTCTTACTAACAGCAACCATAATACCTAACAAATATGAAAAAATTTAACAAAGTTAAAGAACGGATCAATAAAAAAATGTATAACCAAAAAGAAAACATACCGAAGAAGTCCTTTTCAATCTGAGGAGACAAATAGACACGGAGAAGGCTTTGAGTAGGAAGCTTTCGAGGTAAATCATTAAAAAATGATAAGTTTCCAAGTCATCGACAATCATTGAGTAACGAGACAAAGAGTTGTACTTCAAAGGAGTGTTGATCAAATAAAAGGGAAACTTAGGTTTATCTCCATCATAAAAATACTTACGGCCATCCTTTTCAACTAATACTTTGAAAAATCCACATTTGAAGTTCTTGTTCGAAGATGCTAAAGGAGCCAAGAGAGTACTCTGTGCTCGGCTTATTAAAGACAACCAAGTTGCTCTCTTATTAGGCTGGTTACTATAAAAATGAAGAAACACTTGAGGGCTCGCTTTTAAATGTAGAAATTTACATATCAGCTGAAAGACCTGAATAGCAACCCAACTATTTGGATGAAGTTGAGTAGGGACGACATTTAAAATATGAAGTACTCCTATTTGGAAATCATCTAATGGAAATCATATGTGCATATTTGTAATTAAGCATGAATAGAGATGGAAAAAATCTTCATCCCAATCTTCTCGGCCAAGGCAGACATTAACAATAGCCCGGCATTTCCGAAAGGCAATGATATCTGTTAGAATATATGGCCTTAAACGAGAGGGATGGTGAATTGTTTACGAAGGTTTTTTTTAAAACTTTTTTAGGTTTAACAAAATTCTTTGTGTAAATCCAGAATAGGAATCCAGTTAGCAAAGAATTTAAGCACTTATACAACAAAGCAACAAAAAAAAAAAATTGGTTGTTTCTTTGAAACAATCGGTTGTTTATATCAGCAAAGCTTAACACAAAATTTAAATGAGTTCAGGGTAAGAGAGAATCACACAAACAACTTATACTGGTTCACTCTTAAACCAAGAGCTACATCCAGTCCCCAGAATACCACTGGGTAATCCACTAAGCAATCAAACCA
>Ga0123342_1007637_pt1 | contig 14162 bp, 13 predicted proteins | sample Turbeawhitnodule_FD_89960 | JGI IMG/M metagenome (GOLD analysis project Ga0123342, IMG submission 89960) | Root nodule microbial communities of legume samples collected from Mexico - Turtle bean Mexico white nodule | ecosystem: Host-associated > Plants > Roots > Nodule | place: Mexico: Nepantla...
CATGGCGTGGATATAACATCCTAAAAGGTCGATCCAATTCAAATAATTTGAACTGGATAAGAATAAAGGTTTGTAATTTTTTTCTTTCTCTTATCATTGTTTATCAATATACTAACTTTTACTCTTTATTGAGTTATAGTATAATAAACAACCAGGAAGCTATGAGTGTGGCTATTGCATTATGCAATGGATGATTACCATTATAAGACTAGGTGTTAGTTGGAAAGAGGTAACATGATATGTCAAATCATTTTTATAATTCTTGAACATATATGTATCTAAAAACTAATTTATGTCAACTATATTTTGCAATGCAGTTATTCACGGAAGAAATACCAATGAATTCGGAAGCCATGTCATATGTGAGACATTCTTTGTCCACATATTTCATAAATTTTTATAACTCTAGGAGAGCTGATCAATAGTGTAGGTTTTATATGTAATTTGATTACTTGTTTGTAATGTACATTTTGATTCTCTGAATTTATCTCTATATTTATGTATTTGTCTGGCTGGGTATATTTTGTAATTTACCAAAGTCGCATTTGTAAATCAAACGCATGATTTACAAATGCGGCTATTACCATAGCCGCATTCGTAAACCCTAAACCCCTAAACCCTCACCCCTCATTCAGAAGCATATACAAATGCGGCTATTTGAAATAGCCGCACTTATAAATAGTATTTACAAATACAACTATATAGTCGCATTTGTATCTCTCTGATTTACGAATGTGTGCTGATTAAATGCGGCTCTATAGTCGCATTTGTAAATGTAAAATAACTGCATTTGTTTAGCATTTCTGCGCTAGTGTTGTGGTAAGAGAAAGATTGAGTAGAGTCTTCTTTTTAGGTGTTTGTGCAACTTAATGCTTGGTTTTTCTTTTTGAATAGGGTATTAAATTGTGCTTTATTGAATATGTCTATTAACTCTTATATGATTTTGTATTAGGATTAGGACACCCCTCAAATGCACTTGTTATTTAATTCATTTTTTTCCGATAAAAAATCAGATAATTAAATATATATTATAAAATAACTTACTCAATTTTATAAAATTAATTTGTAAAATATTTAATTTGATCTTATTTTAAATTAATACATGATTTTTAATATATTCCTTCACGTCGAAGGTAATGGCATTTAATACATGAAACAAAATATTTAAATAATTCAATGAGTGATAGAATACATCTAATAAACTTTTGTTAAAATATAAACTTTAATATCAGATTATAAAAATTAAAGTTTGATTTCAGTTATATTTGGTTTTTTATCTCTAATCTTCTCCACTGTAACATATTAAACTTTTGTTAAAATATAAACTATATTATAGTATAAAACTTAAAGTTTGGTATCACTTATATTTGGTTTTATCTCAAATATTCTCCACTATAACACAAGTTAATTTACTTGGATGGAAAATAAGAAAGAAGAAAAAGCATTGGAAGTTTAAAATGAAAAGTATTTGGTGATGATATATGAGGTGAATTTGATAAGAGCGAAGTGACCTCTTAATAACAGAATAACAATAATATGATGAGTTGGTATGAGTAGGAGTATGCAGTCAACACAATCCTGATTAAATATGTAATTTGAATTGAATGCACTTTATTTGGAAGAAAAGGAGAAGAATGAACATTACTGAATCATTAAAAATCGTATTTGGAAATAATTTCATAGCTGTCAAACATAGAACAATCATAAACCCTATTTTTGATTGTATGAAGCAAATCATGCACTAGGATCCTAGCTAGAGATGGAAAACGACAGATACTAATGCTAACATTGTTATGTTTGCACTAAAAAACCCAATCAGAATCCCGAATCAACTCAATTATTATTTTTATTATGCCAAGTTTGTTGGTGAATAGTGTAAGTTTGGTAGCTTCCAACCTTTTCATCTCTACAGTATCATGTATATGATAAATATGTGTGTTTCTTGCTTCGCTATTCCAATATAAAAACTAATAAAATGGCATAAAGTGATATAAAACGCAATGTATGTTTAAAGGAATTTGAAATGTTAGAAATTTATATTATTTTTACATTTTAAAATGTTTTATTTGGATAAATTAATTCTAATTTCTTACCTTTCAAATTCTTAATTTAGATAGAATAATTTAATTTCTACTTTATAAAAAAACTATATATATATATATATATATATATATATATAAGTTATAATATCACTTCTTAATTACTTTAAATATTTAATATAAGAGAAGAGTGTAGATAGAAAAATAAAATAATTTGATGATTTTTTATTTTTTTTACTATTTGTATAATTTAAAACTATGTAATTTTTAAATAGCTAAAATACATTTATTAATTTCAACAATTTAAAAAATTCCTAGTCTGAACACACAGTTAAAATTAAAATGTTACTTTTATGTCATTTGAATCTTTTATCATAATTTTATTTGTTGACCACGTATATGAATAAACATATTTTGTTTTTATGTTTAATATTTGTTATTAATTAGATAAAAAAAAACAATTTATATTATAATATATAAATGGATGTATATTTATGAGTGGATTAATAATATTTTAAATTTTCAAAATCAATATTTTGTAATTTCAAACTCATGATAGTTTCATATTTTGACTAGTCCATTGAAAATGGCAAAGGTGCTGTGAGGGTGAAAAAGAATTTAAATTTTGAATTGAGATTATGGTAACCAGATCATGGCACAACATGTTTGAAAGGGTCATGAATTAATGATCATGGGAGAATGACCTCTTCCAACTGCAGCTTCAAATTCCAAATTAAAAAAGCATAAAGTTTGAAGCACAGCTTCTTGCATTGTGTGAGCATAGTTTTATGGTGCTTGAGAATTAAATATATGGTCTGAAAGAGACCATTTCTTAGACCCTCAAGTTGCACATATTACATGATAATGATAGAAATATAATGTCAGAAATATAATGATTGAGAGAGGAAGAATACACAATCTTACTTATTCCAAGAGATGGAGCTTCAGGTTTCATTGTCATCACCGACAACTCAAAAACTATACTAAAAAATAATAGAATTTTTATAACACTTTCCACTAATAGGGACATAGAAAAATCAACTCAAATACAATTAAAGGGGTTGGAATGGAAATTGAAATACCCACTGAGCAACAGATAACATTTCTTATTCTTGTTCCTTTTTTTTAATTTTAATCTTTATAAAACTATTAGTGAGATACTTAAAACTTTAAAATGAAAGAATAGTAATAAAATGTGTTGAATCAGTTATTAAACTATCTTGTTGACATTTAAAAAGCTGATACATCTTTCAGTCAACTCAAAATACACTTAGCATCTACTTAAAAATCCCTTAACATATTGACTTTGATTTAGTTCTTAAGTTTATAATTTCTTTACTGTTTTAAGTTTATATTTAAATAATTCTTTAAATCAACAATTAAGACAAAACCTACTACTGATAATCTATATTTCAAAAAAAAAATTGATGTCTGATTTTCCCAAGTATTAAGAATTGAATTTAAGTGATTTAAAAAAAGTCAATTTATAAGATAAGAATTACTTTATTTATTTATATATTATAAATTGATTTTATTTTTAGCTAATGTAAAACTTTTTAACAAATTTTATTTACTTTATAAGATAAGAATTACTTTTATTTATTTATATAATGTAAATTGATTTTACTTTTAGCTAATGTAAATTTTTTAACAATTTTTTTTTTTTGGTTAATATGAAATCTACAACGAGAAGTGTGAAGGTGAATGAACGTAAAAATATTTTCTATGATCAATTTTATTTTTTTTATAATTATAGAAAAAATTTATTATTAATAATGACAATAGAGTTATATATATATATATATATATATATATATATATATATTATGAAAATTAAAAGAAAGTTAATAAAAATAGAATTGTATATATTAGCTAATTATTAGTGTATAGTTTTATTAGAATTGAATACTTGTAAGTATTTAACAGAAGAATTCATATTTGTATACTTTTAAAAAAAATATGTTTCATCAATTTTAGTATAGATTAATATTGATAAAATGCTGCATCATCCCTAGGACATTATTTTGAAACCTTTTTGTCCTTTTTATAAGGCTCTATCCTGATTTTGCATAAATATTTTTACTAAAATACACTTAATTATTTCAGTTCAAAAATATTATACAGTATCTCTTTCTCTCACTTTTGAAAATTGGAGAATTGTAGAATTTAATTTTAAAAATTAAAATTTCAGTATCATTATTATCTCTGTATAACTATTTAAGAGTAATTTTGAATTAATGATTTCAATTACAAACAAATATAAGGCTTAGCTAACTTTTTACTAAATTTGAACTAGTTAATAACTTTATATTAATATAAGATTTTATAGAGAAATTGATATAAGATATTCAAAAGGTTATATTGATGAAATTTTTCTGTAACTTATAATAGTAATTTTTGTAATCTAAAAAAGCACTTCTCTAAATCAATAAAGTGCACTTCTCAATTCTTAATAAACTGCATAGTCTATATAACTCTAATCCCAAGTACATGAAATACATATAAACTAAGCTAAAGAGATATAATGTACAGAAAATAATGATAAACTAGCAAACTACTTGCAACTATTTTTTGACTGACCATGTATGTTTATTAGACGAACAGTGCAACTGAATTTCATGGGTTTGAAAGAAAGAATTTGGTAGAAACATGTGAAATACATTTATCACTAAAAAAAACTAGTTTCATTCTTCCTGACCCCAATCAATTTGAACTAACACCCAATCATGTTTGTAAAAATATCAAAATGTCCGTAATGAAATTTGAAAAAATACTAAAATATCGCTAATGAAATTAAAATTAGGTTAAGGAAGAGATTTGCACTCAATCACAACACTCTTTCGTTTTTGCGCAGCAGCCGTCAACACCACCTTCGTTTTCGCACTGAAAGCAATGTACAACGTCGTCTTGCCATTCTTCTGTTCGCATTTCTGCTCTGAGACAATTGTATCCATTGAGAATGCTGAAAAAAAAAATATCACTTAGCTTCTAAATATAGAAATCCATAAGCCAAAAAATATACTTCTGCATGCCCACATCCAGAACACAGTTAACTATTTCAGATATGTACATTCGAAATTCAAAATCCAATTTCAGATATGTACATCCAGAATACAAAACCCAATTCCGAATAATAATATTCGTAACGCATTTTTCTACTACGAACATAGGCATCCAGGAGCTTCAACTGCAAATGTTAATTGCTTACGGATGTTTATATCCAGAGTTTTTAACAATGACTTCTGGACACTTGCATCCGTAAAGTTAAAATCAGGCTTCTGGATATCGGCATCCGTGACCACCTCAGCTTGAACGAAATGCGAAAAACTAGCTTAAATGTCTTCTTACCTCGCAACAATGTCAACCGACGGACCTTACAGTACAAACGGTCCGTCCACCACCACACTAAAACCACCTCCTCTACAGGTCAAACCACCACCAAAGAGGAAAAGCAAGTTTCTCTACACCGTTTTTCAAAATAAAGAAGACAAATGCATAATGGGATTTTAAAAAGTTTGTTGGGTGCAGGAAGCAATTGATTGGGTGCAGGAAGTAATTGCAAAAAAACTAAAGTGAACCTCTTACATAGACCGGCCCAATCCAGTGAGAAAGTGTTGTGGCCCGAAAGCGTGTGTGAAGAAAAAGGGACCAATACAAGGGTATTTCTTTTTGCACCATTATAACTTCTTTTTACATTTTCATATTTAAAAAAAAACTCATTTTCCCCCTTTTGTTTATACGAGTCTTTGATTTGAAGTTTTTTTTTTCAGAGTTCAATAAAAAAACCTTTTGAATTAAACAATTTGTAAGAAAATATGTAGATTGGGTGTTTTCTTCCAAAATTTGAAAATAGTATTTTAGAATAAACAATACAAAAGTTTTAGAATTTTTGTATAAAAAAATGGAAAAGTAAATTATGTTCCACTATAGGAAAAACCAGCACCCCAACCTCAAATTCTGGATTGGAAGTCATATTGTAGATTATAATTTTTTTTTATAAAAGACAAAGTTCCAATTGTGTAATCTGAACTCAAAAAATTAATTTTGAATTAATCAATCTAAAAGTGAAAAAGGTAATTTGAATTACACAATTTCAAATGTATTATATTGTATTATCAATTGTAAAATCTAAAGTGTTAAACAATATTGAAAATAAATAATTATGGATTCTACTACACCTAAATTTTTAATTTTTGAATTATATAGTCCAAAATATTATTTTCAAGTTCCAAATTATACAATTCAGGAGAAAATGCTAAATTTAGTTATCCTCTTTGAGATGCTTAATTCAAAAGGTTTCTGGATTATACAATTTAGAAAGAAATTCAAACCAAAGACTTGTATAAGCAACAAAGGGCAGAATGGGAAATTTAAAAAAGTATGGAAGTGTAGAAAGAAATTATGGGTGTGCAAAAGAAATAATCCTGATACAAATGAGGAAAGCAGGTTTCAAAGAATCTCTAGAAGACGTGTCAATTCTTTAAATAAGAGAGCACAATTTTAACTTGCAAATCTTTCGGATTTAGTTTATTAGAGTTGTATAAATATTTTTTTTTACCTCTCACTTGTATTAAGGTTCAATTACAGTTTTCAAAATGTGTAAATAATAGTCTCATATCCACATAGAATACTGGTCAGCTTTTATTATCGGAAGATTCCCAATTAAATAGTGTCACAAATTTCAATTATCTGAAATTTTTCTTAAATGGGGTTGGATCCAGAGAATTATTGAGACTGCTCATCTTCTTCTTTGGTTGGTCGGTCGGTCTGTACTTCAACTATTTTCCTGCAAGTTCCTTCCTCCTCTCTACTCGTTCCACCTCTCGGTCTTCTCGTAATCCAGACTCGGATAGTGCTTGAAGAAGGCACTCCGATGCTTAAGTCAGTTTTAGTATTCGACACTAGGTAGTCAGAGCACTGTATGATGACGTACCTGATTCTTGAAATTTGTGTTATTTGTATTATTTTAGTGGGTCTTTCTTATTGGATCAAATTACAGAGCTTGGGTCATGTTTAGAACTGTATTACCTAGCTTTTGATTGGTGATTAACTTCACTAACTTTGCTTAAGCGTAGTTGGTCTCGAGGTGTCGGTCGGCTCATTGATGATGACCGAGACATGGTATCGATTGTACGACTCTTTCCGGTACACTTGTCCCCCATGCTCGAGGATGGTTAATCCGAAGAGTCTTGGTTCGAGACTGATGTGATGATTGAGCTTCCCGAGGTTTAACATGACGTTTGGGCGGCCCAAGGTATGACGTAACGTTTGGGCAGCGCATGTACGCGTGATTCGATGTGCATTAATGAAGGGTTTTTTGCCGCCAGTTAATGAGGATCGTTGGATCGAGGGATATCTAACAGACGAGATGGATGCGATATTTCATCTTCCGGATCTCTCCAAGCTATATATAGTGGTCCCAAATAGTGTCAAATCAATGCTCTTATGCTCTGATTTCCTGCTCTGACATCAGAATACCCTTCGTCCTGGTGCATTGCTTTCCTCGTCCTCCAAAAGGTTAGTCATGTCTTCTCTGTCTCGTCCTACATCCTCTTCCTCGACTCATGCTTCTCCTCTTCCTTCACCTTCTTCGTCTTTGTCTTCTTCATCTTCTTCTCTCAACTATTCCACGACCGAGCCATTTTCGGTCGGTGCAATCCAAGCATTGCACCTAGTAGAGAATGTAGTCAAGGGAGACGATCTTAACAGTGCTACCGATCAATCGGGCTCCCCTGAGCAGTCATCCCCCCTCCTAGGGCTTGACTTGGTGGACTCTAAGGTAACCAGGCTCACCTCCTGCTTCCTGCGCAATACCTCTATTTCTGATTTCTTGGGGAGGGTTTCAGTTTTGAAGTCAGATGTCAGCCATGGTATCGTGACCGTTGAGCCCTGCTAGTCGACGTTGGTCTCCTTCCGAACGTCCCTTCTTCTTTATATACTCTTGTTTGTTTTCTGACTTGCACGTTTCTCTTCCCTTGACAATTTCATGATGGGCTTCCTTCAGGCGCTTAACGTGGCTCTCACTCAACTCCACCCAAACACCTGCGCGTCCATCCAAGCTTTCTGTTTATATGCGACGCATTCCGTCTGTCTCCACTCCTGCCACCTTTCTTAGCTATTATACTTCTCACCCGACCGAGCCTGTTCTATAAAATTCACTTATCAGTTGGTCGGGTAATAGTCTTTTCAATTCCTTCACCACCTTCTATAAGAACTTCAAGGGTAGATTTTTCAAAGTTTTCATCTGACCCGAGGGCATGAAGTTATTCTTTGATGAAGTTGGTCGATCGAGGTTTCCTATGTTTTGGACTAGGAATCCTTCCAAGTTTAGGGAGTGGCCTCGCCCGGCCCCGAGTGCCGAGGAGCAAGAGATTTACTCTTTTTGATCAACTCCCAAGAAAACTTTCTACACAGAAGCTGGTGGCCATGTACACATCGTCTCAACGTTGGACGGCCTTCCAGGGTATGTTAGTTTTCTCTAGTCTCGGTCAGGCTTGGTCGTTCTTCTATCATTTAACTTATGTATTGTTCTTTTTATTAAAGTAAAGACCATGGATAAAGAGATTGCTCAAGCCAATAACCTAATAAATGTCTTCCGTACGAGGCCTTGCAACGGGGCAAAGGTCGTCCCAGCATAGAGATGGTGGCAGGCGGTAACCAGTCGGCTACTGGTGCCAGTTCTTCGGCCCCCTTGGGCAAGAGCAAGAAAAGGCCAAGATAGGGAACATAGCCACAACCACTCGCTCAACTAGCGCCATGCCGACTCGCCCTCCCACTCGGTCCTCTCCCATCATCGTTGACTCTCCTTCTCCGATCGATGAGTTCGACTATCTAATTGTTGCTGCTTAGCCTACTCCCGAGGCTTCGAGGTCACCCCTATCTATACTAGGGGGTGACTTGCAATATTCCAAGGGGGTGAGGGTCGGTCTGAACCCCACCGCGAAGGATCTAATTCGAGTTGTTCCTAAGGAATACTTGCTTCAAGGCAACATCGAGTTTTTTTATCGGGGTCTTATCTTGGCTTGCCTAGGTGCTGATGCTCGGGGTAGCCGTGTCGAGAAGATCTCTCGCTTCAAACATGAGCTGACCGAGGCTTCAGACAACGTGAAGCAAGCCAATGAAGAGAAATCGGCGTATGAAGGAAAGTTGGCTTGGGCCGAAGCTAACCGAAAGATTGTTGAGGCCAGGGCGGCCGAGTTGGAGCGGCGGGATAGGGAGAGGTTGGCCGAGATGGCCAAGCTGAAGGAGGCCATGGAGAGGTCCGAGAATAGGGTCTCAGTGCTGGAGACTGAGAGCTCGGAGTTGCAGGTCGAGAAAGAGGCGGTCGAGGCGGACCTGGAAAAGACAATTGAAGATACTTTAGTCATGTTGGGCCAAAGTTTCGACCAAGCCGTCTGCCAAGCCCACCTTCTTTACAACAAAGCACCACCGTCCGGTAACTTCGACGTCAACATGGATGTCTTCGAAGGCAGAATGGTCCTTGTAGCGAGATGGAAGCTTTGTAAACCGCCGCCCGATAGACCGCAGCCGTGGACGCTGAAGACGAAGCCAATTAGGTTTAAACTTTAGCTTTTTTTCATCCTCAGTCGAGATGTGGCTTTATCCTTCTTATCCTCTGAGGCTGGGGTGTGGCCTCTTCCTTGTTTGTTCAATGAAATGCTCATACTTTTGCTTCATTATTTTTCTTCGAAATTCACAAGTTAAAATGAACTAATGGCTAACCGGTCCGTATAACTTAATTAAACAAGTTTTTCATAAGTGTTTGATGTCGGTCGGTATGATTTAAACTGATTGGGTGTCAGTATGGTATATTGATTATTGTTGCTTATGATTTTACTAAGTGTATATGTCGGTAGGGTACGCCATCCTTGATCGAACCAGGTCTTTGAGGTGTCGGTAGGGCATGTCGATCAAGGCTACATCCTTAATCGAATTGAGTCTTCTAGGTGTGGTAGGATATGCCGGTTAAGGCTTCTTCCTTGACTGCACCAAGCCATTAAGGTTTCGGTAGGGTATGCCGGTTAAGGCTACATCCTTGACTGAAGCGAGTCTTCTAGGTGTCGGTAGGGTATATCGATTAAGGCATCTTCCTTGACTGCACCGAGTCTTTAAGGTCTCAATAGGGCATGTCGGTTAAGGCTACGTCCTTGACCGAACCGAGTGTTGAGTAATGCGAAAATTTAACTTGTTTAAGTAGACAATTTGAAGAGAAATGCCTCGTTAAAACCTGTTTGGCCGAAAACCCTCCTTAGGAAAAACAAAGAGGTCGAGCGAGGAAAGAGTGCGTGTATTTTATTTCATGTTTTAACTATAGTAAAACTTGAGGTGTGTGGCATTCCACGTCCTCGGTACAACTTTTCCCGACAGCCACTCTAGGTGGTACACGCCCCCAGCTACAACTTCTCGTACTTCGAATGGGTCTTCCCAATTGGATGAGAACTTGTCGTCATTCTTTCTTGCTTCACTTCTCATTCTTCAGACGAGGTCTCCCTTCTGAAATCTCTTTGGCTAAACCTTTGTATTGTAGCACATGGCCGCTCGAAGCTTGCAAGCGGCCTCGCAGATTTCACTTTTGTGTTGGAGCTCGAGTCCGACCAACAGACTCTCTTGATTTAAAGATAAATCAAAGAGTTGCCTTTTGATGGTAGGCTCGCTTAACTCAACCGGAATCATAGCCTCAGTGTTGTATGTTAAAATGTAGGGCGTTTCTTGCGTCGACGTCTAGGGTGTGCAGTGGTATGCCCATAGGACTTCCAGTAACTCCTCAGTCCACCGTCCCTTCACTTTGCCGAGTCGCTTCTTCAGCTCATTCAAGACGACCTTATTTGCAGCCTCGACCTGCCCATTGGTTTGGGGATGTTCGACCAAGCTTGTTATTGATTTGATATCGATGTCCTCATAGAAGGATTGGAGTCCTCAGTCGATAAACTACCTCCCGTTATCGGTTATTATGGTGTGTGGCACTCCGAACCGACAAACGATGCTTCTCCAGACAAAATGTTGAACACTCTTGGTCGAGATTGATGGAAGAAGTGCCTTCATGATTTAGAGATTTTGTTGGTGATCGGTGTAAGCACAATAGGGGATGACGAACAAGGCCCGCCTAAGAGGTGTGGTGGCCTTGGAGGTGCATGCTACGTAGGGAAGGAGAGTGGTGAGGCAATCTCTCTTTGGTAAGGTGAGAATTGAAGATCAACAGTCTAACCTTGAGAGGTTTTTAAACAAGAAGTGAAATTGGCTCAATTTGACAACAATTCACTAAGTATATTAATCTTGTGAAATCATGAGCCAAACCACTCCTTAATTAGCAAGGGAGGCCAATTTACATCAAGGTAAAAGAGAGGGAAATTCAAAGTATCCTATTTGAAATTGGCGCCTAAAATTGAAGCACATGGAAAGCATGTTCAAGGATCTAGAATGTACAAGAATTCTAGAACTTGCGCTCCCATTGGGCTAGCTTTGGACCGGCCTAAGTTTAATTAGAAGTTTAGGAAACTCTAATTAAACTTAGGTTGGTATTTTAGGTACCAATCTTTATTTTAACAAAATTACAAAAGAAATTTCCTATGCTAATTTTGACAAGAATTTAAATGCTACTCTACACTAGAGTCTATGGCGTCTTGACCATGTATAGGTAGGTTTCTCTGCCATCAGTGGCAGTATTCCAATCTTCTTGAAGCTTCTTAGCCATGGCTCTAGTGAGTGGCCCAATTTGACATGTTGGTGGGCTTTCAATTGAGTTAGTGCTTGGGCCTCTTCCATCATCTCCTCCCTCTTGAAAAGGATTTGTCATCAAATCCAATGCTTCATCTTCTTCATTAGTACCTACAAAAGGAGACAAATCAATGACATTAAAAGTATCATGTACTCCATATTTCGTAGGTAAATCAAGTTTATATGCATTGTTATTGATTTTCTTGAGGACTTGGAAAGGTCCATCACCTCGGGGACTAAGTTTAGATTTTCTCTTAGTTGGGAATCTATCCTTCCTAAGATGAAGCCAAACTAGGTCTCCTTCCTCAAAAATGATTTCTCTATTCCCCTTATTGTTATATTTGACATATTTCTCAGTTTATTGTTGTATTTGTTCTTTAACCTTTTCATGCATTTTCTTAACAAATTCAGCTTTGGTAGCACCTTCCTTATGCACAAAAGTTTGTGGATTAGGAAGGGGTAACAAATCTAAAGGAGTAAGAGTGTTAAAGCCATATACAACTTCAAATGGGGAAATATTAGTAGTCTTGTGAACTACTCTATTGTATGCAAACTCAATATGGGGAAGATACTCATCCCAAGACTTGTGGCTACCCCTCATGATCGCCCTAAGCATAGTAGAAATAGATCTATTGACTACTTTCGTTTGTCTATCCGTTTGAGGATGACAAGATGTGGAAAATTGAAGTTTAGTGCCATGTTTTTCCCAAAGAGTTTTCCAAAAATGGTTTATGAACTTTGGATCTCTATCCGATACTATGCTTCTAGGTAATTCATGAAGTCTTACCACTTCTCTAAAGAAGAGTTTGGAAACATTTTGAGCATCATCCACTTTGTGGCATGGAATAAAATGTGCCATTTTGCTAAAACGGTCCACAACCACAAAAATGGAGTTAAAACCTCTTGCAGTCCTAGGGAGTCCTAGAATAAAATCCATGTTAATGTCTTCCCATGGAGCACTTGCAATCGATAGAGGAGTATAGAGTCCATGAGGCATTGTTTTAGATTTAGCTTTTAGACATGAAATGCATCTAAAACAATGTCTTTGAACATCTCATCTCATGTGAGGCCAAAAGAATTTTCCTTTTAAAAGATCAAGAGTTTTATCAACTGCAAAGTGGCCCATGAGACCTCCTTCATGAGATTCCTTTACAAGAAGTTTTCTATGTGTGCCTTGAGGTATACAAAGTTTTCCTTCTTTAAAAAGATACCCCTTAGACACATAAAATCCTTTTTGTGCTCTATGTTCACACTTAGCAAAAAGGGAATGAAAATCTTGATCTTCGTTGTGTAGTTCTTTTATGTTGTCAAATCCAAGAACTTGGGCTCCAAGTTTTGAAAAGAGCACATGTCTCCTTGAGAGAGCATCGACCACTATATTTGTACTACTCTTCTTGTATTTGATGACAAAAGGAAATTGTTCAAGAAATTCCATCCATTTTGCATGGCGTTTGTTCAACTTATGTTGACCTTTCAAATATTTCAAAGACTCATGATCACTATGAATGACAAATTCTTTAGAAACTTGATAGTGTTCCCAAGTCTTTAAGGCCCTCACAATAGGTGGGGTAGTTAAGGGTGGCTCCATGAAGTTTTTCACTAAAATAAGCAATAGGATGCCCACCTTGCAACAAAACTACACCTATGCCAACTCTCGATGCATCACACTCTAGCTCAAAAGTTTTTGCAATATTTGGTAAAGCTAGAATGGGTGCATTAGTGAGTTGAGCTTTTAGCCTCTTGAAGGCTTGTTCATGCTTCTCATTCCAACAAAATGGAGTGTCCTTCTTCACTAACTCATTGAGTGGTGAAACTAGACTTGAGAAGTTAAGCACAAAACATCTATAAAAGCTTGCCAAACCATGAAAGCTCCTAACATCTCCTACATTTTGTGGTGTTGGTCATTCTTGGATGGCTTTGATTTTCTCGGGGTCAACATGTACCCCATTTTTGTTAACTACAAAACCTAAAAACATTACATTATCAACACAAAAAGTACATTTGTCAATATTAGCAAACAAACTATTAACTCTAAGCACTAAGAGAACTTGCCTAAGGTGTCTTAGGTGGTCTCTAGGCTTTGACTATAAACTAAGATATCATCAAAATAAACTACTACATATTTACCTATACAATCCCTTAAGACATGATTCATGAGCCTCGTGAAGGTGCTAGGTGCATTAGTGAGACCAAAAGGCATCACCAACCACTCATATAGTCCAAATTTGGTTTTAAAAGCAGTTTTCCACTCATCACCCTCTTTGAATCGAATTTGGTGATATCCACTTTTAAGATCAATTTTGGAAAATATGATGGACCCATGCAACTCATCAAGCATATCGTCTAGTCTTGGGATTGGATGCCTATACTTGATGGTGATGTTATTGATGGCTCTACAATCACAACACA
>Ga0123342_1007638_pt1 | contig 14162 bp, 6 predicted proteins | sample Turbeawhitnodule_FD_89960 | JGI IMG/M metagenome (GOLD analysis project Ga0123342, IMG submission 89960) | Root nodule microbial communities of legume samples collected from Mexico - Turtle bean Mexico white nodule | ecosystem: Host-associated > Plants > Roots > Nodule | place: Mexico: Nepantla...
GACCAATCAAGTAAACCATTTGCAACAGGAATTACCCTGTACATACCTTCCTCTCCAATAAGGGACTCACTGCCTAAATCTTCCCACAATCCAGAGAGTCCACCAGAATGGCCTGAAAATGAATGCCAGGCAGCAACTGTGTCACTATCAATAGCTGATCCCAATAAATCCATCAAGGGAGCCATAACAAACGGCCTTTCCCAAATTCTTTCATGAGGTACAGTGAGGATATCAGATCTGACTTTATATTTACCATAGAATAAAATGTCTAAGTCAATTGGCCTTGGACCATACCTTATACCATCTGTTCGGCCCAAGTCCTTCTCAATTCTTTTTAGCGTGGACAATAATTCATGTGGACCAAGTTTAGTAACAGCTCTAACTGCTGAGTTGATAAAGCGAGGTTGATCAGTAACATATGCCGGCGCTGTCTCATATAGGCAAGCATGTCTTGTGATGTTAATGCCTGAGTTCTTCATCAATTTCAAGGCTTCCTTAAAGTTATGCAGCCTGTCACCTACATTACTTCCCAAAGCAATTACTACTTCCTCTTCTTGTGAGTGAAGTTCCACGGAGGAATTTGGAGTTGTGTGGAAAGTGGAAAAACTGAGTACTGCAATGAAAATAAAAACAATATGGTAACTGGGTTTAATTGATTATCCAAAAATAACGAGCTGTAATTATTGTTCTTACTTTCACACACAAGTAATGATATACATGGATGCTTCAAAATTCTGTATAAAAGCTTGATTGCATTTTCTTCGAACTATGTATATTTTTTCTTTAAAAAATAAAAGGATCATAATCAGAACTTACATTTAACTTTTTTTTTTTATTTAAATTTTATTACAGTTGTGCTTTTACGATAAACTTTTCAAGAGAATAGAGGCCTATAATCAATAATCAAGGTTCTTAGAGAGAGTCTATAGACTCGTGCAAACTCCCCAGACTTGTAAGGCTGAACTTCATATAAAAAATAGATATAATATCTCTAAATAATATAACAGTCTCACTTTCACACATTTCAAATTTTCAGCCAAAATGGAATGACATACCCAGAACGGAATGACAGACCCAGAGTAGACAAACCCATAACAGAATGACGAACTAGAACGAACAACGAACCCAAAGGAGACAAACCCAAAACAGATCGATGGATCTGGGAAACGAGAAACCCTTACCGTGAATCTGTTTGGGAGAACTGCTGAAAGAATTTATCTCGGCATTACTAAAATGTATAATATTCTAGGGGTAATTCCATTAACTTTCTACATTTCCATCCAAGTATAAGTTGATGGTGATCTTTGGGTTTAAGAATCTTCATCTAACGAAAAACCAATTCACTAACATAGGCATATAATTGTTTACTACTATAACAGCTTCATCCTCAGTTGCTTTCAGTATCAGATCATAGGAAATTCAGTTCACACGAGTTCAATTAGTTTACATTTACCTTTAGGATACTTTCCTGCAGCAAAAAGCTTATGCCTGGACGTCCCCAGATACTTCAAAATACTCATCTGAGGATAGACAAAGTGTATATTAAGGCAGTAGCCCAGCCATTGGTCACAAGGGTAAAACAATACCATAAAGAGTTCACATTCTGCTAGAAAATCAAACATCTACAGAAATTTCATACAACAGCAGTTAAATGCAGCCAAGAAACATCATAGTCATTAAAATTGCTTACTTCCGTTAAGATGTAACATCGAAAAACAAGATCCGAAAGTCTATGAGACATATCATCAAACAGCTTCCATTAAATAAGCAAAAAGTGATAACCATGCCTACCTCGCAAACACCCTTATGAATCTCTAAGGTCTGTTGCAATGAAATCTAACGGATGCGGTCACAGTCTCCAAAAACTTTAATTAATGTTGTTGAGTGCAATTTAGAACCGTTAGCAAAGAAAACTTGTTTCTGCAAGATATTAATTTGATGGTTATTTTGTGACTCTTAATTACTAAACAGTATTTACAATTTAAAAAAAAGGAAAATATCATTTTAACTACAAACATGAATATTGAATTATCTTTTTTGAGTAATGTACCAGACAGTCCGGAATGATTCAATCATGCGGTATCCAAAGTTGTCCAACCAGATAGAATTAATGTATTAAAATAAGATAAACTCACTACAATTTCCATTTCCAGTAATATGTGATAAATTTGGCAATGTTTAAGTAAAGATGTGATAAATTTGATAATGTTTAAGTAAAGATATATATTGAGTACGATTCATAAACAAAATAATCTACTATAAATACCATAAATAAGCATCATTATTATATAAGAATAAGATATGCTTTCATTAATACACCATTCATTCTAGTACAACTACAATACTTATTTGATTGTCGGGTAACCTTTTATATAGTCTGAAAGTCACTTCCAATCGAATTTGTTAAACGAGACAGCAGGATTTTTCAGGGTTTATGCAGAACGGAATGGCGATGACTCAACGTAGGGTTTACCAGTAAGCTCAACAAGAGAGGTTTTCTCATTTGCTCTTCTCCCTTTCTCGTTTCACTGATTCTCCATTCTCTCTTGGCAGGAATGTTTTGGACGGAATCAAGGGGAAAGCTTCTTTGGTTAGACTTTTCTTTTCGATGGAACTTTCTTATTGTCATATAAATTTGATTTGATATTCTGTTCTGACTTGTGTAATACCTCAAATTAATAAATTAAGACATGATACTGTAACTAGAACCTCATTGCCTTTAGAGGACTGTTTCTTCCTGCACCTCCATATCTTCTTCTCGTAACTCCATACACAACATGAAAATACATTTTTATCCTTCTTGTGCCACCCCAGGATTATGTAATCCGAAAACGCATTTAAAAAAAGACTTCCGGATTACATAATCCGGAAGTTAAAAAAGACTTCCGGATTATGTAATCCGGAAAGTAATCATGCATTTGAAAAAAGACTTCCAGATTATATAATCAGGAAGCTAATTACAAATTTGAAAAATAACTTCCGGATTATGTAATCCGGAATATTACAGAGGGGCATTTTTGGAAATACGAAAAATCTATAGAGGTGAGAGAAGAAGGTATGGAGGTGCAGGAAGAAGCAGCCCGACAAGATTGTTATTATTGTCATATTTAATATTAAGACTGAATTTAGAAGTGGCTAAGTGGGCTGGCCCCCGCTCCGCATAGGCTCGCAAAATGGGGGCTGGTTTTCATGACCAGCACTGCGGGTTGGCCCGCAATAATGATAGATAAAAGGGGGACAACTACAATAACTACTGTGACTAACTAGTATTAGGGTAAAATTTCTCCCTTTTATTTCCAACATTACTCACTTATATATGTGACTGTTTTAGGTTAAGAGTTATGCGCCGACAGAGACCAATTACGTTCACATTTACTAACTGCCCTACCCTATTCTATTGTGTAATCCTTTAGAATAAGATTATGTAATTTGGAAAAATATTCTAGTTTGTGTATTTACATAATATTTAGAATAACCTCAATTGAATTAGAATATTAAAATCAATATTGTAATGATACGATAACCTCTAAGCGGACCCAATAGGGAAGGGAGGAACTTACCACAGCAGTGGCGTCGTGCAAGACGGGAGTGATGGTCCACTCGCCTCTTTCCTGATCGCAAAACAAAGACAATTTGGTTGAGTCAATTCATCGAACACGTTAAGCGCAGTTAGAGACAAAAAACGTTGAGGACAAAGAGAGTGAGAAAAATACTAACGGAATTAGGGTTGAGGAGAGAGAGAACGCGGGCATCGAGGGGAACAGAGGCCAGGGTTGAGGGTGGGATCGTGGTCCAGATTTCCGGTCCTTAGTTTCTCTTCGTAGACCTCTCGAGTACCCATTCCTCTCTCTCTCTGTCCTACTTCGATCTGCGTTAGTCACTGAAAAAAGGTTTAGAAAGAAGAAGAAGAATGAATATTCTCATTTTATTATCTTTTAGATCATTGTTTTCCATTTTATGAGATAGACATAAAAAGATGTTATAACTGACTATTCTTTAATATTATTTTTTTTTGTAGTTGAATCATTTCCGGATCCTTACATACAAAAAAATCCCCCCAATTTCCACCTAGGACTATATTGGAAAAAATAATAAATAATATAAAAAAAGTGTTCGTAAGTAAAAAAAATGAGAGATTATATAGGTGGGATGAGAGACCATTCGAAGATATTATTCTTAATGGCTTTCGAGCTAGAAAGCAAGGGATAGACAAACTCCCTCATGCATCTAACATGAAACTGCTTAATGCAGGATCGTGAATATCCTTCTGGTGACTGTAACTGCAAACAAAATACCTATCACAATCCTATACCAGAGATAAAGCTTTCTTTGTTACAATTTTAATGGTAGATTACAGGCATTGTAGAGTATGTAGCTTTTAGCTTCCTATAAAAATGTATCATTGGTTTCAGGATTCCAGCAGTAGAATAAATAAACCAATCTCTCCCATGGTTGCTATCCTCCAGAGGACCTACTCAGTAATTAAGCTGCTGAAACCACTATTTGATAGGAAGCTAATTAAACCCTACTTACTCTTGGATTCCTAAATAAACACAGGAATATTTTTTATTGTTGCTTCATCATGATGACCCTAAAGTATCATCATCCAACTAAAATATAAACCACAAATATTATAAATATTAATTTTAATTTGAAAACAGAGGGAACTAAAATAAAATAAAAATATTATAAATATTACTTTTAATATTCTATTATAATCTTGTAAAATCCTTAAGCCACTTAATTTTCCTTCTCTTGGGCGTATTCAACCCGTAAAGGTGGAGGAAGAAATAACCTTACATATATTTAGTGGGTCAATTCCTCCTTCCACCCTGCACTTTCTTCTCCTACTAATATATTTACTAAAATACATTTTTCTATAACTTGAAAAAAATTCCTCGCTACTTTTAAAATATGTCAAACATCTTTCGAATTGTATGTTTCTAAACTGAAACGATTTTCTACATTAAAATATTCAGAATTGTATTTCAAATTCTAAATAATGCAATTTGAAATATTTGTAATCCGAATATTCTAATACCATATTCCAAATTCCAAATTCCAAATTCTCAGATTAAAGAATCCGAAATATAATTACGAATTATGAATTACTAAATCCAAAACTATATTCCAACTTATATAATCCAACAATCACAACAATATTCCACATTAAGTAATTTAATATATAACTTCAAATGACAAAGATAAAGACACGTGTTATGGGAGTGGAAAAGAAAATATGGGAGTGAAGGAAGAACTAGAAGAGTGATCCCAGTGGAGCTTACATTTACAGTACAGTCCAAACGTATTACTAGTATACATAGAGGAGCAAAACATGGTATTGTTTACAAATTGCAGCCTAAAATGAACAAAATGTCTTTGGAAAATGCTAGGAACTCAATCATTTACACACCCTTCTGAACATTTTTCTATTACTCAGTAAAATTTATTGATATCACAATTTTTGTAAATATCACTTATTTAATGAGATCTTGTGGTTTTCGTCAAAATTTCATTCAATAATGAAATGTGTTAATAGCATTTTTCCTAATCTTTATACAAGAGTAGCGTGTGATCCATCACATTGAGTTCCAACTTCAATCTTCACAAAATCTCAGGCAGAAGTTCAGCAAAAGTTGGACCGGTGTGTCACAGCTAAGCCAAAAAATTGTGATTCCATGACAGTGGTCAACTAAGAACAGGAGTTTCACCTGGTCGGTTGGCAGAAATTTGATCCTCAGATTTTCTTTTCAAGGATTCTGTACAAGTTTATTGCCATGATTATTGTATGATCTGAATCTATAAATAATGTCCACAAACTTTAACGGAATAAAGAAGTAGCTATTATTAAAACACAGATGAGCAATGAGCTATCATGAAAGCTGATAATAAGACAGAAAATACCAGGGCTTTTTATTAAAAATTATACAAGCAAAAACATGCTATTAAAAGTGTTATTCCCTTCTAAGTGTAAAAGAAATCATCACTTCCTCAAGCAGCTCCATTTCTTTTCCAGGAGTGAAACGAGAAAATAGGATATGTACAAGATGTCTATTGACGAATTTAAGTGTCATTTTCAGGCTTCTGTTGTGGACTTAGATGAAGTCAACATATTGTTTACCCTAATTATTTTCTTCTGGTTCCAAGGGATACATTTGCCATAATTCAAAGCTTAGATTCAATTCCCACCTGTAGCATTTGACCAAATGGTATATCTACCAACTCCAAGTAAACCCCATCACAGACATACTCTTGACAATTCTGGATTAGGTTCCATAAAATTCCTCCACTTACATGGTAGTAAGTGGGAGCACAAATAGTATCAGTGAGGTCTAACTGCTACCCATTTTCAGCATATAAAAAAAGTAGAAAAAAGAATTCCTTGATAAGAAACCAGTTTGAATAAGTCTAAGATTGCACCCACCTACATCACTTGTACACAGCAGAAATTGACTAGGATAACTGTCTGTCTTACACAAGGTAAAATAGGACATTGCAAGCAGAGGTTTGAAGTAGAGGATCCAGAGTATTGAAATTCTTAATATATCTGGCTAACACAAATTCATGGTTTCAGATCCAGGTAGCAATTTCAATCTCCCCCTTTCTGAGTCTATTAAGGAATCATCAGTTAATAGAATTCAAATTCCATATGACAAGCACCGATCATAATATAGTTGATAAGCATTGAAAGCAGAGGGACATGGAAGCATTGTTGTGCCATTAGTATTGAACCAGATTTTGGTACCCCCCCCTCCCCTCCCTCTAAAAATAACACTCATCCTGGTACATGCCTAAGAAAAATCACACAAATTAACTAAATAATATAAACCTCTTCAAATAGCAGAGTCTATTAAAAGGATAAAGCACATGCATATGAACATAAGGAAAAACAATCCTCAATGCAACATGAATTTTCATACCAAGTCTTTCTTTTATAACAGCAGCATTTTCGTGCCCACAGCATTTTTGAGAAAACGCAGATATATCGTGGTACATTTCATTTGATGGATGAATTCCTGCATCCTCCATCCATTGCAATACCTGCTCAGGATTTGGGTATTTTTCAGATGTGGTTTAATACAACGTGAAATGCCCAAAATGAAATTAAACAGCCAAATATCTACAGTCATGAGAAAAACAGAAGTTTTGATGGTTCTGTAATTTGATTGGTTCTAAGGTGAACAGAGAATGTATTTTTCTTTCACTGCTGCATTTTCAAATGGAGAGTACAATATTACTATATAGTCCACATAGTAGACTTTCCAATTCATCTCATCTGTTCTTTGATATCAACTATACTATAAATTACATTTAAAATCATACTATAAATAACATTCAAAACTAGAATTAAAGGTAATTATTGGTCATTCAAATTTTCACGGAAAACAAAATTGATGGCGGCTTTGAGTTTAATGCTTAACATCCAATTCATGTAATAGTTTTGTTCATTTACTACTTGTTGGTCAACTTTCAAAGCAACTTGTTGGATTGGAGTAAAAAAGTTATAGTTTTTCTAGGGTGTTCCTAGTTTGGTGTTATTTTACTCTCTTTTTTTTATTTTACTATATATTTAATAAATAAATAAATCCTTATTTCTCCTCTTTGATTGTAACGGAAAAAATTCACGGTAATACTTCAAGATCAAAGCTAGAGCTTGAAAAACTAAAATAAGCACCTAAGTACTAGGGGAACCCACACTCAAGCTAGTTGAAATGTAATATATCTTTTGAATTTAGTTTGATTCCTCATCTTCTGTTCCTTAATTATGAATATGTAGTGAATTTTGGGAAATTTCCTTTTAAAATTTTGAGCACACATACATATAATTATTTAATCTGTAAGTAAAGATTTTGAATAGTGGTCATCCCTCTATGCACAATCCTGCTGCTACAGATCACTATACAAGATTGATAATTATGGTTTGATTAAGCGAAAAACTACCTGTTAACATAAATCCTAACGTGAATGATACTTCACGTTCACTAGTACTACTTTTCAAAAACTAGTACAATTGCCAGAGTGTAACAACTCTTCACAAACACGGAACTAGTATGGCATTGGAATTGGAAGTACTTTGGCAAAAAATGATAATATTTATTTGAATATTAGAATTCTTTTAAAGTTGGATTTTTTTTTTCTGTTAACATTGTTGTTGGGTTGGGTTTTGTAGTAATTGTCCTACACTGGTATTTCACCAAGATATTTACTATAGATAGAAATTTTAATCGCATTATATGCATTTTATTTCGGTGAAATACACACTTTCCCCTCCTTTTCCATCAAAACCATATATTTTCAACTTTCAACTATAATCAGTTAGATGCAACTCTTAATATTTGTTCCAGCTATATATATAAACTTCTGTGCATTAAATTAATCTTAAAGAGAGAGCAAGATCTTACCTCTAAATACTTCCTCCAATTTCCAGATGATAAAAGGTTCTTCAATAAAATAGAGTAAGTGTTTAAGTTAACATCAATACCCGATGCCAAGATTTTGAAGAATAACTGCACACATGAAGAAAATAAAAAAAGGTAATGTAAAAGATTACAATGTAGTGGGAAATCATACTTATTGTTCTTGATAACATTAATATCTCTACGAGAATATTTGGCTGACCTTCAACATAGTTTCAATCTTTCCACTTTTTCCTAAAGAATGCAGGAACTGATTCAAACACCCGGATGAAATTACAGGAAGTGAGGACTCTATGTACTTGATCAAATCAACAGCTGTCCTCCAATCTTGTAATCTTATAGCAAAAGAGACACAGTCAGTTTGATCGGAACATAACAGTAAAAAACATTAACTAAAGAAAAAATATTATGCTAATCAAACCAATGTAATTTGAGTAAAGGCATCTCTCCTTTTGTTTCTTGCCCACTCTTCTCATTAAATTCTCAGCTTTGACGAGTAAATATGTACCAAAGCATCAAATTTCAGAATATATGAAAAAAATGTGATAAAATGTATCAATTCATCATAACACCACTCAACTTCAAGTTCCACCAATAATATAATTAACAAATTACAAATTCTTAAATATTATTGTGCAGAAATATATTTTCTGCTGAACAATAATAACAATAATTTGTGTCAAACAGTGGATAAAATGAAAACTACTTAATTGTTGTTAAAATAAAACCCTTTTACAGCCTCTACACCAATCAAAGCAGCAAATAATAGAATTCTAACCATGAAAAGTAGTAGGCATGATAATTTTGCATCACATTGAAAAAGTTCCATGATGTCTTGATCAGAAAGATACTAGCTAATTTCCAGCTTAACTAGCTCAATTTAGACTTAACATAGGAGGCACTATACCCATGGTAAAATGGACATGTTAGAAGTTTCAAGAAAGCCTACGAAAAGTAAAACAGGGAAAGACAAGTTTAGTGTGCAATACTTCTTTTAAAATGAAAAATATATCATAAAATCTGAACTTACATGCTACAGGCTGATACCATTTCAAAAAATATAGTATCAGTGAAAGGAATTTCTTTTTCTCTCATGCTTTCTGCAAGATTAAGAACCCTTCCCGGTTGACCACCTTTATTAAAAGATCTCATTAGAGCTGCACAGGCAATGGTATCTAGCTTGATGTCACTTGCTTCCATTTCTTCAAAGAGTGCATAGGCTTTCTCCCAATTGCCTGATAGAAAATATTGTTATTCAGTATACATACATTAATAACATCCTAATATTTAATTCATTAAAAAATTATTTTACCAGCTGCACTGTAGGCATCAAGCATGGAGGTGTATGTAACCACATCAGGGTAACAACCAGATGATTTCATCAAGTTAAATGTAGATTCTGCTTCTTCAATTTGACCCTAAAACATTATCATAGAAAAATGTGAAGGAAAAGAAACAGAAGTCTCAAATTTCATGGATTCACACCACTAAGATCCATCTATGTACTTACCTGTTTGCTATAGGCACATATGACAGAAGAGTAGAGCTCTTTGGTCAAAGGAAGTTTTAGATGCATCATTTCTTTCATAAAAGATAGGGCTTCACCATATTTTGACATCTTACAACAACCACTTATCAACACAGTGTAAGTAACAGAATTAGTTTTAATTTTTTTCTTCCTCATAGATTTATACAAGTTTATAGCTTTGTCATATTCCCCTACATTCATATAGCTCCCTATAGCAGAATTATAAGCAACTGTGTTTAACTTAATTCCTCGCATCTTAGCTGCTGTTAGCACTGTGTCAATCTTCACCTTCCGACTGCATCGTCCGCAGGCAGCCAAGAGTGTGCATATTGAAACAACATTTGGTTGAATTCCATCTTGTTCCATTTCTCGCAAGACTTCAATTGCATCTGTCAGAAAACCACTAGATCCATAGGCATCGATCAGTGAATTGTAACTGACAAGGTTTGGCTTCAACTTGTTTGTCTTCATCATATCAAATATTTCCCTTGCTTTTTGGGGTTTTTGTGACCTTCCATAAGCATTAAGGAGAGACGTATAAGATACAACATCAGGCCGAAAACCATTTCCTTTTATCTCATTGAAAACCAAAAGTGCCTCATTGTCCATCCCACAAGCAGCATATGCACCAATTAGTGCATTATATGAGACTATATTAGGTTTCAGCCCTTCTGCAAGCATCATATTGAATGCAGCCTCACAATTATCAACTTGTCCACACACAGAATACAAGTGAATGATACTTGTGAATGTAACAACATCAGGGGTACATTCTGATTTCTTCTCCCTCATGGAATTAAAAATATCAATAGCTTTGTCATATTGTTGAAGCTTTACTAGACAATGGATAATAATATTAAGTGTCGTTGTGTCAGGACGAATATGAGTTCCCTTCATTAGTTCAAAATATGACAGAGCTTTCAAATACTGAGCGCCACTTTTAAATGCAGATAGAATAATATTGTGAGTAACAAGATCAGGCCCAACACCATGTTCTGTCATTTTCTTGCAAACGTTGAGTGCTTCTTTCCAATTCCCACTAGATCCACAAGCATTTATCAAGTTGTTATAGGTATATCTACTCGGTGGAATCTGCAAAAATATGTCAGTGTGTCAAAAACAGCACTTATAGTTAACATACCCTACCACCAATTGAAATGTTTATTCTATAAATTGCCAGTTTACGACAACCTAGGGTCTGAAGAAAATGAAATTAAAACTAGCAAGATCACATTGATCACAAATATCTCATCACCAGGATTAATCATTTATTTCTAACATGCAGTGCAGGTACTACATGATGCATAAAGCAATTCAACACTAACCAGAACAAAACCTATAGTGTTCCCACTTCCCAGGATTGGGAGATAGATATTCTCTACAATCTACTGAAACAAATTTAATTTACATGTATATAAACATAAAATTTACATATTACAATGTAATGAAGTCCTGCACACTTCATATATATATCTTAAATCATTAAGAACGTGGATTGCAAGAGGCGTAAATCACCATAAACTGGATCCCGCAAAAATATGTATCAAGTTACCGTTAAAGTGTCAAAGTAGTACAGCTATAAAATATGCTCTCTTGCTCCCTCTCCTTCACCAAACTTACTTAGCTACAACTTAAAAACCATAATTAAGTTAAAATGTTGATCACATCAAGTTGAACTCACTAAATATGACTAGGGAAGAAAAATGCTAAGTACACACAGCTGCACGCAGCATGTCATCCATGATATTCAAAGCCCAACGCCACTGTCCAGCTCGACCATGTGCGTTGATAAGAGCATTATAAGTCTCAACATCCGGTTTACACCTACAAAACCACAACAATAAACCCTTGTTTGAATAAACCTTTTCATAAGAACTTAAAATAATAAGCATAAATAAAAAAAATGAGAAGGTAAAATGAATATAGCTTCTCCCATAAGCTAAAATCAACTTGTGTACTTAAGTTGTATAAAATTTCTCTCAATTAACTCCAAAGCATTGAGGTGTGTAGATTGATTTTAATTAACGGGAGAACCTCGAATCATTTTGTCACGGTGCATGCTTGGATTTCAGCACAGACAGTTCAAAAATATATTTACTCCAAAAACAACAATTTTTTTCTTAGTTTTGCATTGAAATTCAGAAATGTACAATGGAGTTCGCAAAATTACTTTTTCCTCGTATGAAAATTTTACCAATCCAGAACTTAAATCCATTAATTCACCTCCATTCCTGCATCTCGAAAAACAATCCACGTGCATGGTCCGTTCGATTGTGGCGAGCGTGCAACCTAATCATCATGTTGTATATATCATTGCGCGCACAGTAGTTTCTCTGGTACTTCATCCACCTGAATACGCGATTACAGTGTCCAATGGACCCTCGCTGCGTCAACTCCTACATAATCGAAAACGAAAAACGAAATGCGGATTATATTGTAAACAAAAACGCTCAAACTCGTGCACACGAGAATCGGAAATTGCGGAATACCTTAATAAGGTAGGGAAAGTTCTTGCGTGCGAAGCGGCCTATCCAACGGTTGAGTAGGCCGTCGATGTCGTCGGAGAGGTCGAGCGAGAGGACGAGGTCGGCGACCTCGGACACCGTCCAGTCCTTCTGGAAGCGGTTTCCGGCGACACGGAGGCGGTAGTGGGTAGCGATGTTGTCCTTGCGGAGGCCGGAGATTTTGGTAGAGACCTCGTGCAGTCCTAGGTCGTAGTCCACGAAGCCTTCTTTCGTTTCCTTGAATGCAATCTTATCCGTTTTCTTCTTGCACGAAATGGAGGTTCTCCGGTGAGTCGACGCGGCGGCGCCGGGGAGTTGGAGACAGTGAGTTCCGGTGCTGGCCATCGACTATGACGTGGAGGGAGCGTAGTTGGAATAATGAATTGAGGATAACTGTGCTGGCGTAGATTAGATTCTTTTTTGTTACGACAAACTTGAATCGTAATTATAACTGGGCTACTTTGGGTTTGCCATTGGGCTTGTTTTATATAAATTGGCAAGAGAGTTTCTTCCTGCAACCCTACATTTTTCTTCCTGCACCCCCACAATTTTGTAAATTCTGAAACTGACCCCCACAATTTCGGGATTTGGGAGTGTGCTACGGATTCATCAATCCGGAAGTGAATCATGTTGCATTCCAGATGAGGGGGTGTTCCGGAAGCAAAGTTTGCATAAATTATTGATTTTCAGATTGCTGAATCCGGAAGCCTAATTTCTATTACGGATTGGTGGATTCGGAATGATTTTTTCAATTATGGATTTCTGAATCCGAAATGCATATTTTGAATTACGGATTGATGGATCCGGAATGGTTTTTTCAATTATGGATGTTTTGCATTTTTTATTTTGGATTAACACTATCATTCATGTACTACCGGAAGCATCAATCCAGGAGATTACCGGATGCGTCAATCCAAGAATTTACCGGAAGCGTCAATTCGAAAATTTACCGGATTTCATAATCCAGAATACAAAAAAAAAATAAATGTACAATTTATATAGGGACACTTTTGTCTTTGTGCAACCTTGTGAGGGTGCAGGAAGAAAAATGTAGGGGTGCAGGAAGAAACTGCCAATTGGCAATTGCTTCCTCCACCCGATCAATTGTGACTGGCACACGACATACTTTTAAAAATCCTAAAATGCCCTTGTCTTCTTCACTTATGAAAACATTGGATGGTGAGGAAGAGGAAGTTCATGAATGTGTGAAGCTTTGCTTTGAGCTACAAAAGAAGAGGTTGTGCTTCGTTCATTGTTGCTAAGTTGAGTGTAAGCTTCGTTTGCCAAGTTAATGAGGTAAGTAATCCATTTTCGTTCGTTTCTGGTTTTTTCTCGAGCTCAGCTGGACCCGAATATCGGAATCTGGAAATATGTTTTTTTGCTTACGGATATTAATATCCAGAAGTCAAAATTTTCAATACGGATATTAATATCTGGAACTGTGGCTCATTGCTTCTGGACGCTGATATTCATAGTTCATCATTACCTTACGGATGAAAATATCCGGAACTAGTTTATGCAATCCGGATATATATATTCGGAAGCTAACTGTTGATATTTTTTTGGTTAAGGATTAATTTATCCAGAACTTAAGTGTTCATTTTTTTCAACAGCCGAATGGATACAACAGAGTCATACATGGGAGTTTTAGGGGAGATTGATGTGTGGGATGGATTAGATGATGTTGATCTGGAGCAGTCAATAAGTTATAAC
>Ga0123342_1007639_pt1 | contig 14159 bp, 7 predicted proteins | sample Turbeawhitnodule_FD_89960 | JGI IMG/M metagenome (GOLD analysis project Ga0123342, IMG submission 89960) | Root nodule microbial communities of legume samples collected from Mexico - Turtle bean Mexico white nodule | ecosystem: Host-associated > Plants > Roots > Nodule | place: Mexico: Nepantla...
AAGCACTGTTTCGTTGGCTGACATTCGTTTTTCTTACATTGTTTGGTTTCTCGCATTGCTCAGTACTCTTTCATTGTCTTCGTGGTTTCTTGTGGATTTTTTGGTTTGCTCCGTTGCTGCTTCTCTATCTGCCGTCGCTTCTGCTACCGCCACCGTTGTTGGCGCTCCCGTGACTCTTCATCAACGTTGCCTTCACACAAGATTGACGATGTTTTAAATTTTTAATTTTTTTTAATGATTTGGCATATACAAGTGCAGTTAAAGCAAATAACCACACTTGTAAATGGTATTTATAAATGCGGCTATAAAGCCGCATTTATAAATTCGAAATAGCCGCATTTGTTTTATGTTTCTGCACTAGTGCTTGTTACTTGCTTCAATGACAACACACAAATTCTTACAAACGTTGTGAGTTTAGATACTTCAACATAAATTTGGAAATGTCTTGAAGAACAGTATGCACATCTTATACTCACGCTCAAGTTCAGAAGATAAAGTTTTTGCTAAAGACTCCCAAGAATGATAAAATTGGTTTTGCCTATCTTCATGATATTAAGAAAGTTGTCAACATGCTTGATGCAATTGGTCTCCTAGTGACTACTGAAGATCACATTGAAAGAATTCTTGAAGAGTTACCAGAAGATTACAATGTATTTATAGTTCTTGTCACATCCATTACTATATCAATGAAATTTTCTCCTCCTTGCCTAAGAAGAACAGTTTCATAGGTATAAACTTAACTAAACCTTGTTTCAAGCTAATGCTACTTCTGTTCAGTCTCAGTATCATAAAACCACACCTTTTCGTTCGTCTTTCAATCAATACTCTTGTATTGTTTTCAGCATAAACACATAAGTCAATATTCAATCTAATGGACACAACCTTTTCAACGTGATTCTTGGAACTCATCTCCTTTTGCATCCTAGAAACTATACAAACTTCGTTGTCAATTATGCTCAAAATATGGACATACTGCCTTTTAATGTTGGCACTAGACTGGTAGGCAAACTCCTCCTACGATAACCACCAATACGACCCAATTTTTACTCTCTCCACGGATGATGGTAAACCTTCCATTCTTGGCACACCCCCCACTATAGAGGACCCTTTTTGGTATCCGAACAGTGGGACATCTCATCATATGACACATGATGAAACCTATTTCATTGATAATTAAGCATATAAAGGTTATGTAAATGTTAAGCTTGGTAATGGTCTAGTATGACCATTTCTCACATTGGTCCTGCATCTTGTGTTTCTCTTGTCATCTTTCTTTACACAATATTCTGCATGTTTCTGTGATAAATAAAAACTTGTTAAGTGTTTCCAAATTTGCTCGTGATAACAACATTTTCTTTAAGTTATATCTTAATTCTTGTTATATGAAACATTAGGTGACCAAACAGATTCTGTTTCAAGGCACTATTAAAGATGGTTTATATTTTTTTTACTCTAAGATCATCACCATTTTGTGCTAAATACACTTATTTTATATCTGAAAAAAAATCTTATCTTGTAAGACTTGTTTGTAATAGTGTTATGTAGAACACTTCAACCATTAAACACGATTGAAACATATACATAATTAAATTAATTTCGACCATATTATTTGTTGTGGTAGAGAAAAAAATCATCTTATAACTGGTCACATTTATAAGTTGAAAATTTTCTTCCTACACCTCCATAGTTTTTTTTTTTTGCATTTCAATAATTATTGTAATTTCAAAAAACTCTTATAAGTTTGTATTTTAAATTTTTTTGTAGAATTCGAAATAATGAATTTCTTTCGAACTACAAATTTAGTTTCCAAATTTTACAATTCAAAAATCTTTAACTCACTATTTGCTAACCTCACGTCAAACACAACAAAAACGTAAAAAGTTACACTTAATCACTTCTAGCAAGACCACGTCCTTTGATCAAAGATGCAAGTCCTAACATGCATTTAATGCATGTTTGTTTTACCATTTAGTTGCCATTATTGGATTGAAATTATTGCAATTATTATAACTACAGACACGATTTTAATAGCTTAAAAAGTAATATTTAATCTTTATTATCTTTCTAAATAGTTTAGTAACATCTCTTTCTCTAAATTACTTTAGATTTAATATATATTTTTAAAACGATTGAAATTGAGTAACGTTTTCATTTTAATTAAATGTTAATTTTTTTATTTGTTCTAAAACAAATTATATCAAATTTATAACCATACATTTATTGAAAAAGTGGAATTGTTATATGTCATTAATTTTAATCAGTGAAAAAAAAAATCTTGAATTAAAATTAGTTTAGGAAGAAGTATATTAAGTGGGTTTAAATGTAACTTTGTATGTGAAACTTCAATTGTTTTAAAATTATTTTCCAATGTGTTTGATGATAAAAAAAAAGAACACTTAACATAACTTCCTATTCATATTGTGTTTATGATCTCACATTTAAGTTTCAATCTAATGTTCCATTTGGTTGAAGAAATAGAGAAAAATAATGAAAAAGAAAGGAAGAGAAAGATACAAGAAATGAATAGAATTGATTTAAATAATAATTTTAATTGTTTATTGTTGTTGTTATTATTATGGAAGGAGAATTTTGAAAATCCAAAAGTTGATAGGTAGAGGTTAAAAATCATGAATGATGAGGTGAGATGCATAAAGCAATTGTCCCCTTACTTTCTTCTCTTTTCTTCACACATCACATAACCAAACCACCATTCATTGTCCATTTCTCTTTTCATCTACAAATCAAACTACCACCAAACTTCAAACCACCACCACCACTATTACCACCAAAAACACAACGTAACAACACTCTTAACAAAGGAAGAACCAACTTTCAAATAAAATAGTAAAGGTAGAAAGGGTACTTTAACAGGTTCTTACATCAGTTCAACTTTCTGGGAATTGACAATTTTTTTATAATGTTACCATATCTTAATATAATTTATAAAAATCTTTTCTTTCACAATTTTTGTGTCCAACGTGCTGTTATTTAAAAGGATTACACATCCAAAAAATTATCATTTATTATTCAAAAGATCACACAAACTATTATTTATTTTCATGGTATTTGTGCTGCATTTCCTTAATGTGAATAACAAATGGCATAGCATAATAATGAGAATCAAATCTATTTGTGGTAACTCTCTACAATAACACCATTAGTATAAGAAAATTTGCTGCAATGATCTAACCATCAAAGATTTGCTTCAATATTCATAATCAAATATCTTATAGGATCACATTCATCAAGCCTATAAAAGCACAAAAATATCAACAGAACAATTCTAACCCAGAAATAGGAGTTTATTGAAAATCATCCAAATAAACCTCCTAGCCTAAGTATGGTAATCAGAAGTGATTGGTTGTTCTTATTTTTTTTTCTATCAAACATTCTTGTAGTTAGGAATAACACTTAAAAACTACTTGTTGATGTTATAATTGATATCAAGAGATACTAAAGCTTTTCCAAGAATGACATCATATACTCATAAAATAAAAGAAACAAAGAAGAATACTTATTTGTAGTCTAAACCCTAAATCCTAAACCCTAAACAAAGAAGAATCTTTAAGTGTTTATTAAATAAGAACTGAACATAACCCAACAACTAGGTGTGGAATGTAAAGAATGGAGAAGCAGGGAAAGTTGATTTGTGGTTCTTTTATTGCAATAGGCCATAACATACCCAAGAGAAATGTTGGAAGTTGCATGGTAAGTTGGTAACCCTCCCAATTGTTATTTGGGGAGGAAAGAGAAGGAGAAGCGTATGAAAAGGAACATCTTTGGAAAGTGCATACGGAAGAAACAAAATGAAGAAAAAGAAAAATCTTCTAACTTGTCTTAACCTACTAGCCTTAAGTCAAGAAGAGATAAAAAGAATGACACCCTTTTTCCACTAGTCTTGAGAAATCATCAGGTATGCTTCTACTTTCTTTTGGATTTAATATCTTAAGAGAGAATTCAATATCATTGGAGCTTAAACCATACTATGATCTCTTTATCTAAACACTTCCATATAAAGAATATTTTGAAAATCAACACCTATCAACTCTTGAACTAACTATAACTATAACTATAACCAACCATGTTACTAATTCTTTCTCAACAAATTCAACTGTAATCTTGATTCCCCCTTGGATTCCCCAAGATGGAAGGTACATACCAGCACTTCCAACTAACTTGGGAGTAATAAAAAAGATCTACTTGGGCAAGAGGCTTAACCACTTGGTACAAGTTACACTAAACGCTATCAAGAACAAATGGGGTGAGACTTTCACACTCAGACAAAAACAAAACAAAAAATATCAATGCCTAATCATCCATTGCAGAAGCCCACATCTAACCACCATGGATAGAAGCTTCCAAGAAAAACACCTTTGATTGCAAACCCACCCTTTAAAAAAGGAACTAAAACTGTCTTCATTGAGGACTAAAAGTCCAACACCAAACTCTGAACACAGCTTTAAAACCAAAAATAATAGAGATCATGCTTAAAATAACCAAAAGAGGCCTTTCACTAATCCTGGAAATAACCAAAAGAGGCCTTTCACTAATCCTGAAGAAATTCAACTTCACCTTCCTATGCCATGTTCACTGCACCACCGAGGATAATACAATACAAAGAGTCTTGTAAGACACCACTCTTCTAAAAAAATCCTATTCGCAACTCGAGTTCCCCTATTAGAACCAATTGGAATAGCTTGGCCTTTGGCCCTTAGCAATGATGACAACTTTTTTAGATGACAGAAGAAGCAGTAGGAAGTGATGAGGCATGCACCAAGTGCCATAATAAGTATTGATCAAACCAAAACACCAGCAACATGCATGCTTGTAATACCATTTACAACTATAAAGATGATGCATCAAACAAGCACTTGAAGTAGACCAAAACAATATTAATTAGACCTTCATTAAATGATGTTACATTACAAAGTCACAAAATGGAACAGCAAATTAGACCAATGATAACAGTTCATGAAATAACTCTTTTGTCAATCAAGCAATCCCCAGATATCATTAGCCCGAACAATACTACCAAGTAAAGAAATCAAGAGCACAAATAGTGCTAGCTTCACTGAAGCACTGATAAAAGAAAAATGACATCTTAAGCGGAGGATTTTCTGCATCAAATTTCAAGACTGAGAATTTTGTGAAACATGGAGGTGGTGATGTGGCAGACAAGATTAAAACTGCTATCCATATCCATATCTGAGCCATTGTAGGATTGTGATCAGAAAAAAGCAAGGATAACATGTTGCCAAAAATGGGGAAAACAACAAGAACAGCTTGAAGAATGACAATAAATTTTGATCACCCTTGTGCCTCTGCCAAAATTGCATTTGATCAAATATGACTGACCTAAACTGGAAAACGCAAAAACTGGAACATTCAAAGGCTCAAACAAAATCTTCAAGAAACAAAGCACTAAGATCCAAGAAACAACCACGATCTCAATGAAAATAAAAAAATTCTCATTGCTGAATCAGAGAAAAAATCCATTGAAGAGTCTGAGCTAAAACCACATCAATATCAGAATCTTGAGTTTTGGAGAAGCGGGGAGGGAAGCGCAATTGTAGTGAAGTGAGGAAGAGAGGACGAAACTGAGCTCATGGAAAGCTCTATGCAGCATAATGAAATCTTCCTTTCCAGTAGATGCCAACACTCTGATTCCAGGTTGGGAGACATAATAGAGCCCAAATGGTGAAGAAAATACAAAAACCCGAGAAAATATTTGTTGAATGAAAAAATGAGGAAAACAATACAATTAGGCATAGATGGGCATCAGATAGAACTAGAGAATCAGCACCTGTCAACTAACTCCAAGTTACCAACCAATTTCAGCTAGTATTTGAAATTGAAACAAAGAACAAAGACCAGACACATCTGGAACAGAGCAGAACCTTCAGGGCGCAAAAGACAACTAAGGCTCCAATCACACCTAAACTCAGGGTGACATCAATTCAAAGACAGTAAAGACACAGTGCAGAAAATGAAGACTGGAACCTCCATATCTAGACGTACAGGACAAATTCAGAACAAGACAAAGAAAGGTGCAAAACATGAAGTCAAGAATGTATTTCTTATTTGATTAATTTCTATTTGAGGCCCTTCTCAAAAGAAATTGGAAAGCATACTACAAATACCCTGCCCCAAAAAACAGAACAAAATATTTTCCAAGCCTTGTCTCTTTCTTAATGTTTTCCCCTTTGACCCCAAAGTGCAATCAAATATTGCCAAAGATCCATCCAAAGAAGATTAAAATCCAAAAAACAATAGCAATCAAACCTTATCATAGTGGGGACAACCAAATAAAAAAATTAAACAACAAATTTTTAGAAACAAGAAATAAACAAAACTAGAAAGCTTCAGGTAGGAATATCAGCTTGATTTATCCAAAGCATTTGCATTATTAGATAAGGAGCAAATTAGAGTCATTTTGAGTTCATGGTAGCCCGTTGTAATTGGTTAAACTTTCCAACAGCAAACTGACAAATTATATAAACCCAGTCACCTGTTCGGGTTCCAAGTGTAACACACCATACATCATACGCTTCAGCATTCACTCTTAAGAAGAATCCGGAGGAAGTACCTCAAATGAACTCCATAAGCAAGACAGAACTTGAGAGCTCAAGACAGCAGATAATCAAAAGATATCTGAAGTCAGGAATATGCCTTGGAAAACCCTCTTGTATAGGGTTTGTTAAAAGCAACATACCCATCATGTTTACTCCTTGGTGGCGCTTTCCTGACCATAAAAGGATGCAAATGTGAAGCTTTACTGACCACCAGAACCGCGAAGTTGCAACCTCTTCCTCTCAAACTCAAGCTACAAACGAGGAAAATGTAAAGTCAATATCACCCAAGTTTTGCATTAAAAAGACTATTACGGTAAATTATTACCAAGAAATAAATTGTATTATTTTCCGTAAACAGTCATTATTAGAAATCACTGAAAGTTGAATGGATGAAATTTAAACTGCACAGTGCAACTGCAATTGAAAACCTTTTGCCTGTACTTGTCCTAAATTTCTTGCAATTTTTCTATACAGAATACAAACATAGCTTCAACAGTGTGACCACAACCACAATTGAAAATCATGAATTGAGATTTAAACCAATAACCATGTTAGGTAACCCCCAATAACAATGTTAGGCCCATTGAGGACGGGTTTATGTTAGTAGACAAGCAGCTGTCTATAAATAGGAAGAGGGATTGGGAGGGATTCCATCTTGTCATTTGGGAGGATTACTTTGGCATTGGAAGGTGCAGAACCTCAAAGTTCTGCAATCATACTGTAATCTGGGGAATCTTCCCATTTGTCTCCATAAATCTGATCCAGTTCCTACCAACTGGTAATTGAGATCAAATCTAAGAGCTGTGGGGGGAAGTTGTCAAGAAAATGGCTTCAAGATTGATTCCTAAATCTGATGAAAGGAAGATTGGCGGCTGATCAAGGTTGAGCAATATTGAGGCCAAGCAAGTTCATGAAGATATGAAACCATTGTGGGTTGTGGGCATTGGAAGGAGGGGCTCTCGTGCTGGGTGGAGAACAACCAGAATGCAAAAGGTGGACTTTCAGAAAGCAATCTTCAAGAACTGCAACCACGGCAGCAAGATCTAGAAGAAAGAAAGAAACATGAAAAGGTGGAAGAAACCACAGGTAGGAAAGCAAGAAAATGGGCTTAACATTCTGAATCAAGAACCTGAAGACAGAAACAAAGATAAACATTTGAAGGTGGAAAGCATGAACCACTTTGGAGAAGAGGCAAAATTCAGCAAAGAACTATGATAGGTCTCATCAGCCATCACATGCAATAGTTCAGGTTGTGTTATATTTATAGAAATAAGAAACCGATAGTATATAATCAGGAATATTGTTAATTATAGAAATAACAAGTTGATCCTATATAATCAGGAATATCTAGATTATATATGTATTATTAGGAACATGTTTATTTATTCCTATAACATTTTTATATAAAATCTCCTCTATTTCCTTTTTTCTTAATATTAATAAAATACCCATGTCTTCTAGAGTTTAACATGTTATTGGACCTCTCCCAAAACCATGTTGGCCTAGTAGATCCAATGTGTCCAAAGGATTTTTTTTTTCCTATTCTTGTGAACCCTTCTCCCATGTTAGATTTCATTGTTACAGCACCCTCTGCTTAGGGTTTTTTCCTCTAGCCTTTAAGAAAAATGTCTTCCAACACCACATCAACCTCCAATAGATTCTCCCATCTTTTCTAACCATATTGTTAGTGTTGAGAAGATGGACCAATCCAACTGTTCCACTTCCACTGCTAAGTCACCTATTGCTCCTACATAACTAGTTGATCCATCTCTAACAACATTTGAAGGCTTTATCAATTGGTGTGTGATATGTCAATCCACTAGTAACATTGCTTCAGTGCCATACACTGGTCATTCATCTGCTTGTCTCAAAATCAGCTTCTCTTGGTCCCTAAGTTATTGACTCTAGTGCAACTGATCACATATGGTAACCGTTCTCTTTACTATTCCTTTACTAAAGTTGTCAATTTCCTGTTTACAATTGTTGCAGCATTTTTATTACCCAACCCCTCCCGCCACTTACTGTTGATTTTATTCTTCATATCCCGAATTGCCCTTTAAATCTATTGTTCGTTAATCAATTGACCTAATCTCATCATATTATCCTCATCTTCACTGAAAATAATGTTAACTTACAGATCGTATATTGGGTTAGACGATTGACGTCAAATGTGAGTCACATGGCCTTTACTATCTCATCGAGATTGATATGCGCATTGACGATCTCTCAAATGATGATTCATGCTCAATTAGGAAATCTTGCTTAACAAAATTGAAAAGCATGGTGTCAAGTTTAAAACATTTGTCTACTTTGAATTGTGAATCATGTCAATTAGGAAAACATGTTCGTCAGTCTTTCCCTGATAGTCTTAATAAATGAGCTTTATCTTCTTTTTCTTTAGTTCATTTTGATATGTGGGGTCTTTCTCATATTGTTACCTTTATTGATGATTACTCGACATGTACTTGGATCTAGTTAATGAAGAATCGACCAGAAGTGTTTTTTTATATTACAGCCGTTTTTTAATGAAATCAAAACACAATTTGGTATACCCATATGCGCTTTTCGCAGTGACAATGTCTATGAATATTTGTCTAACCAATTTCATGAGTTCATGACATCCAATGGTCCAAGCGTGAGCTACGGCGAGAGGCAGCAATTTGTTTTCATGGGTATGCTTCTCAGGTTGGTTTTGGGGGTCTAATTTGCTTACAAACCCTATCATAAAAGCAAGCACACGTATTGGGCCTTCAGAACCAAGCACCACATAAGGTAGGGTTTCTTTTTTGTACAAAAAAGGCCCTTCAGAAGACGAGTAAACAAATCGAGACGACCCAACGATCCTTCCATTATGCAAATGGCACGCATACTCGCTTTGATCTGAACGGTTCACGATCTGCCATGCGAGTCACCTTGCTTTCTCCTCCAAACTCGTTTAATTGTATGAGTATGCAAGTATACTCATGATTTTCACAACATTGCCAAATACTGTTTTAGTTGTAGAAATAACAAGATAATCCTAAATAATCAAGAATATCTAGATTATATGTCTTATTCAGTGCCATAAATAATCGGTTATGGCGACGACATGGCAGAAACTGGTGGCAAATTTCCTGATCGCCGCCACAACATGGCGGTGGCAATGCAGAATTTTCGTGACAGCAGCTTTTTGCATGACGAGATGCTAGAGGTAAATGGAGATAGCGGAAAAAATGAGAGAAGGAGGTTGAGCGGCAACACAAGGCGCGATGAGAGGCGGTGTGCAACGGCAATAGGAATCTTAAGCAATTATTAGGGTTTAGTCACATCAATTGACTATTGTTATTAGGTTAGCACTATAGCATTTTATTTGGGTCAGGTATGGTATGACCCAATTCTTAGATTCTTTTTGTTGCAGTTTGTTTTTTCGCATACCATCTAAGTCATGATGCCTATTGTTTGAGTTATTGATAATATTTCAGCCATGGGCCGCCATGTTGTGGTGGCAATCAGGAAAGTCACTACCAATTTTCGCCATGGCACCGCCATAAACGAATATTGATAACACTGAGAAAACCCTAATTAAATTAGGCCATGTCATACCCGACCCAATTAAAATATTATAAGTTAACCTAGTAATAATCTACACACAACAACCTAGTAATATTCTAGACATAATAGTATTATTAGTTATGATTATCTCTTTCAATATTTTTGCATTACAATTATATTTCTGTATTTTTTTTAAATTATCTATATGTATATATTAAAAAATTTTACCGCAATGTTTGCCATAACCCGTTATGGTTTTCGTTATAACTTTATAAAGGATTTTTAGAGTCCCTGATATTGTCCGTTATCCGATATTTTGATAACACTGGTCTTATTAGGAACATTATTTATTCTCGTATCGTATCTTTGCTATTAGAGTCTCAGTTCATTGTATTAATTCATTTTTCTCAATATAAGTAAAGCGCTCATATAGGTTCAGCTCAATGTTTCTCTTCCCTAGAGTTTCAGACTCTGCAATAGACATGGGACCTTTTCAGCATACTACAGAGTTTCCAATGCACTATTTGGCCAAAAATACTGCAGAAAACAGTGTAGCCATATCAACCATAGGACCATTTTTGTGTTTGACCCATGTGGGGCCATATCAACCAACAGCTATTCACCTTGAGGACAAGGTGAATGTTTAGGAGGCCTTTTGTTAGGCAGCCCCCATTAGTAGCAAGTTAGTTATGATAGTCTAAGAAATACAAGGGGTTATATTAAGGGGCCTGCTACTGATTAAACCAGTACCCATATATAAAAATATATGAAGAGGGATTTTATCATGTCATTTTTTAGGATTGGGGCCTTTGGGCATTGGGAGGTGCAGACCTTTGAAGTTCTACATTTTTTCTCCAAAACCTGATCCGGTTTCTATCAAACTACCCAAATCCCTCAGCGCAAGTCATTTCAAATTAATGGTAGTAACACTACTAAAAATAGCTTCTTTTAGAAAAATCAAATCTAATGAACGAAAAAGGGAAACAAAGTTCTCTTGATAAGTTTTCGTTTTGCACTTGCTAATGTTGCTTAAATAAAAATGAACCATAAATGCCAACAGCCAAGAACCTCTAGTGCACATAATTCAATACCAATGTACACGATATTTTACATGCCACTAATACATACATTTAGGCACACTAAAAAATAGCAAAAGCACGATATTTACCACTTTCTTCACCCGTTCATTTGCAGCAGGAGTACCTCCAACAACAGATTCTGGGTGATAAGGACTGCCGACGCGCACATCATTCATCACAACTATGACTGTCTTGTCCCAGCGAACTGGAAGCCTGAGTACATTCTAATGTCATCAGTTGAAAAGGAAAATTAACCTACTGAGAAAAATATACAAAAGCAAGAAATAAGGAAATCCTAAGGCAGAGGCACTCTTAAGGCAAGTGGGGACCGGGGTTATAATGCTCTCAGGCAAGCATCAAAAAGTGATCCAGAATAGATCTCAACATGAGGTATCAAGTGATATCCCCTTTTTCTAAATTTGAATACAACTAAAAATTCACTACAAAATAAATAAAAATTAGACAGATACTATTCCTCAAAAGAATGGCTGTTATCCAACATAAACACTGCAATTTCAAATGTGACATTATCACAAAATAATTAACTAAAATATTCATACAAACTGGGAGGAGGACTAAAACAATTTCAAGAATATACAATATATGTAATAATTATATACTTGGGTTTGAGAACAGCCTTCATAGTCAGAAATCATACTAAAGTTCAAGTACTGCATTAATATCCACAACTTACAGATAATGACTGCAGTTTCACATCACAATTTAAATCCTAGGAACAAGAGAGGAAAGAAATCTTCTAGAAAACAAAGGTATATCAATTTTCTAGCATATCTATTCTAAAATAAGCATACACAAAAAAAATGATCAGGTATTTTCCTTTCTCTTTATAGCCCCACAAAAAAAAGGATAAAAGAAGGAAACTCCCATTCCCTTCATATTTTTTCTCTGGACATTCTGGTGATGAAAGTTGGGAACATTTAACATAAATATAATGCTACTTTTCAGTTTTAAGATAAAAAACAATCAAACATAAGAAACCTTAACAAGGCAAGGGGTATTTTATTTTGTGTAGTATAAGAAACCCATACAAGGCAATGGTCTTCCCCTTAAAACCATACAGTCACCCTCTCCGAAGCATGGGTATTTTATTTTGTGGTCCAATCAAGTACAGGTACATGTAGAGGGTACATTTAAGCATGATAGTTGAATTGGTATACAAATTGTGAATTGGAAGATTCATTTTCTGAATCATGAATGAAGTTGTATTGTGAGTAGTAAGATTTGTGATCATAATAAACATAACATTTATATGCATAAAAGCACAAATTCATGATCAATAACTAAGCATTTTTATTTTAGTTTCTAAAATATCTAATTTGGAAAATATATCTATTTAGATTTAATTAAAATATAAAACTTGATTATAGTGCATCTAAATTCGAATTTTTATATTTTCCAAGTGTAGATTAAAAGAGATAAGAAAGTCTTATATGAATAAGGTCCAAAATTAAAATTAGAAGTCCAAAAAACAATGTTCAAACTGACAGTCCACGCCCAAACACAATTAGTCTGGTCCTAGAACTAAAAGAAAGAAGTTGTTAAAAGTACAAAAAAAAAAAAAACACAGTACTGTGCCATGACTCCAAACAACCTTGAAAATTTTCCATATATATGTCTCACACGACCATTTTTTATTTGTCCTGTCTTGTGAGGTCACACATCCATCTATCATTTTCATTTTTGCTACTCATTTTTCTTGTTGTCGATGGCAGAAAGCCAATAATCTGTTATATCATATAGCAGATAGGCATATAGCAAAAGTTACATAACAGTCTAAAATATATATATATATATATATATATATATACACACATAACAACTAGCATTATATCAACTCAAAAGTTTAATTGGCTGAAGAGTTGAAAGAAATGACAAGAGCATGCAGGACGAATGTTGCAACCTCAACATTGATAGGGACCACAATAGTAGACAGAGTTGCAATTCCGAATGTGAGAAACTCCACTATGCAACAGTGCTATAGAGCCACTAGAGTGGCTTTTAACAACACTGCTTGTTGTCCCTTTAAAACCTAGCATTTAATACCATATAATATAGGCATATGTAGCAGTACGACAAAACTTCCCTGTGAGCTTGCTACATAATTGCCAATCTCAAATAACCTCCAATGCCTTTCTCCATTTTCACAGTCCTACTGTGCAATGTCTACACTAATTTCCTCCTCATTTTGTAATATTGGTCCAAAATATTTAAATTTAGAAACTTGCAATATGACACCTTCCGTTTTTACATGCAATCACAAAATAAATAATGTATATGCTACACATAGAGAGAGTCAAAGAAACCCATGATAAATAATAAGGTCAGTTTATGCACAAATCACCATCAATCTAGGAGCAACAAGAGCATGGCAATGAAGTCAAAATATGAAAGACGATACTGGAATTAATGTAAGAAAAAAAACGCGACAAATATTAGTTAAATGTGAACTTGGAAGGAAGATGTAAGAAAGAGACACAAGGAGGGAAAAGGTAGTCCTGTTAAGTATGAGGAATAGAAGTCAAAACAGAGTTAACTTTAAGTGAAACGGTCAAGATAGTTTTCAAATCAAATTACTTTTGTGAAGCAACAAATGCATTAGAAATGAGAGCAGGAAAAACAATTTTACTCAAAATACCCTAAACAACATTGTTTTAGGGGTAAGAACGGATTATGGAATATAGCAGGGAAAAAGTCCGGGTTAAAAACCACTCTGCTATTTTAAATCCCGTAGCAACCAGGCTGCTTTACTCTACTACACCACTATAACACGATATTGACGTCCAATATGTCTCGCTACAGCACACCACTATAATGCTGCAAAAGACCACTACTCAAATACACACTGATATGCTAAATTTGTAGAACCCCAAGGCCACTCCACACCACTAAACACATATAGCATGCCATCAACAACTGCATGAGACTTTGAGCATGGCTTATGTATTTGCTAGATCAG
>Ga0123342_1007640_pt1 | contig 14159 bp, 4 predicted proteins | sample Turbeawhitnodule_FD_89960 | JGI IMG/M metagenome (GOLD analysis project Ga0123342, IMG submission 89960) | Root nodule microbial communities of legume samples collected from Mexico - Turtle bean Mexico white nodule | ecosystem: Host-associated > Plants > Roots > Nodule | place: Mexico: Nepantla...
ATATATATAATATATATATATATATATATATATATATATATATATATATATATATATATATATATATATATATATATATTAAATAATGACAACTAGCAAAGGCAACCAAGCAAAACATGTTTTTAATTCTTCCTTTTAGGTACTACTTTGACTAACTTTTTGGCTCATTAGTCTTTTTAATTTCATGTTTGGTAATCAGTGATTTAGGCAATATTAACTAACTTCTTTTTTACGTTCTTTTCTTTTTGAAAGGAAATATTAAGCTAAACATAGATTTAAAATATATTTTCAAAATAATTTTGTTTTAAAATAAATAAGTGTAATTATATTTCATAAATATAACCTAGAAAATTATCATGAATTCTTTTCTTTTCCTTCTCTTAATCCCTTCATAAGCTAACCGGCAGGTGCTAAAATGGGAGTGAGGTTCATAATGAGAACTTTTGTACGAACACTCTTAAATGTTTTTTTATTCATTTCATTTATTGTTGATAAAAAATTAATATTTATAATTATTTTATTAATAAAAGTATGATGTAATATTACAATATAATTAAGTATATCAATTAAATTTTTAGTGTTTTTTAGTATGGCCATATATATTTAAAAAATATCCAATAACGTAGTCAAAGTTAAGTTATTTTTCACAACTTCAAGAGAAAGAAAATAGCTAGTTTATATTGAAAGTAAGTAAGTGGAAAATGAGTAAAAAAAAAGAACATGGTTGTATTAGTTAGCAATATAGAACAATGATAACTCTGGTTAGTGAGTGAATTTGAGATTTTTTATATCACATTTTTTTGTAAGTGAGAAATTATAGAGAAAGTGAATTGAACTATCACACAATTTTTATAATGATATCTTTATTAGATCAAGTTAATTACAAGATTTAGTTGTTTTTAAAAGATTTTACAAAATCAAGATCATACAAGAAATGAGAATAAATTGCAAAAATTGATAGAAAGAGAGGTACGATAATCAATTTTATACTGGTTCACTCTATTCAATAGATATATTTCATTGTTCGGTTACACCAATCACCTCCCCATATTGATTTGGGCTTGACTTGGTCTAACTTAAGCCCAAGTCGACTCAATTTCACTTGGGTCTGACTTGACTTTTCTCAAGCTAGACCCTACTCGACTTGATCCGATGTGAATCTAATCCAATTTGGTTCAACTTGAGTTGGTTTCATCTCACCCATCTAACTTGACCCAAACTGGAATTTATATATATAAATTTTGTTTAGATTAATGTTTTTTTTATTTTCAATTTTAAAGAATATCTTTTACTTTGAAAATAAACTGTAAATTGGTCAGACCTATAGGGTTTTGAGTATATTTTTAATCTTATAGATTTTATTTTAAAAACTTTTTGACCTTTGTAATTTTTTTACCCTAGTCTATCTGGGTCAAAATTAAGCCCTATAGTCTTGATCAAATTGTCAAGGTTTATGAGTTAAGTCACGTTTGTTATTTATAGTTAGTATACATGGTGGTGTGATAAAAAATAAAAACACACTGATGTGATACTAAAACAAGTTGAGAGAAAAAATATTTTAAAAATCAATTAAAAACAATATAATATTAGAAATAAATTTTATATAAATATTTCTTCGGGAAATCTAACTTAATTATATAATTCAAATAAAAATAAGCACTAAGTTTTCAAATAATTTTTTTATAAGATGAATGCAATTTCAAGGGTATTTAGTTGAGTTATACGATCTTATAAACTCATAGTCTTTATGTTTATTTTACAAATAAAAAAAAAAAGATGAACATGATTAACCATGAGAGTTTGCACAGTACACTTGAAGTACGTGGTTGAACAGAACTAATAATCATGTGCGACAAGGTTAAACAACAAAAGTACTTTTATGTCTTAGAAAGAACAGATATAAACAGACATCATCTTCAACCTTTTCCCACAATCTAGAATCATGTGGGTTGGTGAATCATCATCAAAAATGGTCAACATCTTATAAATCTCTTTAATTATGTGCTGTTGTTTTCTAGTGCTATGACTGTGATTAATGATACAACTTGGCATTCAAATTGTACTATTTCAAGAACATCAATGGCTTCCAAAAATAAAATACCATAATTATGATAAAAAAATGCCTAATGAAGTTTAATTATTAAATAAAATGTGCTTGTCATTATATATTTTCTATAAATGTGTGAATGCTTCATGAGCACTGGTCAACAAATAACAAAGATATAGTATAAATATTTTACTCGTGCGTTTGCACAGTGAAATAATAGTTGAAACGTGAAAAGTGTTAAGTTATATTTTCAAAACTTGATAAAAAAATATTATTGAAAAACAAAATCAATTAATGATGAAACGTAAAATGAAAGCATACTTATAATGAGGACATAATTTATCCATTTTTTTTTTCAGCATAATTTATCCATAAATAGATGGAAATTAAACTATGACACTGTCGTTAAGGAAAAGTATATGTGAGTATTAGTAATTATAGTACAATTGACCAAATAATTTATAATTATTGATTTTGAAATGAATATTTTATTACTTCACTATGCAAAAAATTTAACATATAATATTTAAACTTCAATTATAAATAAAATTCAAGTTAGGGCTTTATATTTTCACTAGTATTAATAAAATATTTTATAATAAAATTCAATTAACAAATTTTATAATATAATGACTATTGGATTCGAGTCGAATCGACTCGACTTGATTCAGATCAACTTGACTCAATTTAGACGAGACAATTCGATTCAAGTTGGATCTTGTCAACTCGACCTTAATCTTGATTGATTGAAGTCGATTTGGATTCTAACTAACTTGGCTTGACAAGCTAACTTAACTCAATCTAAATTTCAACTAACTCGCTTTGAATTAAGTCTGATCTTGATCGGATTAAACTTGATGTGTTCTTGATTGAACTAGAATGGTTTGTTCTTTATTATGTTATACCTTATAAGATTTATTCTTTAAAAATGATAAGAAATAATGTAAAAAAATTAAAGATCTAATATAAAGCGTGAGTAAGAAAAAGAAAAAAAAAGTAAATTGAAGAGTACGGAAAAAAGACTAAAAACCAGAAAAAGAAAAGAGAAAAGAGAAAAAGAAGAATAATTAAGCCCCCATCCCTACATTTCTTCATTTCTGACTGTTTTTATGGTATTTTCTGTTCTAACATAAATTGAATTATATAACTTTAGGTGAATGTAAATGACACAAATTTCACGTCTTTGAAAATAAAAAATAATTTAAAATCATGCTGCAAAATAAATCAATAAATGATCACTATTTTGGAAGAACAAAATTTATCCAAATCTAAAAGATGACGACAAAATTATGTTTTTAAAAGATAAAGGAGTAAAAAAAAAATTTAATGATAAAATACCGAAATGATTTTTTAGAAAAATAAAGCCTTTGGGATTTCTTTTAATTACGATTCTAAATATGTTTTAAGATTTAATTAATTTTTAATTTTCTCACAATTTGAATATTTTTAATTGATTTTTTAATAAAATATTTGACTAGTTAAATTTTTTATATTTTTCAAGTGAATATTTATAGTTAATTGGAATAATGTGATAGTTACCTTACATTGTCATCTGTATCAAAAATAAAAGATAAATAATTAAGTTTTAAGTATCTGATTAATTTTAGTATTTTCAATTGAGTTTCTATTAAAAAAATTATTTTTTTAGTATAAAAGTATATTTTTCAATTACCATAAACTTGGATAATAAGAAGAACGAAGCTCTCAAAACCTTAATTACATCTACCAAACAACATCTTTATTGTTGGTTTAATTTTTATTTTAGTATTTAATTAATAGAAAATAATGACATTTCTTAAGATAATAGTTCTAAAGATTATTTTTATTGTTATCTAAGTTTGTGATATTATGTTTGAAACTGCAAATTAATAGAGTTGAAGTTGTTGATAAGGACTTAATTGAATATTTATGAAGACTTAAAACTTAATTAAGTCATTTTTTTACTTTATGTATGGAGACACCTAAGCAAAAATAATGCAAGATAACTATCACGTAAACCTACTTAAATATAAAAATAAACAACAATTGAAAAATATAAAAATTCAGTAATCAGAAGATTTGTTTTTAATAAAACTTAATTATATATAAATTTAAAAGATACTTAAAACACAATTAAATCTTTTTAAAATTATGTTATTTAATTAGTATCTTTTAATGGCATGTATCATGGTATTCAATTAGAATAATTGGAATTTATTAAGACAACAAAATCCATTAATATTTTTATAATTTATAAAAAGTTCGCTGATATTAAAAAAATATGCAGCTTTCGATGTATTATTTTTAAAGAATAAATCTTGATGGATTTTACATATAGTACTCCGTACGTATAAACATCAAATAAAATACATTTAAGAGGTACTTTACTTTTTCCTATAGAAATTTAAAATATTTTATTATAAAAATATTGTTTGGATGAGAAAGTTTTAAAAAAATATATATTTTTTTTAGAGTAATGGGATAATATAAAATTATATATTAAAAATTAAAATTTTGAATTTTGAATTTTTTTCTATTATCAATTTTTTGTATTTTCTCTTTGTGTTCTCTTCCTAATTCGATTGTGATTGAAATTATTAACTTAATTAAGATTAAAACATTATTAATTTGACTTAAGTTTAAGTATGATAAGTTCTGTTTTAACAAATGTCAGCAAATATTTTATACAAACTAAAGCTGACCATGATTGGTTTTAGTTAATATTGTTGTGTTTATTTTATTATTGATGTTAGAGTTGCTTCCTAAACAAATTTAGTAAAAGTTTTCTTTGTCAACACTAAAGGTGTTTTTGCTTTCTCTCTAGGTTGTCACTCTACCTCCATTTCTCCAAACCTTGTAACTTTCAAAAACCAAGTTTTTTTTTTAATAAGAGTGAGTGTTTGTTTCTTCTAAAAATTCTTATTTTTCTTTCTTTGTTTTAGGTTTATCATCAATTTTGGTGGAGATAGTTGAGAAAAATAATTCCCTTGACTTGGTTAATCTTTTATTGAACTTATGTTATGTTTCAATAATTAGTTCTAAGTCCCTAAATTTTGAGTGTTTCTCTTGCTAGAACTAAAATTTATTTGAGAACAATGAATTGCATATAAGGGAAACTATCCGTGGAGATCTTTTGATGAAGAATTTGGAATATGATTCCTTTTAAGTTATGAGAATTTTAGTAGAATAATTGTTTTGTTGTAATTTGAGATATGGATTTTGAAGTATAATTGAAATATGAAATTCATTACATGTTAAATTGAAATTTTCTCTTTAATTTGGGATTTATTCATATAAAATATTTTCATTGGTATAATAGGCTACCATCTAGTGTATTATTAGAATTCTTTATGAATAGATATAGTCTACCTATGTATCGTTTTTGTTAACATATAGGCTTTGGTCTAGTCCTCCCATATTTTTGTATTTTTTTTTCTTTTTTTTTTAATAATTATTTTTTCATGTGATGGCAGATGATTATTGTTATTTGGAGTGTTAACATAGTTGAGATGTCAAGTTGCATAATGATGCCTAACATGAAAGTTTTTATTTTAAAAAAATTGAAATTTTCTCTATTAATTGGCTTTGAAAGTAAAGTTGATTCTTTAATAATAGTTTTGAATGAGATAATATTATGTTTTGTGGTAAGAATGTTATTTTGATATTTAAGATGTGTGAAATTTTGAGTTTTAAGTTAATAGATGATTGAGTTGGAATACTTTGAGCTCAATTCTCTTGTTGAGATGTTGATGAGGTGGTTAGATTATGCCTTTTAAGATATTGAGTTTCTAAAACGATTTTTTCAGTATGGTTTTAAAGGAGTAAAGTTAACCCTCCACAGTCTTTCAAATATTAGTTTATGATTTCAATGTGAATGAAAACTATCTTTTAGCTTGAATGATCAAAATTGAATTGAAATGAGTAGATCAGATGGTGAGAAGATCACCTGAAGTGTGTGTGTGCGTGCATGTGTGTTTGTGTCTGTGTGTGTCTATTTGTGTGTGTGCCGGTTTGTCGGTCTGTGTGTATGTGTGTGCGCATGTGTGCATGTGTGTGTGTGATGTGAGTGTTACATTTTCTAATTGATGTTAATTGAGATTATTTCCATGAATTATAGTTTTTTTTTTATAAAATAGGTTAAAATTATTTCTTGATCAATATTGTTTAAGATTTTCTTTATCAACATTGAGATGACTACTTTTTTTGTTGATATTGACTAAGGTTTTTTTTATTGATATTAATTATGCGTTATTTTTTATTCATATTGTTATGATTTTGTTTTTTAGACTACTATTATTTCTTGCTCGATTTTAATCACGATTATCTCAATCAATATTGAGAATTTTGACAAATATAAACAAAGATAATGGTCCTTATAAATGAGTAAACCTCTAAAGATAAACATTTTGCATGGACTACAAGGTGTGTTGATATATAGAAAGAAGGTTGTGACCTATACTTTCATACAATTAAAAGGAATGAGAAGAATTATCTTACTCGTGACTTAGAGTTAGAAAGAATGATGTTTGCTTTGAAGATTTGAAGACATTATTTGTCATTCAACTCAATGTTTACATTAACCACAAGAGTATGAAATATCTCTTTGATAAGAAATAGTTGAAAATAAAACAAAGGACATATATGATATTTCTCAAAGATTATAACTTTTAATTAATATACCATTTGGGAAAGACTAATATGGTTGGAGAGATTTTGGGTAGAAAGACCATTTAGATATGTGCTTTGATGTTAAAAGAAATACAATTCTAATAATTCACAAATATGAATATGAGAGTAGATTTTTTGGATGATCACACTAGTCGTAGAATATTGATCATCACTAATAACTTTCTTAACATGATCAAAGAGAAATAGTTTGTGAATTATAAATTGCACACCGAAATATTATTAAATACTAATTAGAATAATTTTTTTAATACTAACGATATTACCAAGGTTAAGAGATATAATATATGTGGTAGGAGATGATAAGTTAAAAAAGTGATTCTATAAAAACGACATAAAATTAGAGTGATTTTATCAAAAATACTATTAAAATATATCAAAATTTGAAGAAACATTTTTAATAGTCTAAATTAAAAAGAGATGTGATTTAATTTACAATTTCATGTTTGACTTGTCAAAAACAACAGAGTTGAAGATAAGATATTTAAAGGGGTGTTGAAAGAATTGGATATTTTATAGTTAAAATGAGATAACATAAACTATGTTACTTATCCACTTCTTACTTGCAAATAGTAAGTCACATTATTGATTCTGATGAACCCTTCTTTCGAAGTGATCAGAGAAAGAAGCAAAAGCATTTTCTTTTGTTTTCTTCACAACGGTGCTCTTTACTTTCAACGCAATTTTCTTAAAACTTCTCACTGCACTTTGCGAATCTCTTACATCTTTACGTTTTCTCTTCTTTTAGGACCTTCTCTTTAATCTCAACGGTATAAATTTTGGAAAATTTGAACCATCACATTATCTCAAACTATTTGCCTAATCTTATTCAATTCAACTCTTCAGTCCTATATTTTAAATATTGTTCAAATCTCAATTTTATAAGAAAATATATAAGAAAATTGTAAGAAAAATAGATATTTCTTATTTTTTTTTATATTTACATTATGTATATGAAATATATACTAGTGTAGTAGTGGAGGGAGTTTCTCTCTAAATTACAATTTAATTAGGTAGATCACTAATTATGAAATTCTATCATTGTTAAATTAATTGTATATAATGCATATAATAATAATAATGTATAATTTGATAATTATTATTTCTTTAATAAATTTGAGATAAAATATTATTAGATCAATCATTATATTTGAGGTATGGTACGTTTTGAATATCAGTGTTTTATTATAATTTTATCTTTAAAAGACGTTTTGATAGAATAAGGACAGACATGTATAAACGGTTTTGATCTCGACTTCTAAATAACGTGAGATTATATTTTGATTCTAACAAAATAAATATAGTTCAATTTTTCAATTTTTTTTTTCTGAATAAAGAAGGAAAATTAAATTAGAAGTGTATCTCTTTCTTTGTCTTCAAATTGTCTTATCTTCTAGATCCACTGTCACTGTTTTTCCTGAATTAGAGCAACCAAAGTCATACAAAATATTTCATACACATGCCAAATTGATCATATCCTTTTAATAAAATACATTATTATTGCTTCTGGAATACCGTTTGTAATTGACCAAAACAATTTACTTCAACCCAATTGCTGAAGTAATGCTTATATTTTTGTTCACGCCACATCCATTTTTCTTCTTCGCCGAATAACAAAACAAAGTGCTTTACAATTCTCTTCTGCCTCTCATAAAAATAATCACTCTTTTTTTAAAATTTTGGATACTCTCATTAGTTTTTTAAGAATGCTTAATTTAAGAATAAAATAAACTATAGAATTAATCCTCAACTTGATATTATAAATATTTTTTCTGTCACCCCAATAGTTAACAAACATAAATTAATCAATCTCAAATTGTTAATAACTAACATCTCCTTTGACAAATCTCACTTCTAGAGATAGATATACAAATTATATTAAACATTTTGCAAACAAACATGAAAGTATAACAAAATTCCAACCAAAAGGTGGCTACATGTTTCTTTTTTCTAATGAAGAAAATCAATTTTTTTTTATAAAAAATTTAATTTTAGATACTATTATACAACTTGAGAACTCAAACTCACATATCAAGTAACAATCATTATTTATTATTATATTATAAAAAATTAGATAAAAAATATTTATATTAACAAAAATATAAAAATATACATAGTAGACTATACTTATTTATATAAATAAATTAGATAAAAAATCTATTATACCAGTAGAATAATTCTTTTAAATATAAATCCTAAATTTAAAAACTGATGATCAAATAATCAAATCATTCACAAACAAGAGTAAAATTTCCACCCTTTATCTTCCTCTCTCCTTCCTCCCCAAGCTTCTTTCTCCATATATTTATACCCTCATTCCACACCCACCACCCATTTCTCCAAACACACAACACCATTATGGAAGTGGTGGTGGCAATACCTCCTCATCCTCTTCCACCACCTTCTTCTTCTTCTTCCATGGAGTTCAACTTTGATAGCAACTGCTCCTCCCCTTACATCACCGCACCTTCCAGCCCTCAACGCTTTGGCAACTTCTTCTTCAGTGCCCCCACAAGCCCCACCAGAAGACACTCCTCTGCTTCCACTCCCACCACACCTGAAGATGAATTCGAATTCGACTTCACCACCCATCTTCATCAGAGGCCTTCTCTTTCTGCCGACGAACTCTTTCTGGGTGGAAAGATCAGACCTTTGAAACCCTCTTTACCTTCCCCTGTTCCAACATCAGACAAAAACAAAACCCCATCCCAAAGAACAGATAGAGAAAACCCATCATCACTGTCATCATCGTCGTCGTTATCACAACATAGAAGAATCAGAGAAAGATCACTATCATTCTCCACTTCTTCTGCCAGATCAGTTCGCAGAGAAACTGAAACCGAAACTGAAACTGAAACCAACGATGTTAATTCGGTATCATCACCTGAAAAGAATCTCGACAAGGCCTCGGAAACCGTTTCTCATTCCTCGTTTTTGTCGTCGATTTCGTTCGGGAAAGGGTACCGGAAGTGGCGGCTGAAGGATTTTCTGCTGTTCCGAAGCGCTTCGGAGGGAAGAGCTTCCGACAAGGATCCTTTTCGGAAGTACGAGGTTCTGTCAAAAACGGCGGCGGCGGAGGATGTGCGGAACCTGAGCTTCCGGTCGGTCGAGAGTTCCGGTTCGGTTTCGAGACGGAGAGGACCGGTTTCGGCTCACGAGTTGCATTACACGGTGAACCGGGCTGCTTCTGTGGAGATGAAGAAGAAAACGCTGTTGCCTTACAAACAGGGCTTGTTGGGGTGCTTGGGCTTCAACCCTGGCATGCATCACTTCAGTGCAAGAATTGGATCCCAATAATTAAGCCACATCACACCTCTTAATCTTAGTTAATGTGTTGATTAAGTTGTGATTTTGGTGACCATGTTTTCAAAATTTCCAACCAAATGCTAATTTCGATTTTCTTTGTATATTCCTTGTTGGTTCATTTTTTTCATGTTTTTTTATACTCCATTCACGATGAATCACACGGTTGGTTGTAATGAATCACACGGTTTGGTTGTAATCAAGACAACTATTGAATCACTTGGTTTACATCTCACTTTTTTTTTCTTGGACAAACTTTTGTATTATGTTCTTCCATTCCTCATCTCCTGTGAACTCTCGACTCGGATGATACTTATAAAAGATACTTCAACGCTCAAGTCAAACTTCAGCACTCGACACTTAATTTTTAGTATTAGATGATAAAGTATCTGATCATTTAGGATCTGTGCCTATTTATATAATTATTGTGGATCATTTGTCATTATTGAGCCTAATAAAAGCAGATTAGTTAATGTTGGATCATTGATTAGTTTCATCATTAATAATGTCGGTCGACCTGAACCGGATGCCGAATCAGAGAATCAGTCATACGAACCTTACCGGTACACTACTAAAATTCAATATTAACTATATTACAAATATTAGATAAAAGAAAATTCAACTATTTACCAATATATGATTTGGTATTATATGTTTTGTCTGTGCATTGTATTTTGTTGAGGGAAAAATTGGTGTGTGACGTGATGTCACCTTGCAACCAAATCATAAGGAGTGGTGGTGGTTTTGCACGTTGAAAGAAAAAAAAAATGATATTATTTGCGTGTATTTACGACTTTGGTTTGGTGAGAAAAAAAGTGTAGTTGTGGACTATGTACCCAAACCAGGATTTTAAAACTAAATGTTAAGTTGTCTTTGTGTTCCTTTGAGCCTGAACAACCTGTTACCCACCATAATCTGTTTCCATTACCAAATTCTCTTCTTATTGCTAACAGTTGTTGTCCAAGTTAAAAGTACTAAGAATTTTGAATCATAATATATATTTATATGGACAAATTAAGCATGAGATTAGAAAAGAAAAAAGCATTTATGCCATATCATTAGGATGTTTAATAATGATTGAAATGTTGCTGTAATCCACAGTGATTTTTTTTAAATATAGTGTAAGAAGACTGCCTCTCAAAATTTCATGATTATGACCAGAGACATGTTAATTCTACTTTATTTTTGTATGATCTATGGAATGGGGAGAGAGGAAAAGAGAGAGAAATGTGGAATATAGAATAGGATAAATCATGTAATTAAGGTTAATGAAAAATAAATAATATTATAATGGTACTTAATAATATTACATCATTAAGGATGATATTATATGGGACGTGTGGTCATTTCAATCCAGTCAGCATCGTAGATTGTATTAGAGATCCCACATCGACTAGAAATTAGAGTCTTTCATTGTATATAAGTGGGTGCAATCCTCAATTCTATGAACCGGTTTTATGAGGTTGAGTTAGACTTAAAGTCGACTTTGTAACAGATTACATAACCACAGTCGAAAAGTCTCAAAGTGTAGTGCTCTGACAACTGAGACAACTAAAAGTTAATAAATTTTATTTATATTTGCCAACATCAAAACATATTTAAAAAAATATATATATTCTTCTCATTTTTTCTATTATTTTAAATAGATATAATTTGAGTATTTATAACTTTTATAAGTATTTTATAATAAAAACGGATATTTTGATAATCTCTTTTCTAAAAATACTTTAAAAAATGAAACTAACTTATACATAATTAAAAAATATATATTCTTTTTAAAAAAGCTTAACAAGAAAGCGAACTATTATGCAAACTAACTTATAAAATAATTTAAAATGAAAAAATATTTTTATTATTAATTTTATTGAAGTAATTAATTTTTTCCTATAAAATAAGAAGTGAAAATATATAGTTTTAGTCTTAGCAGAGTGGTCCATAGGAACGTTGTAATTACGTAATTGTATGTTCACACCAAAATGAAGTCAATGAAATTAAATAAAATTTGCCTCCCTCTGTTGCTTTCGTGTGCGTTAGTGAAAGCAAATTCGTAAGAATTATGAGTAATTAAATATCAAATTGATTTAAGAGTTAGATATTCTGACCAACAAAATGAGATCTCAAATTTATAAATTCTGTATTGGAGAGTGAGTTTATACAAATAATCATAGAAAAATGCTGAAAAGGGATTAAGAAATTAATATACTCTTCTATATTTAATGCAACTCCAACAATGAAAATTTACTTTTAAATTATATAAAAAAGGTTTTTTTTCTAATTTTCATTTTGGTAAAAAATATTAGCATTTTTCTTCTCTACTATTTAACTGTTAATAATTGAATCTCATACTTATGTTAACGCTTTGGTGACTTGTCATATAATTAAAGAAAATATTATTTTCAAAATTTGTTTATGATTTCTTTTATAAATCAAGAATACAAAATTATTTTGATTTTGATAAAATATTCATATATATTTTTATTTTTACATCACAATAATACATATATAAAATAATTAAAAATCAAGTGAAAAATAATTAAATAAATGAACTTGTCTTGCTAATGACTCCGTGTGTTGGTGAGATAGGTGAGTCGGATCAATACGAACTAATGGGTTGAAAAAAATGATTTATTCCACCCTTATATATAGTATTAAAGATGTATTATTATATGAACAAGAACACTTGATCAATAATATAATACACTTAGACAATTATTCACATACACATATGATCAACCATAACTAGTAAAATGTGTAGAACATGTAATATACAAGAATGAGTGGTTAAATTGTGTTTCAAAAACTTGTTGCAGGTTTTGTAAAATATCATCTGATGATGAATAGTCAACTAATAATTTTATAAGACAGACAATCTATCAACGTTTTTTAGTAAAGATTGTGTGTGATAAAAAAAAAATTGTGTGTGATGAGATATGTTAGACACAACTTTAAATATATTGACTATCTAAATTGACTTTTGAAACTTGTTTTCATAAAAGCTCACTTTCTAAAGTTAGTTATAATTAGTACGGTGACATTCAGTCAACAATTCATTCAGATGGTTAATAATCAAGTTTTTTCATGAAAGGACAAAACACATCGAGATTGATTCTCATGTGGTTTTGAGAAAAAATTAACAAATGATTGATCAAGCTTCTCTCTATTCCTTATTTATTGCAAAATTGTGGACATCTTTACCAAAACTCTTTCACAAAGCGTTTTTAAGAATTTGTATTCCAAGCTGGGAATGAAAAACATATATTCACACTTGAGGAAGACCGGTAAAATTGTATTTTTTTTTGGACTTTTTGAGTAAATTCAATTTTTTTTGTCCCGTTTAATTTTTTCTACATAATTATTATTGTTATTAAAAATAAATCAAGGATATTTTATAATTTATTATATTTCTTAATAAATTCAATTTTTAAACACGTCCATAAAATCTATTGTAAATTTTAAAATTTATATAATATAAAGGACATTACAATTTTTTTTTTCATTTCTTTCTTTTTCTTCACTCTCATCTCTCTCATAGGAATGAGTGAGTGTAAATCTCGTTTTATAATCATCATCCATTTTTTACACTTTTTCTTTCTCCACTCAACTTCACTTTTCTTTCTCTCTTTCATTCAACTTTTTATTCTACATCTTTTTTAATATTGCATTTCCAATTACTAAAAGCTTGAAAATATATTTATCATAGTTTTAAAATATTTTTACCGACTTTAAAATTTCACATAAAGGTATCAAATTTAAAACCACATTGTAAAAATACTTACAGACTATTAATATTGTTTTATATTAATAATAAAATAGACTATTAATACTGTTTTATATTAATAATAAAATAGAATATGTAACATGGTTCCTTCTTTAACATGGGTCAAACTTGAAAAGAATGTGTCATTTCTAAACATTAAAGAATTGTCCGGCTTATTCAATCCATTTCTTCAATGGATGGTACTTAAGGGTTTTTGAAAATGAAATGCATATTCATTCTTCAAGAGAACAAGTTTAAGAACTTATCCCTACAACAATTTTCTTTTGTGGATCATCATTTTTTTCAATCAAGAACATTGTTAGCATGTGGATATCTTACACTTGATTCAATCTTAATTACATGTGATGTGATGAAATAATTTCATTG
>Ga0123342_1007641_pt1 | contig 14158 bp, 9 predicted proteins | sample Turbeawhitnodule_FD_89960 | JGI IMG/M metagenome (GOLD analysis project Ga0123342, IMG submission 89960) | Root nodule microbial communities of legume samples collected from Mexico - Turtle bean Mexico white nodule | ecosystem: Host-associated > Plants > Roots > Nodule | place: Mexico: Nepantla...
CTGAGCCAGGAGGAAATCGAGAGAATGGTTCGTGAGGCTGAGGAGTTTGCGGAGGAAGACAAAAAGGTGAAGGAGAGAATTGATGCTCGTAACAGTCTTGAAAAGTACGTCTACAACATGAAAAACCAGATCAGTGACAAGGACAAACTGGCTGACAAATTGGAGTCAGATGAAAAGGAGAAAATAGAGAGTGCAGTGAAGGAAGCATTGGAATGGCTGGATGAGAACCAGAGTGTTGAGAAAGAAGAATATGAGGAGAAGCTCAAGGAGGTCGAAGCCGTTTGCAACCCAATCATCAGTGCTGTCTATCAGAGATCAGGAGGAGCCCCAGGTGGTGCTGACTCTGCCGAGGACGACGATGATTCTCACGACGAGCTCTAGAGATGTTGTTTTGCTTTAGATATGATGAGAAACAATAGATTAGTCGGAGTCTGTTAATTTTATGAAGGGGAGTTAAGAAATTCCCCTGCGCTTGCTTTTTTGGTGGCGATGATAAGATACTTGTGAAATTACTTGTACTTTCCCCTTTTTTTTCTACTTTTTACGACGAATCTTTTTCAGCTGTATGAGCCTGTTTAATTCCTGTTCTGTTCTGTTCTTTCTTGTGTTTGTTTTTGTGACGTTCCTCCCCGTTCCTGTGTCGCGTCTTTGACAACAAAGTGCTCGCTCATACTTAGTCTTTGTTTGAAATATCTTTTAATCTTAATTATAATATTTAATTCTTAATAGTTAATAAAGGTAATATTTTTTAAAGATATTATGATGCCATTTTACGAAAATTCACGGCTATCTTGAATTTGTCATTGAATCTTTTCCTCTAGCTTGGAGGTACTATTATTTAGTAGGATCAGAAAATGAAATGTATATTTGGTTTCTAAAACTCTTCCAGCTCTTTTTGTATGTTTACTATTAATGCACTATTAACTGCTGCATTAATACGTCGTTTCAATTATTTTACATGACAATAAATTGATTTTGTCGATTATGTTAATGCATGTTTGTAAGGAAATTGGACGTGAATGTTATCAGTCTATGTTTCATAGAGGACTGTTTCTTCCTGCACCTCCATTAACATACTTTTTTATTCTTATTATGTATTAATCCTGAAGAAGTCCATTAACATACTTTTTTTTATCCTTATTATGTATTAATCCAGAAGAAGTCTGAATTTGATAGGAGTTTTTGGATTACGTAATCCAAATACATATTTGAATTTTTTTTTTTGGATTATGTAATCCAGAGTCTAAAAAAGACTTTCGGATTATGTAATTCGGAAGGTAATAATAGTTTCAAATCGAAAACTAATTAGAAATGTGAAAAATAATTTTCAAATTACATAATCCAAAATATTACATAGAAATGTTTTATATTTTTAGAAATAGAAGAAGAAACAGTATTCGTGGAGTGCATAATGAGATTTAAATGATCAATATTACATAGAAATGTTTTATATTTTTAGAAATAAAAAAATTAATAGAAGAAGAAACAGTCTTCGTGGAGTGCATAATGAGATTTAAATGAGTAGAAGTTAAGGATTTATGGTTATAAAATTAATCGATTTATGTTTTTGAGAAAAATGAGGGTTAAATTTTACATTTCGATGTATACGTCAAAATTTACTTCTCTAGATCTTGTTTGTGTTTGATGTGTTTTACCATAATTTCACAAATTCTATGTCCCAATCCATGACTGATTTTACCTCACTTCTCACAGGCGACTTAAGGATTTGTTAATGACATGATGTTGAATACCTATATAATGATTTTTCTTTACAATTATTTATTTTTATTTTTTCATTCTACTCTTATAACAATCTTTTATTTTATTAAATTATTCGAGAAATTTCGTAATTTCATATAAAACAATTTTTAAATTGATTTAAAAACAATTTTTAATTCCTTTTTACTTGATCCATATATTGAATCTCTTATTTCTCACTTTTTTTTTCTATACTCTACTTTCTATTTTCTTTTCTATTTCCTTTCCTTTTTTAGAAAACTATTGGTCATTTTTAAAATTTCATTCTTATTTAAAATTCAATCACAGTGATTTTATTATAAGTAAAACAAAAAAGAATTTGTAAGTTTGTGTAAGAAATTTGTTTAGAAGTTTCTTCGTACTACATGATTTTGACAATAACTAATGGAATAAACAAAATTTTTGAAAAAAAATGTAATTATAGTTGTACAATGAGATTTAAAAAGGAAAAAAAAAAATTAAATAAAATAGTGTATATTTATTGTCATAATTTCACTTAATGATTACTATTATGTTGGTTATATTCCCTTCAATCTATATGTGTACTTAGATAACTTAACTTACTGGTCTTCTCATGTATATTTATATTTATTAAAATATATTATAATAGTATTAATATTATTTATTTAAATTTTACTTCCGTCATACCTGGGTTGCCGCTAGTTTATAAAAATGTGATCATAATCTCTTTGTAGTTTTTTTTAATAAATACATTTATGATTTTACGCCATACTATACTTAAAAATATCTTCCTCCCATCAATCATCATTTTCCTCTAATTCGGTGAGGAAACATGATTACTAAAAAATATTTTTACACTGACAGAATAAAAGCTAGGTTGAAAAAGTAAATGAATTTCATCAATCCTGCTAGTGTGTAATTTATTTATTTTATTAGGGGAGGGGTTGACTATGATCAAAATCCAGCTTTTGGATTTCCCGAACCAGCTGCAGCGACTCCCATCCCACCAACGCCATTTGACGTAGCTGCCACTGTGTCCTGAGCTGTATAATCTTTAATATCTTTAACATCCAATTCACTCACAAGTTCATCAATTTTCCTAAATTGATATGGCCATCTTGCATTGTAGAGAAACTGGCGAAGATCAAACCTATTATCCTCTGGTGAATAACTCTGCAAATTGATTGAAAGATTAACTTTCATTAGCCAACAAAAGATACAAGAATCAGCCAAAATCATAGGAAGCTCGGGGAGCTATCCTGATTTGAAGTGATAGTAACTGCATACCTCAGCATGGTAGGAAGGTGTCAAGACAGTCATTTTATGTCGATTGATAGAATGATGCTTGAAGAAGTATTTTACTTTTTCAGCTACTTGTGATGGAGTCAATTTTGCACCCCATCTGTAGCATAGATTCTACACCAGTAAATTACAAAACAAGTTATGATTGGCAAGTGAAATTAGACAAAGTATAAATTGAAAAATTTATTCCAACAGCAAGCTTCGGATGCCAAAACTTTATTTCACTTGGGTACACAATATCAAGTACAGTAATTATTCTTTCTGGTAAGGTTTTGAAAACGTGGTAGTTTAGAAATCAATCAAGTAGGACTTGAGATACATGGAATAGATTTCTTCTGGCAATTCTTTAACTTAAATATCGAGCACTGATTTTTTGTTTTTTCATTATCTGACCTCCTGAAGCAAAGTAGCAACCAATGGTATGCTTTGACCTTTTGTTAAAGATAGAGATTCCTTTTATTACAACCATATATGAAATTTGTCAAAAGGCTACTAAAGAGCTGGATCCCATCTGAAGCTGATATTAACTGCACATGTCCTTCAGGAGAAAAAAATGCCTGTTTGGAAGAGTCTATTAGATTAGGGTTGACTACGATTTTATTCTTTTCATGAAACCTTTTGCAAATAAAAGTTCACATCAAGAAATCGTCTATGATTTTAATAAGAGCAAACAATGTTTGCGTTAGGTTGTTTAAAAACAAGATCCTGCATTGTACTTTGATGCAAGTACAGTTAAAGGTGTGACAGCAAAAGTTAGTGTCTTCCCTTCCAAAGGAACATATCCAAGTCAAAAAGTTTCCGATCACAAAATAGTTTAGGTGCGCCTTGTAGAATAATGAAACTAGTTGCACTATCAAATGACTTGCAAAATTAGCTATAGGTCTGCAACTAGTAGGGTTTGACTTTTCTTAGCTTTGTGTTATTCCCTATTAGTTCTGGCCCAACAGGTATTACATTACAGGATGGTTACGCATATCCTACTACCACCTGTTTGATCTATTATGTTCAACAATTATCATATGGCAGAAAAAGAAAATGAAAGGTTAAAGACATAATCAAGACAGAATGGAGAAGCATGGGATAAACCTGGAACATGGAAACTGGACCACATCGGAAAATTTTCCGTAGTCTTCCATAAACTGATAGTTCCTCGTAAGTCATTCCCATATCGACTTCATCAAGCTGATCAACAAAGAATGAAGTATCTGAATATATATTTTTAAAACTTGATCATAAACAATTTACTAATGCATATAGTTAAAACCAAGTGCATCAAAAGAAAGACATAAAAGAGTCAAATACCCAACAAGCAAAAACTAATAGAGCACTGCTGAAGTCAAATACCCAAGGCTTTTCTTGCCCTGTTTTGAGGCTTTAAGATTTCCTTAATGTTAATTTTGCTAACATTTTGAAAGAAATATAAACTCCACAATATTTTCTTTTATAAAAATTACAGATAATGACAGAAAAACCAATTACTCATTAAGAGATAAATCAACAGAAAATCTTGTGCCTGACCAGAAAAAAAAGCCTTATCCTCGTTTAGATGTTACGTCTATTCATTTTTCTAAGTACTATGGTATAAACCTTCAAGTTACTCCTTGAGATTGTATGGATTGGACATTTTTGTCCTTGAAATATTAAAAAAAAACCCTTTGTTAGTCCATTGACTTTGTAAAAAACCATTTATTTTAGTCATATTCCCCCTTATTTCTTTGTCATTTTCCACTATACAAGACTAAATTTTGCAAATTTACGAACATGCAAAGGGTTTTTAAAGTTTCAGGGGCTCAAATGCCCAACCCATACAAACTCAAGAACTAATTTAAGGCTTTACTCAAGTACTCTGCCTTGTTCCAGGTTGGAGATTATTGCATTTAAAAAAAATCAATTTCATTTCTTTGTTTTCTTCCTCTCTTGTATTTCCCTGACTTACCACAGATTTTTATTTGTGATTGGATCAAGATTTGGACACTGGAATTTTCTATTGTTTCTATTGCAATATGAGGCTCTACAACACAATTCTGGTGTACAAACAAACCAATAACGTAACGGCCAACTTCTCCATATAAAGTCAATATATTTGCACAGCATCCTTATGATCTGAGGTTTAACCACTTACGGCAACTAAAATATCTTTTGACCTGTCTGGGGTATTATTGACAATATTCGCTCACTCTTGTGCAAAAAATAAAATTTGAATTTTGCATTTTTATTGTTACCTTTGGTCCACTTTAAACAAAATTCCTACATTTCTATGCATTTACAATTTAAACAACAAAATCAAAATGTGATTCAAGATTAGAGTCTTAAATGGTGTAACATAACAGAATACCTGAGTGTAATTAGAACGTTGAGGTTCCAGTTCAGCTGTGGGTGGAGCTGCTTCAATATCTGTCAAAGATGAGTAACCAAGGTGGATGGCCGCCCATCGCAGGAATACCCGAAGGTCCTGCTTACTTATACTACCAATAGGATTTATATCTGCTGAGCTGCAATCATACTGTAAAAAGATATAAGCTGTGATAAAAAGGGCGAAATGGACAACAGATATGAGAGTGGAGAAAATATTTGAGAAACAAAGGGGTCTATTTTAAGAAATATTTTATGAATAATTACAAAATCACCTCAGTTCCCTGTTTTCAAAGATTCAAGTGTTATTATAATATTTTTGTACATTTCTAAGTACTCGGGAAAAAAACTTCAAATTTTGTAATTAGGGTAAAGAACAACATTTTCTTCAACCAAACTAACCCTAATAAAGAAAGGTGTAACCCAAAGCTGAATAGAGGTACCTTGGTCAAGTAACCGCGTAATCCTTCATCCACATTAGAGCTCCCCAATACAAGATAAAATCCAGGTTTGCTATGAACCCAAGGCAAAAGTGACGCTAACATGAAAGCTAGCACCATTCTGATTCGAGCCTGAATGTTCTGCAAGCTTAAATTCTCAACATTAGATCCACCATCAACCTGTAGAAACAAAACCACTATGAGGCTACCATGAAATAGAAACATAAAATATATATAAGATGCTTCAATCTTTACTAGAAAAGTGGATTCCCCATAAAGATGCCACACAATTACTTTAATAGCCTGACATCCTGATATGGAGATATATTACAATATAAACATACTTTTGTGGACAAACATAACGTGAGTGACAGCTTTATAGATTACACGTTCTAGCAGTTGTCAATTATGATTGAGACAACTCCTTCACGCTTCATTTACCTTGTACTGTGGTCGTTTTCCTGTAAGTGTCTGGAATAATGACAAAAATGCAGACACAACTACATCAATGCTAACGTCAAGATGCCATGAACCAATTTCATCAGCCAGCACCTTGGCTCGGGACTTTGTCATTTCTGAACTGAAACAAAAGAAATTTTAGTCATCCATCACGTCTGAGTGATATGAACTGATTGATGCAATGAAATGATTTCTCAGTGTAGGCAAAGTGAAAAACAAATCCTAACACTCAAGGGCTTTAGTCTTCCGGTATTTATGTTTAACACTGCACAACAGTGTAACTACTATTTTGATTGCTAGTAGTTTCAAATGTCCTCTCAGTCTCATAAGAGAGCACATGGGATTTAATAAATACTAGCATTAGATCAGGTATCCAGGATTACAGAAAGCATGTATACACATTCCAATTTTCAAGATAGTTATAGTGGTTTTAGAAAGGGAAATCTATGAGCATACTGGTCAAAGTTATGCTATATCATATTATGTTTCAATGACAAAAATAACCAACTTTTGTTCAAAACCACCAATATGTGAATTTAATCGGGGATTTTGAAAATACAATTGAGTGAAATAAATTAGAACCAAAACCATAAATAATGGTCAAAAAAATAAAATAAAAATGAGGGGCACCTCTTATACAAATGTGGATAGAAACTTTCGGAGATACAGCTAAACATTCTATAACAATAAAATTGGAAGGAAATTTATTACCTGTTTTCAGATCCCATAAACACAGTATAGAATATTCTTTTAGCAAATTCTCTGCTGTCTGTTGGATACTGGCCATCCTTATAGTTTCCTATTCGTATTGCATCAGCTTTAACTTGCTCATCCCCATTTGCAATTTCTGCAGGCAAATATGACGCATTAGCCAGTGATATCCAAACTACAAATATCATTGTCTTTTCCACCTTTGCCACATGAAAATATGACCCGCTAGCCAGTGATATCCAAACTACAAATGTCACATGTCCTTCTCAGTTTTATTATCGGCCACCATATTTGCAGGATTTCGAGAAGGAACTATGAATACTCACGTCTACTTTTGCAGCTAGTTCAGCTTTTCATCAAATATATATTACCTCTTAATCCTTCCCTGAGATCTTTATAAAGTTCATGCTGATCATAAGCTAGATTAGTGTTCACCTTAAGTATTTCTATATTCCTAAATAAGCAGGATGGTAAAGGCAGTAGTGTTGCTTCCAAATACTGTCACAGGTATCTGAAATAGAAAGTACACATAAATATAACCACACTTCTCCTTACACTTGAACTTACCTTTCACAACCAGCTGGCACATGCACCCAACAATTGCAGCAACAGAGGAACTGTCTGCTCCGCCAGAAAGTGGAAGCAGAAAACCAGATGCTCCACTTCTCCTTAAGTAGTCCCACAACCAGCAACCAGGTCCAAATGCTATTTCCTCCTCAGGAGTGTGGTACTTTATCTGTAATGAATAAATCATAATCAACTTAGCAGCTTGGATGTCTGGGTGATTGCAGCAGTAATGTGGTGAAATAAGAATCCAAGATGTCATAAATTTTAACTATCTTCAAATTTGCAACTAAATGAAAATAAACTAACCTTAAGTGGGAAAGAAATGCATGTTTTAAGGTTAAAAGGACGACAGAGACTGTAAGGTACTTCCACTGAAGGAACCTTCGTTTTACAACTTGCTTGCTCTTGGAAGCTACTTAAAGATCCTCTAAGGCTCGCAACCTACCAATGGACAAAATGCTAAAGGAATCAAATCCAACGTCAGTTATTGATAGTCTTAATGATTGTGTACATTGATATATGGAATACCATGCAATACATACCACATCCAGATCTATCTGAGCAACCACGACCTCAACATCCTTCAAAGAAAATTGAGAACCTTGAGCAACAATGTCTCCATTAACCACAACACATGCACAGCCATCTGTTGCAAAGACGGTAAATTGTAGACACACAGAAAAAAAAAAAAAACATAAATGAAATCTGAACAAGCTAAATGGAAGTTAAAATGTCCTTATACAGACTTCCAGAATATGCAATGGGCACAAATGTGAAAACTACAAATATCATTCTATTAAGAAAAAGGTTTTTCTACCATAGTAAAGGCGACTTCCATCACAGCCTTGTTGATTACTATACATGTAAACCCCTCCGCGAGTATGAGTGGCGCCTATAAAAGCATGAACACGAACATCAAGCTTTCTAAGTTGGTGGTGACTTCCACTTGCATTCATAATCACTTCAACCCCGTTCAATGCAAGTTCAGAATGAGGAGGATCTGAAGTAAAAAGCTCTTCACAGACTTCAGCAGCTATAGCTCTGAGAATGGGAAAATGATTCATATTTAGCAATTGATAAACATCTGCCTAAATCTTGCAAGCACTCAATAAACAAAACAAATACATGCAAACACGCAACGCAATAGTTTAAACACAATAATTCTCAGGTGCATGAAGGAATGGAAAGGTAAATAAATAAACTAATCACTGCATGAATGCAACACTGATGGGTATGTCAACAGTAAAATACAAGAGAATAAACTGTATTTGTTAATAGTATGTTAAGTACACACATAAAATAAATAAAGCCTATAATTTGTTTAATTTAAGGACTTATCATTAACCAACGATTTATCATAACTTCGGAACCATATATATGATTTTACTGGAAGTGGAAAGGACAAAACCTTTTTAGGTGCTATAGTATCTATCAGTCAAGACACAAGGATTAATTTCTCCAGGCATTAAAAATCATTTAAGGGATTAAGCTCTTCCTACATGTTTTTTTATACCTGAGGATCAAATCCCTGACCACATGTTTAAGAGATAAGATTATATATCAACTATCTCACTCCATGTTGGTGACACAGCTTCTATGTAACAACAAAAAATGAAACAGAAAACTAAATGAGTAAACAGTGTATACAATGACAATGAAAAGGGTTTTTACAGTTTCACCAGATCAATTTAGACTTTTACAATAATCACCTTAAAGAAAGATATAACAATAGAGTGCAAGGATACTAAACTCAAACTTATTTATAACTTACGTGTCTTGAAACTGCATGAACCCATAACCGAATGGAACCGACTTCTGGCCTAAAGCCTGAGAAATTTCAAAGGGCAACTGAAAATCCACAAGCTGATCCCTTTGCTTCCAAGCCGTGAACCATCGAAGTTCTCTGTAATTGCCATCATTGGCAAGACACATCTTCGGTCGTACCATAAGAATCTTCCGATTCAAACAAAAAACCTGACAATTGTATCGCTCCGAACCTTTGATAATCGGCATACCGAAGCTACACAAAATGCCATCAGTCCAATCTCCAAGCAGCAAATCTTTCAAGCACTCCCATCTGCAAACAACGAAGCCAATTCACAGTTTCCTCAGAATCAAAACACCTAACACATTCCTTCGTGAAACACACACCGCGAGAGAAAAAAAAAAAAACAAAGGCACATACGAATGGTTAACAGTGTCGAGTTCCAAGAAGTGGTCTTCGCAGCCATAACCAGGAATCTCGAGTTCAGGACCGAGCCTAACGGAGGCGCCGGCTTCTTTGGCCTTGGCTATGGATTCCTTGATTTGCTTTGCGTTGCAATCGAAATCCATCGCCCATTGATTGAGATTGCATGTTGCAACCTTCAAGAGCCTCATCGCGTAACAGAAGCGTTATTGGTTCGCAATTTGGGGTTCCTCAATGCCACAGATTACAATTGTAACGAAAACCACAAAGGGCTTTTTAACTTGTATTCTGTGCTTAGAACTTAGCTTCGATTCCACGAAGCTATTGTGAAGATTATGGCTTCTTTTCGTTGTTCTCTTCTACACCCTTGGACGGGTTCTCTTCTACACCCTTTTCGCACGTAATACACTTCAACAACTCACTTTTCTACTCAATTTCACTTCCAACCTAATCATGTTTAAAAAATTCTGATTAAAATTTGTAACTAACTATTTCATTTATGATGCTCGAAAACACAGACATACGAGATTTATGTATTGATGGATGGAGTGTTTAATTAAAAATAAATATATATTAAATTTTTAACAATTTTAACATGATTATAATAAAAATTTATAAAGAAATATATTAATTTTTAAAAATTTAAATTTATTACATAAATTTTTATTACAATTATAAAAATAAAATATAAATTTATGAATATAAAAAAAAATTAAATATATTTATACACAATATATATATAATTTATAATAATATATATTTATATTTTATATTTTAGAGATTATGTTATTTATATTTTTCTCCGTTTATATATGTGACTGTATATCAATGTCCGTATTACAAATTCTTGTCAATTAAAATTTAAATTCGAATTTTCAAGTCATTAAATATATAATTTATTTTTGTTTTGATCAATTAATAAATTATAATATTTTAGTTTAAGTATTGAAAACATATTTATTTATTTGTCAATAGAGATAATATTTATAATTTCATAATATTTATAATTTCTAACAGGTGTTTTAAATTAATAAATACGTAAACCACGGAACCATGAAAAATAATAAGGACTTCAAATAAAATGTTTAATTCATTAAAAATCTAATATGGAAAAAGGGATATTTATTGAATACTCATATCAAATTTGTCATTGATTATAAATATTTAATAGCTTTAGATTGTTCATTCCTTTTTAATGTGATGTGGTAAGATAAACTTTCTACTTTCTGTAGTGGGACACTTTATCTTTCTAATTATGTTTGGTAATATAAACCGCAAAACTAATAAAATATTAATTAATATATTTAAGGTAATAAACGATGTTTTAAATTATGATAACTAGCTTTTCTATGTATGTAATTTTGATTAAGTAATATATTTATTATTTTAGTACATATATAAATTATTCTTATTTTATTCTTATTTTAATAATCTATTTTTAAGATGTAAACTTTTCACCCTATTAACATTTTATCTTGTTTTGTGTTTTTTATAAAGTTTATTGAATTTATATTCTTTAAATGATCTAATCAAAAGTAAAAGAATTCATTTTAAATTGAGATTTATCTTTATTTTTTTCTATATATTTTTTTTACGTTATTTATATTTTTAAATAATTTGAGGAATTAAGGTGAAAAATAATACAATATGGTTTTTTAATTATTTGATATACCTTTTAATTATGACGAAATTTTGAACTTCAAAATGAACAATATTTCAAACAATGCAATAATTGACTCTAATTATGTTATCTCAATAAATTTGAACTTATAACATTTAATGTTTTGTCTGAGAATGGAAAAGTGGTTTAAAAATTAACCATAGTTCCTCAAACTCTCCAATAGGAGGAATAAAAAAATTGTTCGCAGGATGAACCCTCATTCCCCTTATACATCTACTGATAAACTTGTTTCAATACGTCTAATAATCTCACATTACTTACGAGTAGGTGTTATAGAAACAATTTAAATACATCTTCCTGTCTTAATCACTTGATATACCTTTTAAAAACAAACGATGATAGAGTTTCAAATTCTAAATTAAATAATACTTCGAATAATAATTATTAACCCTTCATCAAAAACTTATTTCACTACATTCAATAATTTTATATCTTTTTAAAAAAAAATCACAATAGAGTTCAAATTTTAAAACTAACAATATATTATATTAGATATAATCTTAACTATTTAATCTCAAGACAATTTTTTTATTATAAACCATAGTATAATTAAATTGCATAAGGGTTAGGGATATGTATCGATATGGAGTTAGCCATTTATGTTGATAAATAATGAATCCTATTTTTAAAATAAATTTAAAACTAACCAACTAATTGTATATATTGGTTTAATAGATTTAACCTTAATAAGTAAAAGGATAGATAAATAAATTATTTTAGTTTATAAATTTTTCATTTTTATTACTATTCTTATATATTAATTCGTTTATTTATCTTCGAGTTTTGGAAGAAAAAATACAGGCACAAAAACATTATTTATTCCCAGACCAAAATTAATTGTCTCTTTTAACATACTGATTTCAGGGATTCTATCTGCTTGTCCATTTATAACTTGCATAAGAACTTATCCTTTAAAAGACCAAATGTCCATTTACAAATGTAAAAATAGTATATAAAAAGATTTCATAATTGGTTAAATAAGTCAAATATCTTATCAGTGTTGAAAGTTGTTCAATGAGAGGACAATAAGTTTTTTTTTTATCTCATTTTTAATATTTTAATTGCTTCATATTTAAAAAAATATATTTTACTCTTGATCTGTGTTAGAATGAAAATCTCAATCAAATGAGGAAATAAAAAAGTTGAAATAAATGAAAATAAAAGAACATGGTGATAAAATAAAAAGAAACTTAAATCATATAATATAATTGTGGTGGGAATAACTAAATAGCAAGATGTGCATTTAAGTGAATTTATTACTAGATTTAGTTATTTGTACGTAGAGGGAACATTTATTCCTCAACAGTAAAACATACGCTTTACATTTTAATAAATTAATATTTTATTAATATTTATTTTATTTTTAATTTAAAAATATTATTATATTATTATATGAAATGTATGTTATTTATTATTTATAGTGTTAAGAAAACTTTTTTTCTTATTTTTGTCTTGAATTTTCTATATGAAATAATAATGAGAAGGTGTGAGGTGTTTCCAAGCAAAAGGACCATTTTTATTGGCCAAACCATCCTTTCAGGACTCGCAATTGGTCCACGTCACCACGTGTGACATGCTCGAACTTTCTAATGAGATCTATAAATATATGGGACTGATGCAAACCCTGGTTGTGAACTGAACAGAACTGCAATTCATCGACAAAGGAGAAGAAAACTTGACACCATGGCTCGCTCGTTTTCACGCGGGTCTCTGCTTCCGCTCGCCATTGTTCTGTTAGGTATCAATCAGATCTCATTGCTTTCTCTGCCTCGTTTCGATGTAGCAAGATCCATCTCACTGCGATTTCTTCAAACTTCTCTGTGATTGTTTGTTTGGATCCTATTTTCATGGATCTGATGAGATGAGATCATAAACATTCTTATCACTGCATTGGAATTTATGTGTTTTGAAGTTTCTCTCTAAACTCGTTATTAGTCACAGTTAGTGAATATAATCAACAGTGGAGTTGATAATGGTTACTCGTTGTTTTGATTTGTGTCATTGTTGTTACCTTTATTTTATTTCCCCAACTTCGCAACAACGATGCTGCATAAAAAAGAAATCCCGCATGTTTCGTGGAATAGTACATTAATTAATTACGATGCATGCTTATTAATTTAGTTTCTTGTATTGTATTGCAATTTGCAATCAGATATCTAATAACTCGCATCCTTGATCGCATATTACGAGTGATTTCTCATGATGCGTGATTCTTATTTACTACTGATTGTGTTTCTCATGATGCAAGTCGCAAACATTTTTTTTTTGCCTTTTATGATTATCGATGTCACTCCGAATGATTGATTTCTTCCTTTTAGAACGGGCTTGCCTTCTTCACCAAAGTTAGTTAGAGTAATTACGTAATCTTGTTGATGAGGAAATCGGTTAGTGATATTTCATCGCATTCATGATTTGTTGTGCTTGTATATGTAATGTAAACTTTTTTTTATATTGTTATGAATGACTGAGAATACTTACTTTACGCGGTTCAGTTTGTCATCAATTAACTAGTTTGAGTTTACCTTGTAATTAACTTCGAGAGATTTCATTGCAGGATGTCTATTTGCAATTTCTATTGCAAAGGAGGAAGCTACCAAGTTGGGGACGGTCATTGGTATTGATCTTGGAACGACCTATTCTTGTGTTGGTGTTTATAGGAATGGCCATGTCGAAATCATAGCCAATGACCAAGGTAACCGTATCACTCCATCGTGGGTTGCCTTCACTGACAGTGAGAGA
>Ga0123342_1007642_pt1 | contig 14158 bp, 7 predicted proteins | sample Turbeawhitnodule_FD_89960 | JGI IMG/M metagenome (GOLD analysis project Ga0123342, IMG submission 89960) | Root nodule microbial communities of legume samples collected from Mexico - Turtle bean Mexico white nodule | ecosystem: Host-associated > Plants > Roots > Nodule | place: Mexico: Nepantla...
AACACTTGAAGGTATTTGGGTCAATTACTTATGCTCATGTCCCTAAGGCAGCAAGATCGAAGTTGGATGATAAGGCAGTGAAGACCATTTTCATTGGATATAAGCATGGGGGATACAAACTGTACAATCCAATGACAAAGAAAATGATTATCAATCGTGATGTTACATTTGCCGAATATGAGGAATGGCAATGGAACGCAACAACTGAAATGAATTCAAAAAAATGATATATTTATGTTTTGAACGATGATGTGGAAGATGAAGTCACTGTTGAAGCACCTGCAATTCAACGTGAAGCACCTGCAGTTCAACCTGAAGTTATAATTCAACCTGAAGTTGCAACTCCAATTGCAACTATGATGGAGCGACCAAGAAGGCAGCAACGACATGTACATCTTCAAGATTGCGAAGTAAATCTTGATGATGAAGTTGATGACAATGGAGATTTGATTCACTTTGCTTTTCTTGCAGAATCAGAACCTATTAGACTTGTCGATGCCATTCAACACCCCAAATGGCAAAAGGCTATGAATGAAGAATTGATGGCGATTGAGAAAAACAATATCATGACTCAAATTGGGAAGGTGGTTCCAAATCAGAATTAAGGGAGAATGTTGGTTATTAATTCAGATTTTATTATTATTAATTATGATTTTATTATCTTTAAACTATTTTACGGTTATATTGCATTAATGGTTGGTTTACATGCCTGTTAGTATTCCTATTTTATAGAGCTTTTAGTAATTGTAATTTTATTATATATATGATCGAGTAAATCAAAATGAATAAAATCAGTTTTGTAATTTTGTGCAATTACGTTCAATCATTGCTACAACCTTTTGTCTTCTCTTATTTCCTTCAATTAGTTCCTACAAAAGTAACCCTCCCAAAATTTAATAAATTTGTTTACGCAAAACATTTTTCTTTTGCTTTTTCCTATTTATAAATTATACTACTTATATTTTTATTCAATATTTCCAACTGTATTTTTTTTAAATCATTTCAAATTTCTAATTTATGGATAATAATAAACATCCACAAAAATTTAATATTTACTTCTACTTTCAAATTTAAAAATATTTTAATTCTCTACACAACCAAATTATATATAACCTTTACTATTTTTTTCCTCTCACAAATCATTTAGAATTTATTCCCCCATTTTTTATTAAATGTTTCAAAACATTTTGTACCTACAAAAAGTTTTTTAAATTTTTTTTATTTTTCCTTTCTTCTTCCCCCCTCACTCACCACTCCAAAGCAAAATAAAAAATAAAATCGTCCCAAGAATTTGACCTTTAGGAACCAAATTCTCTGTATATATCCTTTTAGTCATAGCATAGTTGTTGATCTATTAGCTTGAAGTCTTCCATCAATTAATCATAGTTAAACAAGTAAAAGGTTATCCAACTAATACAAATATTGAATATAAATATAAATATAATTAAAATAAACATTTAATAAATTTAAAGTCCAATAATTTATCCATCCTACAGTGACAAAGAGATGTATACTCTAAATAGCTTGACATAACTACCTTTAGGGAAATATTAAGTCATACTAAATTGAAGGTAATTGTCATTATATCTTCCTAAATTGTACTCTTTTAAATGAGAAAAAGTTATACTTGAATAAAAGTTGTGTTGTTTAATCAAATCTTATTTTTAATCAAAATTTAACTTTTTTATCTCATATTTTCAACAAATAATCAAAATTGTTATTTTATTATTAAAGATACAAAACTCTAAAATAATTTGTTAACAAAAAAGGTTCAAAAATTGGTAAAAACATATATCTAAAATTGTGATGTTAGATATTTTTTTGAGTAGTTATTCTCTTAAGAATATCCAATTGTAAGATAAAGATATTACTAGTGTTTATCCGTTATCACTACCTATTATTTATTATAAGGCTAATAATTTCTATTAGAATAATTTATTTACCCTTCATACTGCTAATAATATTCATTTAACATGTTTTAAATATATTTTATTATTAATTGAAGTTTATTAAAAAAGTATAAAAAATTGTGGATTACATTTAATTGTTTTTATTTATTATTTTTATATTTTTCAATAATTTTGTAAGAAATAAAATGTTAGAAGGAGTGTATTGTAAATCCTCCTTGGAGAACAATTTAGATGAGAAAGTGCTTACAAAAACATGTAGTTCAATTTTGGTATATTATTAGTATAAAAATTTATAAGTTCATTAAAATTTACTGTGGATATAATTTTGAAAGTAAGCAATATAACATTCAACAGTGTTAATATCTGAATTTATGATTGTTTACATTTCCAATATTCTTAGGAAAGTAAATAAAAATATCAAACTAATGCACTTTCAAGAATCCAGAGAATTTTATTATAAATTTCGAAATTTAAGGTGTATTTACCAAATTCAATTTCAAAATGAAGGAAAATTTTGGAATTTCAAAAGTTCATTGGGTGCAGGTTAGAATTGAGTGGGTGCAGGAAGCAAAAGCCCCAACACGAAGTTATAAAATGTTTCCTCTCTCCACCGTTAATTGTTTCATTCTCTGTTCCTTCCTCAGCAACCCTAAGTTTGAGCTCTTTGCAATCGATGGCTGGTGAATCTGATGTGCCCGTAAACACCCTCTCTTGCGCTAACTGTGGAAAACCCGCCAATCTTCAGTACTCTTTCCTCTCTCTCTCTCTCTCTCTCTGTTGTTTATAGCTGCTCACTAGTAGCATAACTGTGGCCACTTTTTTTTTTTTTTTAATTTAAATTGTTTTGGATTGTATGTTTTTGTAATTGATATGTGGCAAGGTCTTAGCTTTTGGCATTGATCAAAAGAGGGTTTCATGGTTTTAGCATAAGTTGTTGTTTTTGCTGCTGCTGGCAGCTTGTAAATTTGATGTTTTCCTTTACCCAAAAGTATTGCATTGATATGCTGGTGGTTTTGATCAATAGAGATGGTGAAAAAGAAGCAATCTTCGGGTTGTTTATGGTGATCTTGCAATTGGGTGATTATGGTTTGGTGTGATGATGATAAAGAATACGTGAAGGGGATATTTTTAATTTAATTTTTCTCTTTTTTACCTCAGGTGCCCAAAATGCATGGAGTTGAAGCTTCCACGCGAAGGTTCGGCCTTCTGGTTTGTGACTCTTCCTACTTTGCCTGTTATATTTGCATTTCGAAATCCTTTGTTTTTCTGCTGTCATTGATGGACAGTGTGTTTGTACCGGTGTCTTTAATTTGTGAATTATTATATTTATGCTAAATCAAATATAATGTGTGTTTGGACAACTGTTAAAAAGTGAAAAACCACGTGGAAGCTATGAATAACTACTAGCTTCCAGTAAACTTGAGAAACCACATCTAAATCATGGGACCAAACACACAAATAGACTCTGGCTTCACTTGGATCCTCTTTTTGGACATTTTAAACCCAACATGCATTGAGTCTCAGTGGACTGATATAATTTGATATAGCCACTTAATGCTAGTCTTTTAGAGTAAATTTACGGGAGTTGTGAAGGTGTTTTTTTCTGTTTAGTTTTTTAGAAAGTCATTCTACACAAGACTTCAGTTCTTTAAATATTTTGAAAGTGATAAATGGCCCTTCTGGTTCCTATAAGTGCTAATTGTCTTCATAATCTTCATGGAATATAATACCAGTATTCTATGTTTATCAAAGAATGCCATTAGTGTTTTACATACCAGATAGCAGCTAGTCCCAAAACCACTGTAGTGAAGGGGATGCCATTGTTGCCCCAGATGGCACCATGTAGAAATTGTGGTTGACCCTGGTTGCTAATGAGAGAACAGTGAATTTTTAGATACTTATTATTGCTGAAATTTACTTCTCACAGTCTTCATATCCTTTATACTTGATCCAATTTTGATATCTTTTGACAGCTCTCAGGAATGTTTCAAGTCTTCATGGAGCTCGCACAAATCAGTGCATCTGAAGGCAAAACTATCATTACCTGACACACAAAATTCAGGCTCACTTGGTGAAGGTTGGCTATATTGTTTGAAGAGAGGGCAGTCTCGAACACCAAAGCTTCCTTACTTTGATTGGACCGGGTAGGGCTTTGAATATCTTCATACTATAAACATTCAAATCCCCACAATTTAAATAATACTAGTTCTTGTGTTCGTTATCAGAAATGATATTTCTCGTTTTTCCATTTCAGAGGCCTTTTGTGATAGTTCATTGTTCCCCTTCTTTTCATTAATTCTTACTGCTAATTATTTGTTTAATTGTTGAAACCAAAATTTAACTTTTGCTCTTGCTAGATCACTGCGGCCATATCCCATTTCTATTAAACGGTTTGTCTCAGATCAAATAGATAAACCAGATTGGGCTGATGATGTAAGTTATCCGAATTCTTCCTATTTAAATGCTTAGTGTCTTCCCTGATTTAACTTATTTTGCTTAAATACCTTTGGAAGTTATCTTTTGATTACTTAGAGGAGGGTCCATTGGTTGCTGAATTGTTTTTATTTCTTTTGGTGTTTAACTTCTAGGGAATTCCCAAAATTGAGCCCAATAGTGGTCTGCAACATACTGTTGAGGTGGGTAATTTTACAATACACGAGTAGATGATTTATTATGAAATGAAAGATCGAATTGGACATTTTCTTTATTCTTTTTATTCTACATTCTAACTTGAATTAATGTGTAGGTTAAGTCTCCAGATCAAATTGAGAGAATGAGGGAAACTTGTCGGGTAAGTTCCTTGCTACTCTTTGCCTCTGTAGATTTTCTAATAGGATGATTTTTTACCTGTCTGCCTGCCATCTCTGTCATAGTTATAAATCATATAGTGGCGTAGAACAACAGACTATCATATCTTAAAATGCGATAGCAGGATACTGGGTAGTAGGATGACTGTTTTACTGATATTTTTTTTTATATTAGTTAAATAACTAATACTATGTATTTATAAATGTCAGAAAATAGAAAAATTACTTAAAAAATCATGTTTTTGAATTCAGTGACAAATTGAGGAGCTGTTTAATATGAGTAAACTTTGGTGATGGAAGGTCTTTTACATAGTTGTTTATTTTCTATTTTGTGTTTGTGTAAACTTTAGGGTCTCATCAATTGTGAATTGATTTATACTTTGTAGATTGCGAGGGAGGTGTTGGATGCAGCTGCTCGTATTATTCAGCCCGGTGTGACGACTGATGAGATTGATAGAGTTGTTCATGAGGCAACTATTGCTGCAGGTGCTAATTTTAGTGATTTCATTTTAACACACTTCAAAATTAACCAGCTTTAGTTATTGAGTTTTAGTTAATTTATCAATCAATGAATGAAGCTAAGATGCTTCAAATTAGCAGTCTATTTTTCTATTTATAAATAAATATATAAACCCTAAATAAATACTCAGTATCTATTTATAATATCTTTTGCATTTTCTTTTTAAAACATGCATGCAAATAGTAATATTGCAATACCTAAATTAAATACAAGTTTGGGATGAATTACTTTTGGGAAAATAATCCTTTTCTTTTTCGAAACTCTCTTAAGAAATTGGAAATCTGGAGTAGAAGGGTGCTGTGTCGGGTCTTCTAATCTTTATAATTTATCTCATTTCCCTGATGTATGTTGTGCATTTTATTTTCTTGTATAGAAAATGTTGGCATTACTCTATCTGGTTAGTGTTGAGTATGTATTTCCTGTTATTTAGGGATCTAATAATTTATTGTAGAATACAGAGAAATATCTCTGTAATGCTGTGTAAAACTTTGAAAGAATTGCATTCTTTCCCCCTTCCTCCTTTTGTTGTACTATTCATTACAATAATCTATTATAGGAAAAAGAAATTTACTTTCATCGAAAATAGGGGGCCAATCTCTCTGCTTACCAGAAATGCATAGTCCTGGAAAAGTGATGAGCATTACACTGAGAGTAGGCCTTGTTGTAATTCTGTTTCCAAGATGGCTCCTTGCATGGTTGTAAGTATCGCAGGATACATGATTTGCGATACGATTTGCAGCCCCCACGATATATATAGTAGGAAAACTTGTTTGTGCCCCTAAACCAGTGATGTATCGTTCCCCACGATATATATAGTAGGAAAACTTGTTTGTGCCCCTAAATCAGTGATGTATCGTTCGTATCACACTTGGAATCGCAATTCTAACAAGAAACTTAGCCTGAATCGTGGATTTGGGTCTCACTCCAAAATGGGTGGGGTTGCATGACCCGGTTTGAAAAAACCCTAACCTGATTAATTTTACTGTGTGAGCTAGAAGAGATACATACCAATTCTTGCTCTTCCTTGCTCCATTTGCCATGAAGGGTTTCTTTAGTGTGTAGAGGAGCCCATGCGAAAACAAAGAGGCAGAGGTAGCGACAACGCCCATGGAAAATGAAGAGGCAGCTGTGCATATGAGAGAAGACAACCCTAATGTTGTCTCTTTCTTTCTTATTCTCCTTGGGCCAAACATTTATCAGCCCAAATATTTTTTTTCCATTTAACAAAGGAGTTGGGCCATACACCCAGCCCAATCCAATCATTATAACATTAACCTAATATGCCGGGTTATACAATCACTCGTTAATGTGGTTGATATTATTAATTATATCTTTACATATTTATATGTTATATTGTTTAAATGTTTATGAATCTTACTATTCACGACATGAAACGATTCCCGATTCAAATATAAGCTCTCTGATACATAAATGTATCACGAATCAACTACCGTGGTTCCTTGAGTTTCTTGATGTCATTGTGTTTTGTTTATTACAGATAGTCATTGGAGATAATATTTTTTTCTTACTTTTTACCTTTGCAGGTGGATATCCATCGCCTCTCAATTACCATTTCTTTCCTAAATCTTGCTGCACGTAGGTACTTTTCTTCTGTAATGTCATATTTTTCTCATATTGTCTAGGTATATTTTAAGAGTGAAATTTGCATTATATAACAGGTCAGTTAATGAAGTAATATGCCATGGAATCCCTGATGCAAGGTAGAGTTTGCTGTGGTCTTTCTAATCTATTCATACTGTGGTTTTTCTTTGTTGTCAGTATTCAGTTTTTCTTGTGGCTGTAATTATTGTAAACTAACTTTCCTGACTGGTGCTTCCGTGGTACTTGAGACTTGATCAGTCTAAGTGCCACTGACTCACTGAGGCATGATAAGGTTAAACTTGAGATATTCTCTTTATAATATAGTCATTGTGCAGGAAGCTTGAGGATGGTGACATTGTAAATGTTGATGTCACTGTGTACTATAAAGGTGTTCATGGTAAGTTGCTTAGCATGTATATGCTTCACAGTTCCCTTTAAGTTTATAAATCGATTATTGGTTAATTTTGTTAATTGTTATGCAGGTGATCTCAATGAAACATACTTTGTTGGAAATGTTGATGAAGAGTCTCGCCAACTAGTTAAATGCACTTATGAGTGTTTGGAGAAGGCAATATCCATTGGTATATATCCCATTTGATTTCAATTCTGAAATTTCTGTGTCTTGTTTAAGTTTCAAATATAATTGAATTTTTTGAATCATTATAACAGTCATGGATCTCTTGTTTGTTTTTTTGTCTGATGTGTATCTTAAAATTTGTTATTCATAAACAAAATTACAAATTTGGTCTTAAAATTGTTGATTTGGTCCTATCTCCTAAATCCCAAATTTTAATGTAATAAACCATCTAACCATAGGACATCAGAACATGTTGAGTAAGTAGTGAATCATGTATTAGCTACTTGATATGTTGTAGATAAATATGCATTGAAAGTATTAATAATTGATGATTACGAATGACCATACAAGTATGCATTTTGCATTCTGATTCTATTGTGTTTTTTTTTTGGTTTAAAATACTTATATAATTAAAATGTATATAATATTTTAATAATTTAAACTATGGGATCCTGATTCTCCTTTTTTTGGCTAAATTCAGTTAAACCTGGGATACGATTCCGTGAAATTGGTGAAGTTATTAATCGTCATGCTTCAATGTCTGGCTTCTCAGTGGTAATTTTTTACTTTTTGATGCTTTATTTTCTTAATCTATTTATTTTTATTAGTTCACTATAGTGAATTCTTATCATCTGTTCCTTATCCATTTTTTCCTTGGCCCCTTAGGTAAAATCATATTGTGGTCATGGAATTGGGGAGCTCTTCCATTGTGCACCAAACATTCCTCATTATGCAAGTATCCTTCCTTAGTTTTTAAGCACTGCAGGGTATTGGAATGCATTTTTGGAAATTGTTTTTTGCATCCTCTGATGTTTGATCTTATCGTTCAGCACAGTATATAAATTTATTAATATAAAGTGAGCAATTGTTTTCGTAGTTATAAGGGCTTGCAAAACTAGAAATTGTTCTATTGATGTTAGACATTCACTTTCTATTGACAATCCTCTTGCACATACCATCACTTCCTAGAAACATTCAATATGCACCTCTAGCTTTCTATCCTTGCAATAAAGAACAAAGATGGCTAGAAAGTAGAAACAGAACATGTAGAATGTATACACCTTAACCACTTACAGGAAATAAAGCAGTTGGTGTGATGAAGGCTGGACAAACTTTTACAATTGAACCAATGATCAATGCTGGTATACCTACACTTTCTAAAATCACTTAAAACAGATAACTGATGAACACATGCAACAATTCTAATTTTATTTTTTTAATAGGTGTCTGGCGCGATCGCATGTGGCCTGACGGATGGACTGCTGTTACTGCTGATGGTAAACGAAGTGCTCAATTTGAGCACACTCTGCTGGTAAGTGCATTTTTGTTTTCTGAGTCCTATTACAGTAGTCTGGCCATTCTCTTCATTTTTTCCTGCCGATTTAAACAGAGTCTTGATGAGCTGAAAGGTGATAAATAATTAGAGAAAATCATCATAATTTTAAACTTTGGTTGGAATTTTCAGTAACCACTAGTTCTTTACTTTGTCACCTTTATATACAATGTTAATGATATTGATGTGATATAATGTGCAACTAAGCCTTTGCAAACTATTAGGATACCAGAGAGCAAACAATGTCTTGGTACAATGTAGGTTCAAACCAATAATCTTATGCAAAATATCTATGTTTTAATTACACTGCTATTTAAAACCATGGTGGCTTGTCTATCTTTGTTTTGGTCAGTGAATTAGTGATTTTAATTTAGACTTATATTTGGTCTCTGAAGTATAGATTAGTAGATGATGACTATTTTTAGATGATTGAAGCTATCTAATATAGTTCATGGTTTTCATGATAATTAGGTGACAGATACTGGTGTTGAAGTCTTAACAGGGAGGTTGCAGACATCACCAAATGTTTTTCCTTGGCTAAATTCATAATTGGGTGAATCAGTATTATGGGGACAGATGCTCAGTGTTAAAATATAGGAAGTATTTATCTGGTTTTGGTATCATCGTGATTGTAAGGTATACAAAAAAACAAGAAAAATTCAATTGAGTTTAGGTGAAAAGTATGATCAAGGATATTTTTATGTAATCGAAGAAAATTAATTCAACAATTTTGCCTTGTGTTATTTCTATGCTTTGGTAATTAAGACAATAATAATGTCTTAACCAAATTTTGACCACCAGGTCTTAATTACCACATTTTTGGGTTAATGTTTTGTAGAAATTTAATTATTGTACTTCTATTTGTCTGTTCTTCGTTTCCATCAATAGAGGCATGTTTCCAAAGATCATATATTATATGCAATTGGGTAAAACATTGAAAAGTATGTCAATGCAACATGCTATTGTTTTTGCCTGTTCATTTAGTAGCACTTTGTATAATAGTTTTCTAAAATTTTTAAGTAACAAATAGTATTTAAGTATTGATATTTAAGTATTTCTAGAAGGGGATAATAAAAAAATGAAATAAAATTTCCCATCAGTTGAAAAATATAAAGTTAGAAATTATGGGTTGTTCTTAACTTGTAAAAATATTTATTTTATCTTTTTCTTTCTTGACCTTTTCAACTCATTTTTCTCTTTTCTATAAATCATTGAGAAAAATTTTCTTTTTGTTTTTTAAAATTCTTTATAAAGAAGTGTGTGCAAATAGAAATTATATTCATGTTTGATATTTTGTAGTGTGCTTAAGAATATGATATTTTAGATAAAGACACTTTAAGAGTTTATACTTTTAAAAAGTTATTAAAATAATAGAGTTTATTTTCAAATTGAAATCTGAACCAATAATTGGATTTGGCCATGCTCATCCATGTATGTCTTTCTGTTTCTCCCACTATCGGTTACTTATTATTTCTTGCTACATTTTATACACAAAATTAAATATAACTATAGTTTTCCGATATAAGATTATAAATATACTTCCAACATAACCAGATTATGATTATATTATTATAAGTATGTAACGAAGTGCTTTTCAAAAAGAATTGTTATTGTATTAATTATTATTCTGAGTAAAGACCACCACTTCTAAGATGGTGTTGACCATGAATAATAGAAGAGTTTTCAAAACCTATTTTTATTAATAATTATTACTACAACAATATAATGAACTAATGCACTTGAGAACTAATGTCAACATGCTATTTATGTTCCCATTCCTACGTTAAGAATAACTCTCCTTTCATTGCAATGTTTTCTTTTGCTTAACTTTACTTTTGCCAGCTAATATAATATAGCATTAGTCAATTACTCCTAAAATATTTTTCTACCAATGGAAAAACTTAATTAAATTCTAATTCGTACCGTCTTATATATTAATATTTTTAATTTAATCTCTCTTAAAAACTTTCTTTTAGTTGAGTGTTTAATATATTTTTATTTTCGTATTAGTATTTTTCGTTGATTCTTATTAATAAAATGAGGTGATTGTTTTTATTCATGGATTAGTATTAGTATTAGTATGAGGTAATAAAATGAGGTGATTGTATTAGTATTAGTATCTCTTTCACCTTACTTCTTTCTTTTTTTGAAAACTCATTTCCTTTGGAAAGTAAATTGAGTGGCGAGTTCGAAGAAATTGAAGAGAAAATACACGAGTTAATGAACAAATTAGAAATAAAAAGATAAAAATAACTACGTCATCTCGTTGATAAAATCATACTAAAAATATATTTAGGTGAAAATAAAAATATTTTAAATATTCAAAAACCAAGAAGTTTTAATAGAAATTCCTTTCAAAATATTCAAATTGAGATTTTTAAAACTTAATTAAGCTTGATGAAAATAATAAAGATATATTTCATTCTTTAGCAAATAATTAATCACATCATTAATAAAAATTATAATTAATATCAAACTAGTTTTTCTTGTCAAATCAGAAACACTACAAGAAAATCATGAAATCAAAGCTAATTTTAGAGACAAAAAATAATTAGTTGTTATAGTGACTAAATTAAAAACTATTTTAGAGACTAAATAAATTTTTGGTTTCTAAATTAGTTTTTATTATTGTTATCTAAATTGATATCTAATTAGCAACTAAGGTTTTTGCTACCAAATTTAGAATATAAATAATTGATAGTTAAAACCTTGGTAGCTAATTAGATACCAATTTAGAAATTATTTCACAATAATAGAAAATAATTTAGAAACTATTTTTTTTAGTTTATAAAATTGTTTCTAATTTAGTTATTATTGCAACTAATTATTTTGATCTCTAAACATTGGTTTCTATTAATTAGTGAAAATTCTATATAAACTTTCATGATATTATAAGTCATAAATGTTTTATTGGAGAAGTTGGTAGTGTTTTTTCTTAAATAAATATTAAATAAAAATGAAACTCATTTTTATATAAACACATAATTTGTCAAATAATATTCGAAGCCTTCAGGAAAACTCTCCCTTCATGTGCAGGCCTTGATCACTTGTCTAAACTTGACCCTGATAACCAATAACAAATTGCTAATAACACAAATAAACATAAACAATGATGAGATTAATTTTTTAATATCATGATTACACCAAAAATTAACAGGAATCATAACCTACCCAAAGAAAAAAAATGTGTATCATACACATGAACAAACAATGGGTGGTAAAAAGATAAAGCAAGTTAGGTTTAGGAATTATTGGTGGTCATTGTGGCTTTCTGGTAGGTAGATGCATATCTATGAAACAAGAAAAGAGCATTACTTGTAACTTGTGCAACATTCATGGCCTTAACCTTAATAGAAGCCATTCTCTTACTCATCCTATGCCCAGGAAATGAGTACACACAACTACTAGCATCTGTCAAAGCAGTGCTCACCCATGTTTCAACATTGCTTATGTGCCACAACATCTTATCATTCATGCTTGATCCATGCTGGTTGAACCTACGTAGTTCTTTCATGGCTTGGCTTATTTGTTCCACACTATCAGTGATTTGGTTCACACAATCTTGCACTGTTAGGTACTCTCTTTTGTTGCTCTTGATGGCTTGAAGTTCCTTTGCCACTTTCAAAAGGTACCCTTTTGTTTGGACTGCCCTAGAGAGGCTCACTGAGAGGGCATGTTGAGCCAAGTGTTGTGGGCCATTTAAGGAGGATTTGGCATATTGTGCTAGACAACGGATGCAGAGATTGGGATAGAGGGTGCCATTGCAAGAGGACTCTATGTAGGCCATTGTTTTAGGATTTCTGTGCCTTGTCAATGATGATGGCTCAACTGGGGCAGCAAGAAATGAGAATAAGAGAGAGAGGAAAACAACAAACAATGTGAGGTTGAGTTGTGCCATGTCAAAGTTGAGTCTCAAGTAAAGCTTTCGGTTAGCTGTGAGCCTAATGGCAGAGAGCTTTCAAAGGTATAAAGGAGATTTTGGTTGATGAAAATGGCAATGGGGTGTGATGCTTAAATAGAGTTCTTCACATCACATCACATGAATAGGATTGAAAATAAAATTATAAATGGAGTTGGGTCGGTCAAATGAAAAATCAAAGATGATAAAATATAGCATTGATTACATTATGTTGTTATCTTATGTGTGGATGCTAAGACATTCTTCTCATAAATGTTACCAAGAAAATACTTGTTTGGAGTAAAACCTAGTTTAAGAAACTTGTTTTTATTTTATTTGATTGAGGGCGGTGGTATGTGAAGTAAATATGTGGTTCAAACTTTAGTGATTACACGTTTAAAATTGAGGTTAGACTTTTTTGAATAAAGATTTTAAGGAATCCATGCAAGTGGCAAGTAAAAAGGGATATGGAATATATGATGCTTAATTAGTAAGGAAAAGTTAATACGAAACTTGAATGAGTAGGGATCGAGGGGCAACGTTAAACTTTTTAATGCTACACTTGCGGTTCTTTGTCCCTTGGAAAACAAGGGGATACTAGAAGACATGTGATTTAGAAGATTAAGTAGTAAGGCAAACCATAATTATGCTTACAATTTGATGACTAAAACTATGATGATGCTTCATTATATGAAATATTAGTTCTTAATTTTGGAAGGGACACATTCATGAATTATTGATTCTTAATTTTGCAAGTGAGTCATTTAAATAACTTGCAGGACACTTCAATTATCCCGTGATATAAGTAAGATGTGTCAAGTCACAATCGAATCGTGATATTTTAACTGATATGCATTTTAATAGAAAGAGTTACTACGCTAGTACAAAAAGGTATATTAACGACGATTAAAATCAACATTTAAAGACGGTTTCAGAACCGTCATTATTGGAGGTTTTTCACGATAGTTGAAGAGCCGTCGTCAAAAAGTGGGGGTTTTTCACAACGGTTGATGTAACCGCCGTTATAAATGGTTTCGAATTTTCTTTAAAAAAATTTTGAGGGACTTTTAAACCGTCGTTGTAAGTAGGTTCTTTAAAGACGGTTCCAGGGGAACTGTCGTAATATGTATGAATTGAAAAAAAAAATTGTTTTTAAAAAAAATCTCAAACCTGCATAAAATTTTCAAAAACAGAAAATCAAAACATTTAAAATCATAATTTAAATATAAAAATTACATACAAAAAATTATAGTATTATACAAAAAAGTTTAGCTAATATATGAAAAAGTTTGTCATTCTAATGATTTATCTATCCTAAGGTGTTATACATGGTTACAAAATACTTTGACCATGTTGTTCTCACATACTCCAATGCTTCCGAATCTAACGGGTGTTGGTCGTTGAAGAACTGTGACATTTGAAATTTTTTGAATTAGTGCATGAATAATAAACCCCAAATTTTAAAGTGTTTATTGTATTGAGGTATTATACCTGATCCCAACCTTTATTAA
>Ga0123342_1007643_pt1 | contig 14155 bp, 6 predicted proteins | sample Turbeawhitnodule_FD_89960 | JGI IMG/M metagenome (GOLD analysis project Ga0123342, IMG submission 89960) | Root nodule microbial communities of legume samples collected from Mexico - Turtle bean Mexico white nodule | ecosystem: Host-associated > Plants > Roots > Nodule | place: Mexico: Nepantla...
CACACCTTCTCTGTGGTCTCGCCTGCCGCTATCACGATCTGCTTCACTTGCACATCATGCATGTTCTGGTAAACTGTTCCCTTGCCTCGACCTCTGGCTAGGGAATGATCATCTGATAACCTCGTCCTTCGTACTCGTACCCCTTGAAAACCTTAAGCAGGCCTTTCTGATCTTTCGGCGATGTGCCCCTTTAGGCGGTCTCTAACCACTTGATCGCCTAAAACTCACATACGGCGATTATGACACAAGCCTGGTGATCGCTGGTCATACATACTAGAGATCGGAGAACGCCAAGCCAACAATTGACGCCTACACAGACTTCCCGATGTACTTCCCTTCTGTCAGCCAGGTGTCCCGTTCAACACGCCTATATTATCGCTTGCTGCCACATCATCACTTCCGATTACCTGATCGGTACAAAATGTATGATTAGTTTTGGAATTACATAATCTAAATTTTTTTTTAGCTTTCAGAATATAATATATTTTAATTAAATATAGTTGGATGGTAAATTAAAGTTATATTTCGTATGTTATTTCAACTAAACTCTATTTTGTTTGCACCGCTTCAGAAACCTGTTTATTTTATTAGTAGTGTTAGGTAAACAAATTTGTTTACTAGCTTTTAAATTTTTTTGAATCACATTGCATTTTTTTTTAAATAGCAGTTTCTAATTTATAGTTGTTTATACTTATTTCAATTTTATCTTAAAATATTTATTTAAATTTTATTTTAGAATTTTTAATATAAGGTAAGATTTTATTTTATTTTTTCTCTTTTTTTACTCAGAGTATAATTTTATTACTATTTTATATAAGATGTTTTTTTCCAACTTCTTATTATATAAAATATTGATAATAATAATGATAAATAATTATTTTATAATATTTTTATATTATATATTTTATTTTAATAATTATTTTGTTTACATTATTTAATTTATTGTTTTAGCAACGGTGTAGTAGATATTAACATGATAGATAACATTTTTTTTCTTTTATCACTCAATTATTTTAATAATTAAATTAATTAACGAAAATAAAGCATGGGCATTTTGGTACAAAATATGCCTATAAAGGAAGTGGGTCATATATAACAATGATTTGGAAAAAAAAAATCATAAAAAAATGTAATAAAAACTTATCATACAAATCATCAAATATTTTTAGAGACCAAAATAGTTAGTTACAATAGTAACTAAATTAGAGGTCATTTTAAAAAGTAAAAAAGAAATAGTTTTTAAATTAGTTTCTATTATTGTTAAATAGTTTCTAAATTGGTATTTAATTAGCTTCTAAATTTGGTAGAAAAACATTGGTTGCTAATTAGATACCAATTTAGAAATCATTTAACAATAATAGAAACTAATTTAAAAACCAAAATTTTATTTAGTCTCTACAATGGTCTCTAATTTAGTCACTATAGAAACTAATTATGTTTGGTTTCTACAATTGGTTTCTATTTCATGGTTTTTTTAGTCTGTTTAATACTAAAATTTTCTGAAATAATTTACAATAATATTATTGTGATCATTTTTCAGTAAATCTTAGTTTGACCTAATTTTTTTATACTTTTGTTTTCTCTAAAACGAGAAACAACACCACCAGATGGTTTTAATAAGGTCTAAAAGAATGATATTTTGTTTAAGAATGAGAAGGCTTAGTTATTATTTTTTACAAAATCTAGTTTTAGAAATTTCTACTTTTAAAAGAAGAAGGATTAATAAAATTTGTATTAAATATCAAGTCATTTATAACTTATGGAATTTCCCTATCTATAATACACGATTTTTTATTTATTTATTTTACTTTTAATAGTATGTATTAAATCATAATACAAAATTCAGAAGAACACCATGTAATAAAATAAAATATAAAATAAATTATAGTGTAAAAAACAAAACAAAAATGTTCTCGCCGGCTGACTTCGGATGATCTCTAAGTTGAGCTCCGCTTTAACTGATTTTCACTTGGTGCTCCGAAACATTGCTCCACTAGGACAAAGGGTTCTACCTATTGATCACACTTCGACGACGTTCAAGTGATCAAGTCCGTGAGAGCATTCAAACTAAAAACCGTTTCAGTCTAGAATATTCAGAAAAGCGTGGCTTTACTCGAGGTCTCAAGCCCCTTTTATAAACATTCCTTTAACAATTTTCATCAATGAGAATATAGTCTCAACAACAATAATATCACTTAACAATAACAATAATCTGATTACTATGTATCTGTTATTTTTGGGTACAAATATTCTTACTTGCATTTAATAATATACTTCAATCAATTCAGTTTTTCTTGTATTTAATAATATACATCAACCAATTCAATTAATTCTTCAGTTGTTTTTAATTATCTTTCCAATACAGACTTCCAACTGTCTGGGTCGACCTCTTGACGCATCATTGAACTTATCATTTATCTTGAATCGAACTAGGTGTCTCTCCAAATTGACCTGCCCAACCGAGTTAATACATTTAAGTGTTTGGGTCGGAGCTCCAAGTACTTCCGACTAGTAAAAGTATGTATAAATTAATTAATCATATTTTAAGTATAATTAAATAATAAATATTTAAAAAATTTAATTTTATATAATTAATTTTTTATTACAATCGATTTAAATATAATATATAATAAATAAATAATTTGATTATTTTATTTTTATATAATAAACAAAATCACATAAATTATATAATTAAATTCGCGTATCTTCTTTTTGCTAGTTAAAATAAAAATTTATAAAATACATTCATAAGTTCAAATATGTAACGATTGTAATGGCCACTCAAAATGCTACTGTAATCGATGCAGCTCATACTTTCATAAATTACAATTTGTTATCAGGTTTTTCTTTATGAAAATATAAATATTTTTCTTCATCTAAACTAAAAGTAATTCACTCAACAAAAATAAGAAGTACCTTACACCTTTGAAAATCTTAATTCTGAAGAATTTATCCATCTACATGCTTTAAATTAATTTTATAGAATAAAATTGGAATATAATTAGAATATCGATAATTTATTTTTCTTATAACAAATTATGTATAGTACTGGTAAGAATTAATTATCCGTTTGTTATAATAAATAATAAAAACTCTTAATAAGTGTTCCTCTGGATTTAATAAAAACTCTTTGTACTTTCTAATTATTTATTTTGTCTTAAAAAAAACAGTAAAGTGTACCTACATAATTGATTCGTTAAAATAATGCTTAGACAGAACAGGCTACAATGTTATATTAATTCTTGGTTATCCGTGTTGAGATCAGTAAAAACATTATTAAAGTTTATTAAAATAATTATTGTCCCTCCTTTATATATCCATCAATTTTCAATTATAAACCTTCCTTCTCTTTTTTCTTCACTCCTCTATCACTCAAACAACAACTTATTTTCTTACCAATAATTTATATTATTATATTTGATACAGTCAGAATAAAATAATAAGACTATTAAAAAACAGTAGAAAAACTTGGTTTCTGGATTATCATTATCTTTTTTCTAAATTTGATTACTCAAAAGAGAACCTCATTCATTATCTATATAAATTTTAGAATGAAACATGCAGATACAACAACTTAAATTTAATGTCTGAGGGTTCTAATTTCATCTTAATGGACCAATCAATCTTAAAAGTTAAGCTATTAAGTCAACACCAAAGGTTGTTTAATTAATAAACAATCTTCACAGTATGACAGTCACACAGAAAGAGATTGTTTGTCATTTTTTAAGAAAAAAATATACACATCTCCAACCCATTTGATCTATGAGGTGCACAGAAGCAGCTTTGTTTTTCTTTGAATGATTTAGTTGTACTGAACTTTCTCCATCTTTTAGCATTTCTAGGACAAAACAAGTGTAGAACCAACACTGGTGTTGAGATGATGATTCTTAGCACCTTGCTATATAGTACCACTATTTATTAGAGAAACTGTTATTCACTGTTCATATATGGGGAAAGAGACAAGAGGAAAATATATTTTTGTCAGATAAATGTAATAATTGGTTACAATATGCATAATTTCTGACAGGTACCTCAGGATCCCACTTAGAGTTTTTGTCTCATTCATATAGTGAGATCCAGTGTTCTGGCTCTTTCCCCTTGCTCCTTAGAATGATCTTGTGATTTTCTCAACCTACTGCTAAGATAAGAGGAGGAGGATTGAGAACACAAAGACAGTGATAGATTGCTATCAATTTCATGGTCCACCATGCTTCCCCGGTCATCACCACTGATCCTTGAACTTAATTTAAGTGACAGATTCAAATCAATGTCAGTATCTGAAGCCTTCCTTTTTAAGCTGTTTAGTTCCATCTGATTTGCAGTCATCTTATTGTTTGGCATGAGCTCTTGTGCACTTGGCTGCATTTGATGTAGATCATCTTGGCTCATTTTGATTTGTGTGCATAAGGATTCATTGCCACCAATCGAGAAGAACTTGTGTTTTGGTTCGTGGACTTTATTTGTTGATGGTTCATTAAAACTGGAACAATCAACTTGGAGCATGTTATGGCTCCAATTGATGTTACTATTGGTCCCATGAGTCCTCTCAGTCAATTTGCTGCCACAAAATTCAGCTCCAGGTTCATCTGCTGAACTCCTATTCGGGCAAGGCCTTTTCACCATGTTTTCATAGATAGCAAGAGAAGCATCCCCATATCCATATCTGTTAAAAGAAGAGAGAACGGTATTCAGTTGTGCAATTCTAAATGCACATTTGAGAGAATTTGAAGTGTAGTGTTGGTGGCAGTATATGTGCCTGAATGTTGAAGTTTGGCTTGGATTGTAGCCTTGAAGCATGGGAATTTGGCTAAGATTGTAAACGTTTCTGTCTCCAGTTTCTACAAGGAGCCTAGGATCACCCAATACTGTAATACATAATCCAAATATTCATTAGGGATTCTAAGCATTACGAACCCTAATCACTTACCGAAGGTTTAGCATTATACCAAAAAAGGAAACCTTATTGTACCTTGATTTGCCTCCACCTTCTTGCTCCTGTACATCTGGCAAAGGAAAAACATGGGCAAAAGAAACCAATTTGGGAAAAGAATTAATAACAAAAAAAAAGCTTTTTATAGAAAAACTTAGCTAGCTAGCACATGATTTTACCTGTAAATGACTCTTGACATGAGCAATACTTAAACCTTTGATATTCATCAACTGAAGAACCAACTTTGGGGTTGCTCCTACACCCAAGAAAAAATGATCAAATATAACACAATTCAAATGAATTGTTGAATTAATTAACCTGGCAAGAGGGTTAATGAGAAAGTGAAATCTAGAAATTAAGTGATAAACAAGGTATGTGTGTGGAACTCACTCTCTTGTCCTCCCAGTCTTTGAACAGCATGAACAAAGCGAAGATGAAGATCAGGTGTCCAACGTAGCCTAGGCAACTTGGATCTAACATAAGGCCTCACTGTTGCCTTCTTCTCGTTCTCTTCCACGGTGCTGTTGCTCGAGCTTCCTCCATTGTTGTTCCGCTTACTCCCATCTTCATTCTCCTCCTCACTTTCTTCACAAACTTCTTCGTTAGAAGGGCTTGTCTTGGAACATTCGGAGACGTGTCTCTCTTCTTCCATCCTCATTACCATCCGCACACCTCCCTCGGAAACTGGATTCTAAGATCACAATTTGAAGCAAGAAAGACAGAAGAAACACTTGCGTCTAAATCGCAATATGTTAATTATTGGTTGGAATTCTATACTTTTTTGCAACTCCACCTATTGTTCAATCTTGATCATAGGAAATTCTTGATCATAGCAACAGCAAATGGCTACATAAATCGATAACAAACCATATCTATGACATACCCAGATACTGAAACAGTCTAGATCGTATATTGGTCTTCACAAAGAATTAGAATAGCCTCTCTCTCTCTGTCTCTCTCTCTCTATATGTCTCTGAGATGAGAAAACGAATAATTTGGTTCTCATATCGTAAGCATGTTGGAGTATTTAATAAATGCATGGACATCACGGAATGGAAGGAATATACTGGATTATTTCATTTGACGTCAATTTTATGGTTTGAACTTGGATAACAATTTTTCTTTTTCCTTTTACGTGATAATAAAGTAGTTCGTGTGTGAATAAATTATATTCAGTCACAGCAAATGTTGAGTGTTAGCCGTACATAGCATACAATTGGGAAAAGTAAAATATGTTTTCGGAGAAATTTGAAACACGAGTCTGAGTCTTCTCATCATAAATAAAGAACAAATTATTATCTGAAGTAGGTCTCAGGGTTCCACTCCCAAAATTCCGAGGCCACGTATGATCTTCATCCCTTTTTAGTCCAACTATGGATTCCAAGTTCTTAAAATACCTAATTCATAATATATGAAGAATTCAATCTTAATTATATATAAGTACATTTTAAAATCTTAATCAGTGTTGTGTCATGCTTGTCTGTGTTGAGCCAAGGTACCTAAAGTTGACTCTGAAGACAATTTGATTGAAGTGTGGCTCTCAATAACCAAGATCTAAAGTTGTATGAATGGTTCTTTCTCTCGGTAATAGTGGAGATAGGTGAAGTATTTGCAAAGGTTATATTCAATACTTAAATCAGTAGTTATTTCTGACTTTTTCTTACCAGCAGTTATTTCTGACATAATCTGACACTGTATACTACGACATTTACCTGATATTGTTCACGATAATTAAGTATCTATATTTATAGGTCTCTGAAGGATTATTTTGAAGTAGAACATTGTAAATTTATCTTGGATCGATGTAATTGTTCTCACTACCTAAATGCATTATAGAAGTCTTGCTTTTAGGTTTGTACGAATGTTTTGGATTGGACCTCAAGCCTAATTTTTATAATAATATTATTACTTATTATTAGTATTCATGACACTTCATTTGTTTGGATCCGATGAATTTGAGTAACCGGTAAATGAATTTAAGGAAAAGAGAATAGAGGAGAAGAAAAGGTTGATTTTGTTTTTAATTAAAGATTTCATATGCAACTTGACATTGATACATAGGTAGACGAGAAAAGGTTGAATTTAAAGAGAAAGAGAATTGAGGGAGAAGAAAAAGTTTAAGAAAGTTTAGAAGTGGTGTAATGGTAATTAATAAAAAAAAATTAACTCATGAAATTATAATACTACAATTTTATTGATTAAAATTAATTTAAAATAAGATATATGATTACTTGTACATGAAATTTAACATCAAATATTATTTTCATTATAATATTTCATGACCGCAATGAAAAAAAATACGGATTATTTGATATCGCATATACATGTAAAATTGTAAAAAATAAATATTAAACATGAAATGAATGCATTACAATATTTTTTTTAGTGATGAAAAGTTATTTTTACTCACTTTAAAGCAATAAAATTATTCGTGAACTAGACTAAAAAAAATTATGAACTATCTAACAATTTTTTATAAAAAAATATTGTGGAATACTTTAGAGGTGTCTCAACTCATAATTCTATGAATAAGTATAGTTATATGAATTATATAACATTTTGAATATATTTAATGTATAAAAATTCATAAAATTAAATTAAAATTAAATTATTATTGTGAATATTATTATTATTTCATAAATCTATTTGATCATTATTATTATTTGTAATTTTATTATTATAACTATTTTTTATTTTATAAATTTATTTTGATTACTATTACTTTTTAAATTTTATTAATATTTTTTTAAAATATATATTATTATTATTTTATAAATTTTTATTATTATTTGTATAATTTTATTATTAATATTAATAATAGTATAATTATTTTAATTATAATAATTATTTAACACTTTCCTTGTATTTAACTTTTATAATATTGATTTTTTTATTTCATTATTATTATTTTTAATTTTATTTTATTGATATTTTATCATATTATATATATAACGTATATAAAATCGATTACTTTGTATATATATACAACGTATTCTTCTTTTTTTTCGTTGTCAAAATCTTCTGTAGCTAGCTACACTAAAAAGATGAGGTTAATTTCGTTTTTTTTTCTTCATTAGCTAGCAGTTTTTTTAGCATTTTTTCCATTCTTATTTCCTCACAAATAGATAGATCTAAACGTGTCTTATCTTCGTTTTTTTATCCAATAATGATTCAGATACAAACACCGTAACGAGAATTTGGAAAAACAACTTCTATATATATTCGTCAAAATAAACAATGATTCGGATCTTTTTAAGTAATATCATAATATAGTAGGATGATATAAAGTGCTTAAAAAATGTGTAGCATAATTAGGTGAGTTAGATTAGACTGAAGAAACGGGCAACGAACTAATTGTGCGAATATAACAATAATAAAATATACGTATACATATATATATATATATATATATATATATATATATAACATAATTAAAAAATTCACTTTATTAAACTAGAACATGCTATCTAAAACTGGATAATGCCTTCATTTTTTATGTACACCAAACGCATTGTAACACCCAATATTACTAAACCTTTCTCAAGCAAATAAATCATTAAATATAACCTCAAACACATATGAAGTTATTCTAGTTTTATGATGTGAAATTTATTAAAATATTAAAATTAATTATAAATAGTAACTAAATTAGAGACCATTTTAGAAACTAAAAAAAAATGATTTCTAAATTAGTTTGTATTATTGTTAAATAGTTTTTAAATTAGTATCTAATTAGCAACCAAAGTTTTTGCTATCAAATTTAAAAACTAAATAACTGGTAGTTAAAACTTTGGTGCTTAATTAGATATCAATTTAGAAACTATTTAACAATAATAAAAACTATTTTAGAAATCAATATTTTTTTTTTAATTTTTAAAATGATCTCTAATTTAGTTATTATTGTAACTAATTATTTTGGTCTCTAAAAATTGATTTTATTTCATGATTTTTTTTAGTATATATAGAACTATAATGTTAAAGTCATTTGTTAAACTAAAAACCTTGCATGCATTTATTCATATAGAATGTGATGATGGAATTACAATACAATAATTTGTACATAAATGATTTGAGTATAGTTTAACACATCTGAACAACACAATGAGTGATTATTGATGAGAATTTGGGATGAAAGCAAAAACATATTGAAGTAGGAACCAGCAGAGATAGAATAGTAATATTGTGAATAAGAGTAATTAAGAAGTGTATGAAGAGACAGCAGTGAGTAACAGAAGGAGGGTTTACAATATTTGATTGATTGTGGTGTGAGAGAGTGTGAAATGTAATGTGATGCTGTGCTGTCTCTGATGCAGACCCAAACCTCACAAAAAGATTGTTTATATATCAGATATATGCCCTTTCCTCGGGAATCACGGGGCTTGCTCCTCCCTACAACATTATTTCCTTCTCTTCCATTTTTTTAATTTCCTTTCTCCTTTCTTTTCTTTTCATTTTTCAACCAAAAGGGATATCATTCATCAAAGTATGAAATAAATAAAAAGTTAAATATATTTCTTTTACATATTATAAAGTGAATTGATTTTTTATACTTTTAATAAAAACATATTGAAATGGATTCTGTAGGAGATCTCACATCAACTAAAGATTAGGACATTTCATTGTATATAAGTGGATGCAAACTTTATCCCATGAGCCGGTTTTATGAGATTGAGTTAGGCTTAAAGTTCACTCTGTAATATGATATCAAAGTCATTTTCGAGTTTATCCTAGCGAGTATTTTGTTGACCTGACCCGCTATCGGGTCGTTATCGGACCATCCATAATATGTTATCTCATGCACGAGCTTTCACTGGAGATCCCACATCGACTAAAGATGTTGTTGAATCTGAAACCTTACATATTTATGTGGGTGTTCTTTAGTTTGGTTATTTTTTTTGAGTGTGTGGACTGAATATTTTGAAAAGTTGAAGTGTTGGGTGTGATGTTAGGATTCTCTCATAATTCTCTTTGGTGGGAAAAGAGAATGCGTTTTGGTTGGTAATTAAAGGAAGCTTTTTGATTCCTCACTCGTGCGTAACCGTGTGGACATCTCTGCATGCATGGATCGTGCATGACTGAGATGAACAAAGGCATGGAAAAGGAAATCTTTTCTCATTTTCTATCACTCACGAGGTTCTTGATAATGGTAGGTTCTGCAACTCCAACATATGTCAACTTTATTGTCCTCCATTGCACCCTCTCCCAGTCCACCTATTAATTCTCATTCCCAACTACTCACAAATTATCTACAAAATCATCTCTATTTCATAAATAATTCAATGGATCAACTTTGAAAGAGTCACTGTTTTTTTTTTTTCATTTTTGCCCCTTACATTATTAGTTTAATATATAATTTTAAAATAGTTTACTTTTAGTTATTACACTAAAAAAATAAATGTGAGAGATGGATTTTAAATTTAAAGTTATTTTGAATAAATTATATATAGAGAGAGAGAAGAAAAAATGTGAATGAGTATTTTAAAATAACTTAAATTCTTTGTGTTTGTGTTTTATATATTTTATGAACTTGTTTTTTAGGTCTTAGGTTTAAAGGTAGACCGAAGAATAATAGTCATGTGTAAATTTATTTTTAGAGACATAAATAGAAAAATGAACTGTTTTATTTTTTATTTTTCTTAATTTACTATCTCTTGAAAAAAAAAGGTATTCTTTCTTTTTCTGTAAGTTTTGGAAGTTTCTATTTTTTTTTTCCTTTTGCTTCCAAGATAATTAAGAGAAAGTTTAGGTTATCTATTGAGAACTTTGTTTTTGAATTTGTTTCTTCTTCTCATCTTTTTAGGTCTTGCGTACGAATGGAAAAAGTTCTCTCTGAAATTTTGTGAGTTGTAGTGATTTGTTTGTTTGTTAAATTTGAATTTATGAAAGCAATATAGAGGATCCTTAAGTATTTTTATCATTTTTCCCATACCTCATTTATCCTTGAAGAGGTAAAGAGAATCGAAACATTAATTTAGGGTAAGAATTTGTTTCTTCATATCTTTTTGAATTTTTGAATAACGAATACGAAATTCAAAGAGTTCATCACTAGATACGAATTTAATTCATATCATTATATAAATGTCTGTCAAAAATTTCATGAGGAACAATATAATAAGAAGAATACGAGAAAAATAGAACAAAAACTTTTACAAACTTGTCATTAAACATGATAATTCATATGATTATTCAAGTGTTAAAGTTTCAAAAAAGAGAATACACATAAAACAAAGATGTAAAGAGATTATGAAGAAAAAAAATATATCAATTTGACAACTTAGAAGATAAAAAGTAAAAAATAAAAGTAGAAGAGAAGAAGTTATAATAAAAATAAAGGTTGTCACCAGTTATTTAGAAAAGTTTCTATAAGATAAATATTGTTAGAGTTGTCACTTGATCCGATATAAGACTTAGCTAACAAAAGAACTTTTTTTAACTATAAAAATTCTCTATAAATATTTCATTTAATTATATCAAATGATATTTACAAAGAGTGAAAATCAAAATTCCTCCTAATTCTAAAAACATAAGGTGTTTTATTCACGTATATATCCTTTGAGTTATTTATAGAGTATAAATAGATAAAAGGAGAAAAAAGTTTAGGAATTATCTAGTGCATACCTGATACTCAGTAATTTAAATCCGTGATCACAGGAATTTGATATTTACAATTAATGCTCCTATTTTCTTGTTATTCTAATAACTCACGTCAACATTCCCCCTCAAGTTGGTGCATAAATATCCTTAATGCCCAACTTGTCAAGGGAGTCATGGAAGTTCTTACTGGACACTGCCTTTGTAAGAATATCTGCCAACTGGTCTTCCGACTTGACAAAAGGAAATCGAATAATTTTTTCCTCAATGCTTTGCTTGATGAAATGTTTATCTACTTCCACATGCTTTGTTCGATCATGTTGGACAAGGTTTTCTGAGATATTAGTTGCAGCTTTGTTGTCACAGAATAGGTTCATTTCCATGCTAGAACCAAAGCCAATCTCCATCAGCAACCTTCTAAGCCATAATAGTTCACAAAGTCCTTTTGCCATGCCCCTAAACTCAGCTTCAGCACTAGACAAAGCCACTACCTTTTGCTTTTTACTCTTCCATGTAACTAAATTCTGTCCCACAAATGTGAAGTATCCTGATGTAGATTTTCTGTCTGAAACATTCCCTTCCCAATCTGCATCAGTGTACCCTTCAACATTCAAGTGATTATTCTTAGATAACATCAACCCCTTTCCCGGTGAGGTTTTTAAATAGCAAAGTATTTGGTTTACTGCATCCATATGTTCTTCACTTGGATTATGCATAAATTGACTCAACACACTTACGACATAGGCAATATCAGGGCGAGTATGCGACAAATAGATAAGTTTTCCCACCAACCTTTTGTATCTTCCTTTATCTGTAGGCACTTGGTTTGTGTGTTGTGAGAGTTTGTGATTATGGACTATTGGAGTATCTGTTGGTTTGCAATCCAGCAGCCCCACTTCAGCCAATAGGTCCAACACATACTTTCGTTGAGACAAGAAAATTCTTCTTTGTGACCTCGCCACCTCTATTCCCAAGAAGAACCTGATTCCACCCAAATCCTTTATCTCAAACCTAGCTTCCAATTGCTCTTGTAGTCTTGAAATTTCTTCAGTATCATCTCCAGTAATAATCATGCCATCTACGTAAACAATTAGAGTTGTCACCTTTCCTTATCGATGCTTTAAGAATAGCGTGTGATCTGCATTACTTTGGTTAAAATCATATCTTCTCATAGCTGAGCTAAACCTTCCAAACCATGCTCGAGGTGATTGTTTTAATCCATATAATGTCCACTCCAACTTACATAACACCTTGGTTCTGGAAGAAGGCATATAGCCCGGTGGGATATCCATATAAACCTCTTCTTCAAGATCTCCATGGAGAAAAGCGTTCTTTACATCGAGCTGGAGTAGTGGCCAATCCAAATTTACTGCAACAAATAATAGAAATCTAATAGTATTTAGTTTGGCCATCGGTGAAAAAGTTTTTGTAAACCCTTTAGCCATTAGCCTTGCCTTGTGTTGATCAATTGATCCATTGACTTTGTATTTGACTGAGAACACCCACTTGTAGCCCACTATCATTTTCCCTTTAGGAAGTGGTATCAGCCTCCATATATTATTCTTTTGTAAAGCTTCCATTTCCACTTGTATGGCTTGTGCCCACTTAGGATCAGCTAAGGCTTCTTCCACATTCTTTGGAACATGACAAGAGATTAATGTCTTTGTGAAGACTTGAGTAGGCTTTGATAAATTTTGTGTACTCACATAATTTGCAATGGGGTATTTGGATCGCCTTTCTTCTATATCAAGAGAGTATCTAATGGGTGACTTTCTTTGGTTATTCCTAACAGGTAATACACATCTTATAGGAGCATTAGTAGGTGAGGAGATAATATGAGAGCTTACCTCAGTATTATTCTCAGTGAGAGATTCAGGTACTGTGGAGAGAGGGGGCTCTTCACTTCCTTGATCTCCACTAGCAACTTCTTCATCAGTAAGAGGATCATCTTCACCCTCAACTTCAGTTTTGTTTTCATGTTGCATTTCGATTCCATAATTATGGATTACTCCTTCGACATCGGATTCATACTCTCCAATTTGTTTCTTTTCAACAGTTGATGATGAGGGATCCGCCAAGTACCAATTTAGATCTTTACCCATGGACTCCTCTTGAAGAGCTGAATTGGATACCATAGGAGAAAAGAAAGATTCAGATTCTAGAAAGGTTATCCATAGAGATATAATTTATTTATTTTGGTAGGGTCAAAGCATTAGTAGCCTTTCTTATATAGTCCATAGCCCAAAAATAAGCACCTGACAGCACATGGATCAAGTCTGGTGTGTTGGTTTTTATGAAGATGAAGAAAAACTACACATCCAAAAGTCTTAGGTTGAAGCATTAACACATTAGGTTAGATGTACATGAGAGGAAAGTACTTGTATAGGTGTTTTAAAATGCAAAACCTTGGAGGGCAAGCGGTTTGAGGAGGTATACAGCTGCAGTTACAACATCATCCCAATGTCGAGTTGGAACTAGGTACCAAGAAGAAGAACACGTGCTGTTGATAAATGCCAATGTGTAGTTTTTATGATTGAGAAAATTGAACACTTTGGAACTTAATTGTTGCTTAATGTAAGAAAATTACCCTAATATGAGAATTATTGAATCTGATTATATATTTTTTGAACCAAG
>Ga0123342_1007644_pt1 | contig 14154 bp, 8 predicted proteins | sample Turbeawhitnodule_FD_89960 | JGI IMG/M metagenome (GOLD analysis project Ga0123342, IMG submission 89960) | Root nodule microbial communities of legume samples collected from Mexico - Turtle bean Mexico white nodule | ecosystem: Host-associated > Plants > Roots > Nodule | place: Mexico: Nepantla...
GCATCATCAAAGAAACATTGAGGTTACACCCACCTGTACCATTGTTAGTTCCTAGGGAAAGTAGAGAAAGATGCCAAATCAATGGATATGAGATACCCTCTAAGACTAGAGTGATTATCAATGCTTGGGCAATTGGAAGGAATCATGAGTATTGGAGTGAAGCTCAGAGTTTTAAACCTGAGAGGTTTCTTGATAACTCCATTGACTTCAAAGGTACACACTTTGAATTTATCCCATTTGGTGCTGGCAGAAGGATCTGCCCAGGCATTACTTTTGGTATCCCCAACGTTGAGTTGCCACTTGCCCAATTACTTTACCATTTTGATTGGAAGCTTCCCAACAAAATGAAGAATGATGAACTTGACATGACTGAGTCAGGTGGAATTACCCTTAGAAGAAAAAATGACCTCTGCTTGATTCCCATAATTCCTGAACCTTAAAATGTAATGTCCAAATTTTATGTCATCAACTATTTAACTTTTGTCTTTTACTACTTTCCAGCTTATGAATTTTATAAAAAGTTTCTTTATGAGCTGTTATCGTTATTCTTTCATTTACCTTATTAGTTTATTCAAATTTTATTTTCTTAATAGAAACATCTTAAATTTTAGGTAAGAAAGAATAATGTACCAGTAGAAAGTACAATAAAATCATTAAATATAAAACAATTTTTAGAAAAAAAAATAATTAGTTGTTATAATAATTAAATTAGAAACTATTTTGAAGACTATAAAAATTTGGTTTCTAAATTAATTTCTATTATTGTTAAATGTTTTTTAAATTGGTATCTAATTAACTGTCAAGATTTTAACTACCAATTATTTAGATTCTAAATTTGGTAGAAAAATCTTGGTTGTTAATTAGATACCAATTTAGAAATCATTTAACAATAATATAAACTAATTTAGAAACCAATTTTTTTTAGTATTTAAAATAGTTTCTAATTTAGTCACTATAACAACTAATTATTTTTGTTTCTAAAAATTGATTTTTATTTCATGATTTTCTAGTGACCTAATATACTTAACATCAAATTTTTTTTCTTTCTTTAACCTTAAATTTATATCCTTCAAAATAGTTTTCAATGAAATAAACTTAATAAAACATAAATAATAAGTCATATGAAGCATGAAGGTAAATACAAGAGCTATAAAAAGAAATCTATGCATACTTAAGGTTCATTACATTCAAATTCAATATATATTAGCTATCCAATATATTATGAGTACAAGATATTTTAAATATATAAAAATAAAAAGGAAGAAATTGTAAAACTTAAAAGATGAAAGTCCTTTCTTTTAGTTCTAGGTGTTGACAATGCAACCAATACTTCACAACATGTAAAGAAGTGTTTCCCCTTCTAATAAAGTTATCCTTGTGTCTATAAAGTGAACTTTCTCTTAATTATATGTTGTCTTCTTAAATAAATATAACCGAGAATAAAGAAACTTTACTGAGAACTTTCATATATTAAATGATTTCAATTTTTTTTGTACTCTTTGGTTTGATTTTGGTATGTCAAATTTTATGTATTATTATTATTATTATTATTATTATTCAATCTCACAAATATTTAGATTTTAATTTTAGTTAAAAAAAATTAAATTTCAAGACATTTTCACAAGTTTGAATAGATTTTTTAATATTGAAAAAATAAGAATAATTTTTTTATTTATTAGATTTTAATAAATATAGAATTCTATTATAGGAGTTTTTAGATTTTCAACCAAACACAATATAAAAAATATTAAAAAAATAATCTTAATATATTAGATTTGTACATTATTATTGTATACTTTTTTTTATTTATTTTACTAACTAACTATGAATAAAAAAATATAATAAAGAAAAAAAATATTTAAAGATATAATTGTATTTACATTAAATAGCTTATGATATAAGATTTTTTACAATTCATAATATATAAAAACATCAAACCTTAAAAAGATAAATAATTAAAAACTATATTATATGTAATAATAAAAGATAATTGAGTGAGAGAGGACAATGATTCTTTTTATGTCTGTTATTCACGAGTATATTTTTTTATGTAATAATAATAATAGTTACAATAAAAAACAAAAAGCCACTAAAATAAAAAATATATGATAAAAATACATTTACAAAAATAAAGGTAAAATTGTAACTAAATTATATGAACCACAACCGTTGAAAAAATAATACTTTTTATAGATTAATATAAATATATCAAAATTTGTAACACAAGGATGGATATTATACAAGAATGTGTATTTCAAAATGTTGAGAAACATCAAATATTAGTATTTTTATAAATTTATTCCATATTTTAATTTCAAATTTTTTGTATAAATGTTACATATTTTAATTTCATATTTTTATAATGTTACACATTTTTGTCTCAATATTTAATGGTGGACATTTTGTCTTAGCATGGTAAATTTTTTGTTTTTGTATAATGTTTTGTCTTCACATTATAACATGACCAAAACAAATTTAATTTAAAAGAAGAAACTAAGCAGAAAAAAAGGCTAAAGCTAGAATACGTTTACTTTTAATCCAAGATTTTTTTAATTAAAAATATTTTTAGGTGTTAATAATAATCGCACTATTACAAAAATAAAAAAAGCAAATACCTATTCAAAAGTTTAAGAAAAAATTAAATTTTTATATAATTTTTGAAAAATATAAAAAAAACACAAGTTAAATCTCAGTAGACAAATATTGTACTGATTTTGTAAGAAAAAGAGAAGTGAGATGCATTCTTTAATTTGTTTTTATTTTTTTAATTCCATTTATTTTATTAAATGACCATAAATTTTTTTGCTAATTTTGTTTGAGGAATTCCCCCAATTAAAATGTAAAGTTAAAAAAAGAAAAGAGGCACCAAAATGTAATTGTAGTTGTGGTATAATTTGACCAGTTATATCCAAATCGTTGCAACCCTAATTGAAAAAGTATTATTTGATCCAAAATACAAGCTCTTCAAAACCAGAACAACAATCACTCTGCCCAACATCATCACCAAAGCTCTGCAACCATTCTGCCATGTAAGTCTCCAAGCTTCTCTCTTTCTTTCGTTTCTCATGTTCTAGATCTATTCTTTTTCTTTCATCAATGTTTTAGCCCTTTTTATGTCTTTCTTGTTTTAAATCTAGGGTCTTGAAATTCCACTGCAATTGGTTTTGTTGTTATTTTTCACGATTGATTGCCACAGATCCTGTTTTTATTGAAAGTGATTTGGGGATTCTCTGTCAATTTGATTCAAACGTTATTTTTTTAATGCCGGGTTTTTTCGATACTCTCTGCGAAATGAAAGATGGGGATTCGCTGATTTCAAGCGTTTTGGGTGTGATCCCTTCTGAGATTGGGATAATCCAAGGTTAGGGTTTTGTAAGGGATGCTTACTAGGTCATGCCACTAACTGATGTGGTTAGTGATTAATAGTCCATATACTCGGTGTATGTTTGCTCCTGTTTTTATTTACGTCGTGTTATGTTATGTTGCGCATGGGATGAATTCCTTCGAAAATGATGGTTCGAATGACTTTTGTGATGGGCTTGCGTTGTGTTTAGTAAAAATCTAATCTCTTAGGAGCCAGACAAATATGTGTTCATTGAACCCTTTTTTGTGGAAACGAAAAAAGTTTCCTTTTTTTGTAGTTTGACATTCTTGGTTTCACTTGTTTGCGTAAGCATTTTTCTTTTTACTTTATATGAATGTTTTGTCCAGTGCCGATTTAAATTATCTTCATCAATAATTAATAACTAAGGTGTATTAGCTTGAATGAATATAGAAAGTTTGGCATATATTGGATTTTGATTAGTTCAATTTGGTGCTTAAATTGTAATTGTGGCGTCATGGCGATAGCTTTTGCCGAGTCTTTTGCATGTATTACTTTATATATATATTTTTTTATGACATTCTCTACTATTTATTGCATTTCATTTATGTTTGGATTGTATTATGAATCTTAGGGCCGACGAGGAACCTGTTGATCAGAAGCGATATCTTGAAGATTCTTGCAAACCAAAATGTGTAAAACCTTTACTGGAATACCAGGTGTGTTTTTTTTGTAGTGTATAATTATATTCTAGATCATTTGAAGATGAGATTTGTTCATAATTTAAATTATCAATATGATTCTTTTATGTCAAGATTTTAAAATCAACTATAGTTGAATTTTCAGTTATTTGTTGGTTATAGTGTTCCCTCTTGGACTAGTAAAATTTATGACCTGGCCGACTAAAATTTATAACTGGAAAATTATGTACTGATGATGAGTGTATAAGGAAAAACAAATTAAGAGGATACTAGCAAGAGTGTAGAAATGAAGAGAACTAAGAAATGCAATGTAGTGAAGAAATATTGGAGTTTTCTGGTTTCTTTGGCTTAAGGTATATGATCTTATTATCTGAGTGTTTTATAGTTGATGAATGGCCAAATAGAGATGAAATGAAACTGAATTATTATGTTGGGCTACACAATGATAATCCGGCTATTTTTCCTTTTTTCTGCTCTGTTCGTTTTTTTCTTTTTTTGGAGGGGGGTGTTAGTTGGGATTCTGCTCCTAAGTAAAGAAAGTTTGTACAGAACTGCTGGTAGATGGATTTGTAGCATGTGAATATGAATTTGCTTGTGTAAACAACTTGACTAAGTTTCTCGAATAGGTGCTTATCTTTTAAGTTCTTAGTGCATCATGTTTCTACAATTGCACAGAAAATTGAGTTAAACTGTTTTCATCTAAAGCTTTAAGCTATCACGAAAGCTTATTAAAATAAGCTGAAAACAGCTTACGGATATCTTTGACCCAAACAGTATTCTCACAAGTCTTCCAAACAGTATTGTTAAATAGCTGCAATTGCATTGCGGAATTCTTTGGATTGGTGATAGTGACTCTTTCTACTATTGCAACTGCCATGGATTTTGTGGCATGCATCCTGCATCCTCTTGTCATCTCCAGCGAGTTTGCCCAAATGAGCTTTTGAGCTAACAATAGCCAATCTTAATGCATTTTATTTTTATTTGCATGAATCTTAATCATGTTATACATATATAATTGATATGTATGTGACTATGGTATAGTGGATAATTGGCTTTCTACCATTTTTTGCAATCTGCAATTCACAACACTGCTCCCAAACCGACACTTTTTCAATTACGTGTATTTATAAGTGTAAATAAGCTCTTCTAACTGTACCCTAAGTATTTGTCACATGATTTTTGGCAGTGTTTACACAAGTACAAAAGGAACTTAATAAGAAGCAAGGCCTAGAAATTACAGTTTTAAGGACTCGGGGTAGGATGGTTATATTTTAGGGACAATGTTTTAATGAAAAAAATTGCACGATGGACTTCCTCTTGCATCAGCTCCTCTCTTTTTAGTAGAGAACTAGTGCTCATATTCATATATCATTTGTGGGCACCTTAGATTTTTGACTTGTTTGATGAACAGAGATACCCTTAGCGAGTGTTAAATTGACAAATTTTTGTTCAGTCTTATTCTTTTGGCTGAGAAAAAATATCGTTTAATTTGCAACAGGCGTGCATTAAGAGGATACATGGCGATGAATCCGGGCAGAAACACTGCACTGGACAATATTTTGATTATTGGTTTTGTATTGACAAATGTGTAAGTATTATTTAGTCAGTAAATAAACAGTCATTTGGTTTGCTTGTGTATTCTGTGACAAGATCATCATCCTGTAATGCAGGTCGCGCCCAGGCTATTCAACAAACTGAAGTGACAAGGAAGGATTTGATGGCTTATTATCATTGCATTCTGTTCTACTTTCATTCCCAAATAATTTCGTCTAAACTTTCGCTTTTATAATAACCAAACTATATGCCCTGTATGGTTATTATTGTGTTTATTGTGAAGTTTTGAGTCTATGGAAGACCTTAGATTATGATTAATAAGAACATTATTCCGAAATTTGGAAGGATGTATTTTGGAATGGATAGTTTTTGAGTTTTGTAGTATGGATTTTCTTTTGTTTTTTCCGTTCCAATGGTCATCAAAGAAAAACTATATTAAGAAAAAGAGTACAACAATTAAATCAAGTTTGATTCATTGAGTTGTACATTTTAAATCAAGATCAAATACGATTTTTCAATTAACTCTGGTTTTTTAAATGTAGCGAGCATTAAGATCATGAATAATTAACATGTATGAATGAAGAAAATCATACAATGTTCTTATAGATATTGTATCAAGGAGAACTTTCACCAAAAGAGTATCTAAAAGTTATATATGAATTTGTTTATGTTGAACTCTTCAATTTCTCTCTTTTCTTATTTAGTTTTGTCGTGTATTGATAGATATCCAAATTTCAAAGAGAAAAGTATATATACGTTGTTAGGAGACAACTATATAACGTGTATTGGACAACTGAGTGAATCTTAATATTTATGTCCCTCCTTCACAACAGGAACCAAAGAGATTAATTCAAAACCAGAAAGAGATTAAGATGTTTCATATTATATTTTAAAAAATAAAAAAATAAATTTAGATGAATTAAAATTATTAGTACAATCCAATATAGTTATAGTTGAATAATTACTTTTAAAAAAATAGTTATTTAACAAAAAATAACTATATTGAAAATATAAAAAAATTATAAATTGTTATATAGAAATAAATAATTTAAATATTCATAAATTTAAAAATTCTAATTAAAAAATCATTTTATATTAAATATAAATAGTATGATATTTATAATAATAATAATAATAATTATTATTATACTTAGAATAATAATAATTATTATTATTATACTTAGAATAATAATAATTATTATTATTATACTTAGAATACTAATAATTATTATATAATTTGATTATTATAAATAACTACATATTTTTTGTATTAAAATTTTATTATTAATTATTATTATTTTATTTTATTTGATTAAAATATTTGTATTAATTAAATTTATTTAATATTAATATTTGTAATAAAGCCTATTTTTGTTTATAAAAAAAATAAAAAATGTAAAATCCTAAAAAAAAAAAAAAAAAATTTAAGGAAAAAAACTACTTTCTTTTTAGTTCTCAATCTTTGATCTCTTCATTTCATAGGAATATGTGATTTATTATTCACACTTGTATCATCATCTCCTTTTCCACTATCATAAATCTAAATAAGGAATATATCCTTACAAATATATAATAATAAGTTGAAATTAAGATTTTTATCATCTATATCTGCTTTATCTTTGACTTAATGATAAAGCAAACATAGAGACGATTTTTTTTTATCCTTTTGTTTTAGCTTTACTTTGGTTACAATTACTTTCAATAGGGGATAACCAAACAATATGTCAATTAACAGACTAAGTGGCAGGAAAAAAATACGGACAGCAAAGATGATTCTAAATGTAATTAATGGCATCAAAATTCTGACAGAACATAGACACGTAAACTGCATAACAATTCAAATATCAACTACAGCAACAAACTCTAGATTGGATGCTGCAATCACTTGTGCAAAGCACAAAGGCAATTCTTTTCACCTACGTCTGCCGATATACAGTAAGGTTGATCCTTTCCATCTTGAAACCAGGTAGCACGCTTCTCCAGAAGCTCGTTCAGAAAATCATCCAGCTTCTCAATAGTGATGTTTGGCATCACCACCACATGTGCAATATTCCCCTTGCATGCCAACTGCCACCTGCGTATAAATTCCTCATCGTGTGGCCTCTCAAACACAACTGTGCTGCTCAGCTCATTAAGCATTGCACCAATCCCAGCCTCAACAAGGCGATCTTTGAAGTAGTGTGCATTTCTCAAGCATTTCTGTACTTCTTTCTGGAAACCTCTGTATCCTTTCCGATTCAAGGTATACCAAAGGAATATGGGAGCATGGCCATTCCGACTACCCATGATCGTGGCATCCCTAGAAGCAAGGTATTCCACATCCCTAGAAAGAGCATTAACATAATCCAATCTTGTTATCTGCACACCACAAGGCATGGGACAACCTACAAATTTGTGGCCAGAAACACTGACACTGCCAATAGGCTTCTTAAAAGTAACTTTCGGAGCCTGAAAAGCAAATAAAAGGTAATACAGAATAAGGTGAGGTTCACATAAGATGGGTTGACCAAGAAGCATGGAATTTTAATATTGCCATTTTTAAATACAACCAGTTTATAACAAAATGAACATTCCCTGACTGAAATTGGAAAAGGAATAATGCAGTTTCATGGCCATGTAAAATAATGGTGACAGCCACATTTATACTTAATGTATAAAGTGGGTAATAAGCATTAAAACACATTCTGCAATCGTTAAAATTATGACTTTATAGCAAGAGCACAAATATATGACAAAATGAGCCATCAGAAAATAGACAGGTTATGCAAGGAAGAACCAAAATGATGAAAATTAAACCAGACCCAGGTAACGCATCATGAGTTTTCTATTGGAACAAATAAAGATAACAGATGAAAATTTCATCATTACATCTCATACAAGTTAAAACAACTTATAGTAACATCTTCACATACTCGTTTCACGAAAGGCATCATGAGACCAAACAAGGCCCCGTCACAGTGTATGTAGAATCTGTCCTGCGAAAATCCAGCTTCTTCAAGTTTCTTTATAACCAGATCAAGATCATCCACAGCTCCTTTCACAGTTGTACCTGCAATTGTTTCAGTTGTTTGTAAGGGTTAGAATGAACAAGGCAAGAGGAAGGGAGAATGGAATGGGACAGAGAGAAACAAATGGCTAATTGCTCGCTTGCCTATGTTCACATTTACAATTGCTGGCTTGTCCTGATTACGAAGAAGCTTGGCCTTGAAATCATCACAATCAATCTCCCCAGACCAAAGAGTATCAATCTTCACACATTCCATTCTGCACATTCGAGCAGCTTTAAAAACAGAATAATGTGACTCTCGTGAGGCGTACAAAATCCCATTTGGGAAAACCTCTCTCCTGCACAAAAGCCATATAACCATATTAGATATTCTTTACAACCTTACCAAATTTTGAAGATGAACAAAATAAGACTAGCTGAAACTAACCCAACTAGGATGCCATGGAGATTGCCTTCTGTACCACAGTTTGTTATATAGCCCCAATACTCATTTTTCTCCAGTTCCCACAGTCGAGCAAACCAATCCAAAACACCAACTTCAAACTGACGGGAGTGGACACCATAGTTGCTTTCAATAAATGGATCTCCCAGGTTATTTATAGAAAAATGCTGAAGTTGTGAGAGTGCACCATAATCGAAATCCAAATTATAGGGGTACCCTGGAATAAAATTTTCATAAATTTATAAGAGGTATACTCAACTCCAGAGGCTAATTGAAGTGGGCAACAAAAGTTACACAAAATCCCGATAAAATGATTTCATTGATGTATTTGTGTGCATGGTGTACCAAGGCAATACCAAGAGAATTCAGAAATAACACAGGAAGTTATAAATTCATTTGAAGAAGAAGACAAGAAAATATTAACAAGGGCAAAGTCTATTACGATTACAAGTGTCAAATGATTTTCTTGGTGTCAAGATGGAGACTTCAAAATCAGGTACTATTTAGCTCCAGAAGAAGCTAGATTACTACTAAGTAAGGAAGCCACAAATTATCAAAGCATTAAACACAGCAATAGACACGATCAAGCGGGGTTCCTAAAACTTAGAAATGAAAAATTATCTACCCAAATATAAAATTATGATGGAAATAAAAATGTGAGTGAATGATCATCCAAAAAAATTGGCATAAGTCCATGAACCCCTTGAAAAACCAAGAATATTTTATCAAAAGATCTCTCGATTTGAAAATTCAGGATTTGAATTTTCGTCCATGCATTGGAATCTCCTACATAGCATCGATTTATTTTAAAGATTTTATTACATTTCAATTTTGAAGGGATGCAAGACCATGAAATCATTACGGGTTTGGAATTTCAAAGTTAGAAACCATGAAGTAAATCCAGATTTCGGAAAACACACTAGGACTACGGCGGAGATGATTCTAATTCTAAGATGATCATTTTCATGGTAGGTTAAATGAATTCCACAAAGTTATGAAAAAAACATGCTGGGATTTCCAATACAGATAAAAGAGAAACATGAGCCAAACAGAGTATGACATGGGATTAGATGAGCTAAAGAAAGAAGTACAGATTCAGTGGTAATTGGTGATTGCTGGTGCTGGGTTAGGTTGACACTACCAAGAAGCTAACTGGATTTTCCGCATCCGTATATCAATTGTCTAGTCAAAAATCACAGGGTGAACCCTCTCGTAAATTAAACAAAGTCCAGGGGAAAAAACAAAATCAGTATCAAGATCTGTATAATTTGATTGATTTTCTAAATAACGTACATAAATGTAGTCAAGAAAGCAAGAAGATCATCAAAAGAGCAAATATTGTCAAACCTAAATGATGTTTTGTCCTTTCAGTCAAAGCTCTTTTGTATCTGGCCAACACACTTGCCATATGAGCTTCCCGGTCCCCAGTAATGTCGTCATCTGCATCAGGCTCTGTGACTTCTAGAGACATGGTATGAATATTTCTTCCCAGAACTATTAGTCTTTTCTCTTTTTCCTTATAGACCTGCACCTCTTCATTGCCGTTGTCTACAACTGCAGGAGGCACAGGATCCATGACTAAAGATGTTGCGTCAAAATCCTCAGGCAACGGTTCGACTGCTCCGTTGATTCTCAAATCCTCATTTAAACCGTGAACACTCCCAACCATTTTGTTATCGCAACACAAAAGCACCTGACATAAATGGATTGCAAGAGCGAATTAGAAAAACGAGAACTAAAATCCAAATAAAGATAAAGCAAAAGACCAAATAGCCCAAAGACAGATGCGAGAAACCGAGTTTTCACATATGAAACCAAGCCATCACTCTCAAATCCGAATAAATTTAAGGAACACAACCTACGGAACCGCACAATTATTTTACTCTATCAACCAAATACTTCTCGTGCAAGCAAGACCGCGCAAAAGGAAACAACACCTTGAATGCAAACAAAATTTATACACAGATCTATTTAATTTTCCTTTGAATACACATATTTAAAAGAATTTATTCTAAGCCATCAGTGTGAGCTCAGGCACCAATAACAAAACAAAGATTAACTTACAAATGCTCAATTAGCAGAAGATAAAGGATTAATAATTCTTATTTAGCCACATATCTAAAACCAAAACCAGAGCAGCGAGTATTCCTCAAACACTTTGGAAAAATAGCAAGGAGTTTTTGGTATGACCTACGGCTTTACAGAATCAAAGCATATCAACCACGAGTACAGAACATGCAAGCAGAGAGAACAAGGATCCAAGCAATGAGAGATAGCAAAATCCACGAGCACGGTAAGAATAACAGAATAGGCACAATAGTTAATACTCTAGGAGATGATGCATGGTTAAATTAAAAGACGATAATGAAAGTAAGATGCGAGATCTGATAGAAAATGAAGAAGAAAAGCTAACCGCAAAGAGAAGCGTTGGAATCGACAAAGGAAAGAGAGAAGCAGCGAAAAACTCGGGCTCTGGCACGAGAGAGATGCAATAATATGGGGCAAACGGAGTAATACAATTTTACTTCCCTCCTTTTATATCTGCGTCAGATTCCGTCACGCGCTTCAACTGACTCCTCCATCCACACCATGTTTCGCCAATGTCCCTACAAAGATCTCAGAATCTATGCAAATGAATTCCCTACGGTTGTTTGTTCCACTGCACGAAATATGGACCCTTCAATTTTTATTTTATGATTAAACATGTGGGATGAAAATTATAATGGTCCTTAGATCATAACTGCACCATCCTGCAGCTGCTTTTTAACTGTAGGATGTCCTTGTCACCCTAATGTGTTGTAATAAAAATCTGAGAGAATCTCACTCTCTTTTTTTCTCTATTTTAATTTTATAATAAATAAAATAAAGGCGTGTTAGGACTGTAATTTTACTTCTATAAACTGAAAATTGATTTTCTTCTTCAAAAACATGGCTTTCATCAAAATCACACAGATTCCTTTTAAGTTTTTTTTCATAGATGCATTAATGAATTAAATAGACGTAAAAATAAAGAGTGAGATTGAATAATGATGAATAGCCAGAAAAATTTATCAGTATTTTCTACATCAGCTCAATGTATTTTGACAAATCCTCCTATATTATTTGTGGGGAGCAATCATGACTCACCACTAGTAAGGAGTGATTCGACTTGTTATAAAATAGATTAAATTAAATTAATATTATATGATTTAGTTTGAATATTTTTTTTACTTATTGTGAATTATTTTATATCATGGTTGTTGTATTTGTAGTTTTAATTTTCTCTTATATTAATAAATAATTTACATTATTTTATAAATAAAAATATAACAATATAAATTTGTCATCTAAGTATAAATATGCGATAAGTAAAATATAATTAGAGTGTAAAACAGCCTGCAAATTACATATGTTTATTATTTTTTTAATTAACTATTATATCTAAACATAATAAATAGTTTCATTTCCAGTTCAGTCGGATTTCAGAAAAAAAAATATTAGAAAATTTTGAGTTTGGATTAGTTTTCTCATCGGTTATTTAAAATGTTTTTATATTATGATTTACTTACAATAAAACGGTTAGAATTATGCCTTTTTTAATACAATCTTAAAATTAACCACAATTAGCCATTATGCCTTTTTTAATACAATCTTATATGTATCAATTATGACTCAAATTGCTTATATACAATTTTTTCTAATTCATACTTATTGATTTTAATCATTCTTCTTTCTTTTTAATTTTCATATTTTTGTTTTTATTTTATCATTGTTAAACTTTTTTCTTGTTTATATTTCTATTTTTCACTTACTCTTATATTACATATATGCATATATTATAACATAGAAATGGAATTAAATAAAAAATGTTATAAATTTTTTTGTTAAGGTAAAATATTATTTAATTTCATAATTTTTTAAAACAATTTTAAATGATACTTTAAAAGAAATAAACGAAGTAATTATTTATTATTGTATGATAAAATAAAAAAGGAATAACCAAGGAAAGATAGTATATGAAAGTTACATTTTCCTATGTTTTTGTATCATATATTTGGGTAGGTTCCTCTTATACTTTCTTAATTAATTTGTTATTTGCTAATAAAAAGAAGTTTAATTTAACATAGACAATCGTAGGGAGAAAGTGCAAAGATATTTTCATATTTAAAAAAAAAAACAATTTTTTCGTTTAATTTCATCAAGAAAGTGAATTAATCGTATTTATCAAATTTAAGCAATTGATTTAGCAGTTAATTTTGTTATTTTACCTCAAAGAAGCAATATAATTATTTTTTTTAAAAGGGAAAGGAAAAACTGGAAGTGCTACTCGCAATGATAGCGCGTGGACGGTGTTTTGACGTCCATTGCGAGGACCCCCAAATCTCCAGAATGTGAAAACCCTACACATTTTATCTCCCATATCAGAAGCTTCGATCTGAATAATGGGAGTTTCACCGGCGATGAAGCTTCTCGAATCAAAGAAACGAACAGAGGAGCAGCCAGAGTCATCGGAAAATCCCTCAGACTCCGTTCCACCAAACAAGAAAACTAGAGATTTGCCCAACTTGACCGAATGCCATGCGTGTGGCTTCAAGGTTGACGTCTGCTCCGGTAAGAACAGACTCCGAACCCTTTATAGCGAATGGCGTGTAGTTCTTCTATGTAAGAAGTGTTTTGTTTCCGTTGAATCTTCCCAAATTTGTTCCTATTGTTTTTCTGGAATGTCTCTTGAATCATATCGCTGCAATCAGTGTCAGCATTCTGTTCACAAAACCTGTTTTTTGAAATACAAAAATGCTCCTCCGTGGTCCTATGCTTCTATGGGCTCTGAATTTTCTGTCTGCGTGGATTGCTGGATTCCTAAACACTTGGAAATTTCTAGAAGAAGAAAAAGAAGAGTTATGGGTGATGAAAATGGTAGGATTATACTAGAGAAGGGTAGTTCTAGGGTTTTGCCGGGTGGAAATCTGGCGCGGTCAATGGAGGATTTGGTTGAGGATGCAAAACGTGAGGTGGGGGAGAAGGTTGAAGCAGCCGCTAGGGCTAGAGAGGGGGCAGTGAAGAAAGCTTTGGTGGCGAGAAGGGCTGTTGAAATTGCAAAAAATGCTTTGAGTCTTGTAGCAAACGGGGAAGAGAGTAGTTTGAATCC
>Ga0123342_1007645_pt1 | contig 14154 bp, 5 predicted proteins | sample Turbeawhitnodule_FD_89960 | JGI IMG/M metagenome (GOLD analysis project Ga0123342, IMG submission 89960) | Root nodule microbial communities of legume samples collected from Mexico - Turtle bean Mexico white nodule | ecosystem: Host-associated > Plants > Roots > Nodule | place: Mexico: Nepantla...
GAGTTCTTGTTCATAGAACCTTGATCCAATTCTATGATAAAGTGCCTATCTCATATCCAACTCAAGATGATTCCTAAGAATGTCAAGAATCATTCAAAGTGTGCTAGTGGAATCATATCACATCACATAGCAAGTGCTCCCTCATTATATTAACATCCAATATCGTTCCATTCAAATAGTTAACGCACGGACACCTGATCTTTGCTCCATCATGACCACTATTAATCGGGTTACGTTGTGCAAATTATATAAATTATTCTACTCCTCTTTCGTACTTGTAAATCAAAGCACTTGATTTACAAGTGCGGTTTTGATTTACAAATGCGGCTATACAAACAGCCGCATTGGTAAATCAAATTAATTTAAAAAATGTCACCACATTTTTTATGAATGCATTTAAGCGCAAAGTTGCACTAAATAAAGAGCATTCATTTCTTTATTTTGCACTAGTGTATACACTATTTCTATCATATTAATAATTAACGTGAGATTCTCAACCTACTATATTCTTGACAAAGATTGTTCATTTGAGTTATTTGATAATAACCTGTTTGTTAAGTTTAACAATTATTAAGGTAAACTTTTACATCATCTTAAAATTTAACTCAACTTTAAAAACTAATTTAGAAGAAGAATGTTGCCTCTTATTCATTATACTATTTTAATCATATTACTAGTCAACTAGAATGAGTAATACTTATTGTTGTTCATTATAAGTTGCTCCTCACTTATCATGATTTTATTTTGAAGAAACAATCTTTTTTCAGAAAGCTTACAACAATCATTATTTCTTTCAATAAAGAAATTTGTTACCAATTATGCAACAATATGTCCAATTCTATTCTCTAGTGTTACACCCAATTATCTTTGAAACAGGGCATTTTTATTTTTATGGACATTGCTAGGTAAAGAAGCTGAATACATGGTTGAGAAAGATGATAGATACCTCATTGGGGTTCTAAACATGAATGCCAGGAATATAATCTTGACTATGGAAGTTAATGTTTCAGCAAAGGTATACAATACCACCAAAGCCAAAAAGATGTGTTCCAATGAAAATGGACCTTGTAGGCTCAGTTATTTCTTCCCTAATACATATTATGTTATTCTTACGGAAACCAACAATGTAAAGCATAAGTAACCTTGTCTAGCTCATTTATCTGTACAGATCTTCGCTAAAGTAATTCAAGAATACAGTGTTACATCGATTGATTACAGGTAGATGGGGTATCGTATGTTGAAATTTCTTTAGTGGTCTGTGTGTTTGTCTATATATTACTTCTGGGTACAATGATTAAAATTTATGTTCTAAATCCTTTGGTTTAACTATATATAATTTTTGTTTCTAAAGATGTCACATTTTTGTGCGTAGAAAGTTATTGTGATTGTTGTTTATCTGATTTTGAAAGTCCTTGGAGTTTATGATGATGTTGAGAAACGTAGTCATGTTACAATCGATGTTATATACAGAACAAGTAATTTAGTTGCAACATAGACCGAGACTAAGCAACCATCTCAGCCAACTCGAAGGACATCAAGATCAAGTGCAAAATTTTCAAGACCCAACAGTTTCATAACCATCTCAGCCAGTTCGAAGGAAAAGATCAAGTTCAGAATTTTCAAGACCCAACATGAGGCTTAAGTTACAGTCCATTAGAGGCCGCTTTTGGAAGCCATGAATGCTTTTGGAACCCACTTATTTCTATAGTTGTGTATTTTGAAAAACAATTATTCTAGGCTCCTATTAATGTATTTTGGAATTGTTAGAATAGATGGTTTAAACAAGAGGGGGGATGAATTGTTTGTCAAAGATTTTCGCAAAACTTAATTAAGAATGAACCTTTATCAAACAATCACAGACAAGCACTTAAGGAAAGCAATCAAACAATGATATAGAAATTGTTACAGAATTTTAACCAGTTGAAATTACGTTTTAAACGGTTGTTTATACCAGCAACAAAAACAAAATTAACAGAAACAATTATAAGGAGTTAGAAAAAGAGAGATTTACACAAAAGGTTTATACTGGTTCACTCAACCTTGAGCTACATCCAGTTCTTAGAACAACCTCTGAGTTCCACTAGTAATCAAATCCATATTACACAACCACACCACAAAGAGGTGACCTTGAAAACCACAAGACCCACTCACCCTTTTTACAACACTACACACCTCAAGTCAGAACACCCTCTGACTTTACAGGATTTCATACACTCATAGTTGTAATGAAAGAACAATTACAAGAACTTTGAAAGGGAGAGAAAACACCTGAGATTATACAAAATAGGAAGCCTTATGATCAGATCTTGTACCAGTGCAAAGCTTTAACAGCAATCTTGCAAAACCTTTGAAAACTTCTTTCAAAAACAAATGCTATATTTATAGCATTTGAAATCTAGCCGTTTACGACTACATTAATGAGCTAAAACAGTTTTGATCACATTCAAAATAGTTAAAATAGGTTTTCTAAAAACTGTTATGAAAACACACATTTAACCGGTTGAAACCACGATTTAAATGGTTGAATGGGTAAGGTAGTTACATAACCAATTCAAAAAACAGTTTCAAAACCTTTAAGCCAGCTAATTGACAAACAACCGATTATATCGATAAATCAACCGGTTGTTTTCTCTTTGCTTGGAAAAACACTTTGTTTACTTAAAACAGATTGATTAAGCTTTGCACAAGCATTAAGAACTGATCTTAACATAGATTCTAAACATCCTAATCTAAACCCAAACAAAAAACAGCACATCTTCAAGCTTTAACTTGGATTTGAAACATCAAAGCTCCCTTGTTCAACAGGAATGACATTTACATTCATGTAGTTAATGTATTTAGTAATTTTTGGAGTACATTAATGTTATCAGGTTCTATGATAATTAAGTTTTCTTCATTACAAATCTATCATAAGTAAGTTTGCTTCATTCCAAATGCATTTGCTTATTTCATTTCCTTGAAGGTTAAATTTTATATTATATAGTGCATTACTTGATACTAAAATAGAATTTAAAATTTCATTTCGGTTTAAAATTTCATTTTGCTTTACTTCATACTGGAGTATTATATGGAACATCAAATATTTGGTTCATTCAAATTCATTTTGCATTGATATAGATTTCAGGATACATATTACATATTGGACATAATGAACTCAACATACTAATATATATACATTAACTCATTCAATCATAATCCCAAAATATACATTGATTCATCACTCTTGGAAATTTTAAGAAAATAGTCAACATAACAATGTTTATTGTAATAGCAACCCTACTTATAACATCTAAATCCACTTTCTTGACTACTTCAGAAGTTTTTCCATGCCACAAATCTTGTTTCTTTGTCTAGCAATAATTCCATCTTTGTCATCCCCAGTGTCTTCAATACACCATCTAGAGAAATTGCATCCCATGCTTACGCCACTCCTACTCTGTATTAGACAAAACAATAACCAAAACAATCAATACCAATGCATTTTTTTTTCATAAACCACATTTCAATACATTTCACCATGTACTTTGGACACACCTAAAATTGCCTCCCACCATTTTTTTACAATTATTGCTTTTGAAAAACAATTTCTTCAAACCACATTCTTTGGGTGACTGCTTTAGAACAAACCAAACCAAACCTTATAACAATGTTACCTAGCTTTTATACGCTTCAACAAGGAAGAAATATGACGTCGTCCAATTAGATTGGGAGTTTAACTCGGGCTTCTTATTGAAAGCGTGAAGAAAGACTTGATTTTTGTCATTGCTTGCCACTTGAAGCTGTTTCACAAAAACATAACTGGTTATAATCAAACGGGATGAGACAGGACCAAGTAGGATAAGGGAACCCCCGTAATACCTATAACGGAGAGTGGCTGAAACTGCAAAATAGAAAAATAGAGAGAGAAAGAAAAGGACAAGGCGTGAGAAAGAGTGACGAAAGGAGGGAGGGAAGCTCACAATCGCACCTCAAAAACTCACTACTTACAATTAAAAATTCCTAACCATTAATTGCAATTCAAAAAACCCTAAACCCCAATTCATTTTTCACTAAACTAATCTCTCAATCCACGTCACTTGACACCTCGCACAACACCCAATCCCATATCTCTCTGTCACATAAACAGCATTTGACACAGTTTGGTGTGACTTAACAGAAAGGACCATTTTAGATACATTTTGAAAACATAGGGACCAGCTTGATTTTTTTAAAAACCACTGTACTAAATTGAATATTGACATCAAATGTAGGGACGAATAAGGTAATTATATCTATTTTTTCATTCAGTTTGTTTTCTAGTTTATTTTCTCAAATAAAAAAGAACTGGAGTATTTGATGAGCATATATTTATTCACACTCACTAGCCTTATTCATAGATTATTGGACTATAATAATAAATAAATCCATTGTTTTAATAAATATTCTTATAATTGGGTTTATTTGGGCCATATATATTATTATTGTTAATTTTGTGTTTTTAGGGTAAATGATCTGAAGCATCTACCTTTGTGAATGGGCCAAATATGCAAAAGTCCAAGTTGCTTCTTTGAATCAAAACAAAAAACAAATTCTGAGGAGAAGAAAGAGAAAATAAAAGCTACAAGATCCCAGAAACAGAATTGGAAACAAATCTTCTGCAAAATAAAAAGAATTATGGAAAGTGGAAACTGTTTACAAAATCTAAACTGCAATATTTTCCCAAGATCCTTGGAGCAGAAAAGTCTATTAAAGGACACAAGCATCAAGGAGAAGAGGAGAGCTTCATAGGGTTTTCTTAGTTTCTTTTCTTATTTGTAATTCTTTTGCCTCCGCATGAAAAGCTAAACCTTTTGGTTGATTCCTTTGTGATTCCCCATTGAGTTTTGAGGTTTTGATCAATAAAAGTTTCTATTTTCAATTCTCTATAGCAGTTGTTTTTATTGTCTAATCTCCTAGAAAACTAGTTTTTGTGAGAGGTTGTACTTGAACGCATGATTGAGAGTCTTCCTTATCTTAAACTTTGGTTTCTTAGTTAGTTCGTATTGTTCTAACTAATTTCTTGGGTGCATGATTCAAGAGAGAGGAGATAAGCATTCGCATGGAGTATACGCATGGAACAAAGTGGGTATTGATTAAACCGGTAGATGCATGCTTTACTGGTGAGCTTCAGTTGAATTAGGTTTGGCGCATGTTCAATCTAGTTTAGCTCTGTTGAGGATTGAGAAAGGAATAATCTTTAGAGAACCTGTGAAGAATTCATTGGTGGAAGAACTTGGGAGTCAATCTGCATTCTTTACTGATTTAAATCATTATTTATATTTTTCTGCTTAACGATCGCAACCCCTTTTACTTTACCATTATTGCTAATTTTCATTGTTTGCATATAGGTTTTGATTTCTATTAACTGAAATCACTATTGGATTCGTTGGGAAACGACTTGGGGTCATCTGACCACAATTATACTATGATCTCTCTAGTTTGGACAAGTCTACGCTAGAATCATATTAATTTGACAGCAAAACGACAGCTATCAATATTAATCTATTGAAAAAATGAATTTGTGTTTTAAATATTAAATAGTGAGATGAATTAGACACGGGCTAGAAAAAAAATGATTGAATCCCTATTCAAATCTAATTGAAATTGTGATACATGAAAATTTCACAGGATGATTGATTAGGATAGAGAATGACAAAACAAAAAGGAATGAGACCATTTAAACCAAGTGAGTGTGTGAACCTTAAACAATTTTGAGAGTTTTACTGATGAATTGATAGTTGTGGTTGCTTAATTTTTATTTTATTTATTTCATAAAAGAGCATGAAGATGATTGAGACATTTGTTTGTGTAAATTAGGAACCCAACACCAAATAACCAACCTTAATTTTATTATAATTCATTTTTTTATATATCCCTTTTGAGCCAAGAATTTTTATTATTATTGCACCCTAAACTTTTAATGATATATTTTCCTACCCTTGGAATGTTTTAGGAAGGAGAACATAGATGCAATAAATATAGAAAAGGGAATGGTTGGTTCTAAATTTTGAAAGCTCATAAAGTTGAAAATATGAAGAATCTATTCCTATTGATGAAAAAAAATCATGTTGAAAATCATGAAAAGATGATCATGAAAGAAAAATAAGGAAAAGTGTGAACTCAAAAGGAAATAGTGATTAGATAACATATATGTTCTCTATAATTGGATTGTAGGTATGTTCTTCTTTTTTAAGATGTGCATTTTGTTATCTAAAAAACCAATACTTTTTTTGGAAGCCTAGCCTCATTACAACCCTGGAAAAAAGACCTTAAGATTCATGTTTCTAATATGTTTGTAATTTGAAGATGAAATGAAAAAGCAACTGTGATTTGTTATGATTCAGTGAAAATAGAGAGAAACACTTACATGTGAGCTTATTAGAAGAAATTCCGTGATGAATTGTCATTTATTTGTTTTGATTTGATTCTGGAAGTTGATTGTGTCTATATTTTTCTGTATTTGAATTTGGAAGCATCATAAGTTCTAATTTGATCTATTGTTTAGTAAATTAAGTTGTTTTGATATTTAAATTCAAATATATTCATTTACTTTGCTTGATGACAAGCAAGATTCTAAGTTGGGGAGAGTGATAAGTGCCTAATTTCAATAATATTTCACATTAAAATAAGGGCACTTATGAGTATTAATTGCTAAATTTCATATAAAATAATTCCTAATTTATGAATTTATATCTTTTTACATATTTTATAATCTTTATTTGAATAAGAGCATTTTATTCCCAAATTTGGTGTTAATTTCAGGTGTCTAGGGAAAAATGTAGATGATTAGGCTAAAGAAGAATGATATAAGCTAAAACGAGAAAGTTGGAAGGTCCCATGACACATAAAAGCGCCAAAAAGCCAATTTTGCAACAAGGAATCTCGCTCAAGCGAGCTCATTCTCGCTTGAGCGAGAATGCTCCAGTGACGTTTTCGAAAATTGACGCCTTTCTCGCTTGAGCGAGCTACATCTTGCTTGAGCAAGAATGCGTCAGACAAATTGGGTCATTTTTATGTTTTTATCAATAAGCCCATCAGCGCAAAGCAGGAAGTCACCTACTCTAGCAAATTGGGTTAAATAGGGGGCTAAAGGCTCAACCCTAGTGTGTCAGATTGAGAGGAAAATATCATTGAGTGAATTGTAATTCGATTGTGAGAATAGGAGGTGTAGGAAACATTAGAAGAGGCAGTCGTCAAGGAGAAACATCTTGGATCTTCTTTTCATGTCATCCTTGAGTGTACTAGTCATCATGAGTGACTAATTCTACCCTTTGGGATTGGGAGTGATTTGTTCGAACTCTTATGTATTGAGGTGATATTTAAATATAGTATAATGTTCTATTCTTGATTGATTATTGGTATTTTTGTTTTGTTTATAACTCTTGATCTAGAATATTAAATCTGACTGGAAAGTATTTTTATGGTTTTGACCTAAACAACAATACTTAACATATTTGAGTGTTAAGAATAGACTTGAAATCTTAATTGCTATCAACGTCTGAGCTTGATTATAAGTATTTTTTTATAAATATGCGAGGAGATTAGAGATTAGAGGAGATGAGTTTGTACTTCTGTTTTGAGGAAGGAGTATTCAATAGGTTTATGGTTGCAAAAGTTATCGTGCTATTTGTTGCCTTCATACTTTGATTTTGTCATTTGATTTCAATTTTCACAACAGCCATGGTCATGCAGTTCACATTCTAATAGTTGTTGCTTACATGTAAACAAATCTGATTTGACTGTTGTGTAAGGGGAACACAATCACTAACTAAAACATGAAGTAGTTGTTTTTGAAGGTCTAATAGGTTGGCTAGCAATGGCATTTTATATATTTGTTGTATCTATTGGAGATCAAATGAGATTATTTTGTGAATTTTGGTAGGTTAGGGGTTTCATGTTCAAGCGGGACCATGTGTCTCATCTTGTGTACCCTGACATTTTTTGGATTCCGGGTTTTTGTATATGGATTGGAGTACCCCTAGTACTCCCATTAATTTCATTTTTTATTGTCGTTAAAAAAAACAAGTGCAAATGACTTATTAGTACACAACATCTTATATAAAAATATGCATTATTTAAATCAATTATGGAGAGTGATAAGAAATAGAATGGCCACAAAAGATAATTTAAGTAGAGGTAGTACATTGGGTGTTATGTGTGATGAGAAAGAGGAGACTCTAAGTCACTTATTCTTAAAGTGTAGCATTGTTAAGGCAGCTTAGAACTTGTGTTACAAAATTTATTGGTAAGGTCATTTTACTAGATTGTGAAACAGAACACTATTAGAGACTTTTTTCAATACTCAGATTGAATAAGTGTAGGGGCAAAGTGTAGGGTTGTACGTGGATTTCCATACTTGGGGAAATCGATAGAGAAAGGAATAATATAGTGTTTTGGAATGCTACATCTAACTCAATGGAAATTTTTGCATTAGCTCAATTGAAAACCTGATCATAGATTATAGGTAAAGAGATACTAGCTAATTTTTCTTATTCTTATTTATTCTTATTGATGTCTTAATCTTATAATGTGTTTTAAATCTATAAAAGAAAGTAATTATTCTTTAAAGATGAAGATTTGTTCAAACATACATTAGGCATGTCAACTGATTTGTTTATTCATTGGTTGTCCTTACAAACGTTAAATTTGGCCTTAGCATCATGTGGTGGGAGGTTGGTAGTCTTTCTATTTTGTAGGAGCAGGGGTATGGACATGCAAACAACTGTTGATACGAATTGAACAAAATTTCCAACACCACTTATGCCTTTTACTGTTCTTGGAGGCCTACGGTTCTTTAGTACTTAGACGATTTAAATGCTCTGGGGGTGGATCAATCCATGATAACAATACAAATAGTAAAACAAACTCAAAAGACATTTACATATGAGGGCGTTGGAAATACAACTCCAAGAGAAAACCAGATACAACAACGATGGCACACAATTAAGCTTAAAGAATGACAATAGTCAATTAAGAGTATGCAAACTATGTATTTGTGGTTACAATTCAAATCAACCTGTAGTTCATCAACTCGTCATACCTACACGTAGTTGTCTTTGGATTTTGAAATTGCCCATTTTGGAGATACAGGTTTAGTTGGTTGTCTGATTTCATAAATAAGAATACATTTTCTGAAGGTATCAACCCTAATTTTCAAAAATATAATCACTTTTTGTGAAGGATAAGGAAATGTGGCTTGCAAAAGTGCTTTTCTTAAGATCCCTTAAATGTTCCAATTAATTTATTTCATTTTTGTTGAGGAAAAAAATTATTTGTCAACAACTTTTCTTTTTTGTTTAATTTTATAAAGTTCATTTAAAAATTATTTTTGTGCAGTGTCTCACCAAAATCATATTATTTTTGTTCAAAGTAAGAATTAAAAAAAAACTAACATTTTTTTCTAAAGAAATAGCAAATGATAAACATTACATTTCCACGCACTAACTAGCATAAATAAACTCTGAAATTCAATTTAAATATATTTGTGAACTTGGTGTGAAGTATCCATCATTGTGATGGATTACGATTGTGAGGTCTAAATCAATCTATGGGGGAATATGGCAACAAGAGAGGGAGAGGAATGAGAAACAAAGAAAGAGATGGATGGGAAACGAAGAAAAGTTCTTAAAAGAGAAGGAAGATGTGTTAACTAAGCTCTAAGGCTCTAGTCTCGATCAGCCCATATAATACAAACTTTTGTACGTAGCTATAGATATATAGCATCCAAAGTAGGGGAGAGTTCGGGAGAATAATAATACTAACAAATCATCTATCATTGCTAAACTCCTCAATGATTTTCAATCCAATAATTTCATAATCATTCCAAACGTACATTTAAACCTACAAATTTCTTCTCTCCATCAATCACTCAATGTGTTCGATGTAATATGAAAATATAGTTACAAAAGAATAAATGTTGAAACACATTAATGAAGTGCCATGAGATTCTTTTAAAATTATACAAAAGAAGAGCTAACTAGTAAAAGTAAAAAATAAAAAAATAAAAAATAAGTAGAAGATGATTTGGTAGATATCCGATGTAGAGGAGATGGTTATGTTAACTTGTTAGGTGTCCTTGAGTGTTGTGGATGTGATGAGTGTCCACTTGTGTTGTGAAGGATGAAAATGAGGAGTGAAGATGCTTGCTAGTTCTTCCACTTGTATGTATGCCCGTGTGATCCCTTGTGAGCATCACGTGTACTAGTCCCTACATGATTCCCCTTCACAATATGTCACCACTTCCCAAAGTGATTCCTAAATCATGTCTCCATCCGCATCTTCATGAAAACACAACATCATAAGATCATCAAAACAACCCTACCTAATTTCTCACCTTCTAATCAACCCCTTCCATCTTTCTCTTCTCACTTTTTTTATCATCTCACAACTTTTTAAGTGTATATGGATTCAAATATTCCTCAAATAAAAAAAACTACTTATAATATATATACTTTCATTCTATCTTATCTTCCCCACAATGAATTATTGTTTGTACTTCAATAATAATCTAATAGTTTTTTTTACTTTTTTTATGAGTAAAAAAATAAATAAATAAAATAGTTTATGGTTACTTCAACTCTATTACAAAAAGATAGCTTATGTATAGACATAACCTTAACCAATACCATCAAAACATAAGGTAGTTATTAAAACATAGTCTATCATGTTTGTGTTTTGTACAATTTTTTTTGCACCATAAGAATAGGATTTCATCGTTGTTGTTGGTGAACACTTAACAATTTATCTTTACATTACTATAAATCACTAAAAAATCTTCAGTGTACAAATGAAACTGAAATCATATATTTAACTCAAAATTTAAAAAATTAGTTTTAAATATAATGTTCTTACGTATGTATCACAATTATTTATTTTTATTCAATTTAAGATTTCCTTGTTTACACTTTTCATTCTAATAGAAAGAAATGGTAGTTTTAATTTGAAGGTAAATTATTTTTTGCCACCGTTTTACTGGTGTGCTAACTTTTGTAAATGATTAATCTTTGTAAAAAAATTGATTAGCTATTTTAGTGGCGTCTCACCTTTTAATTATATTTTCATTTACAATATCACTTCGAATCTGAAATATACTTAAAAAACCTGAATCACATTCCCTCGAATCAACCCATTGTTAATATTTTCTAACAAATTTTGGTCAAACAAAGAGATACTTATGACCCTACAAAACATTTTAATTATCAACTCAGGCAAATTACAACTAAAAGCATTATGTAGTGACAAGATTATTTTTATTTATTTATTTATTTATTTATCAGAAAAAAATAAAAAAATAAAAATAAATGTAAATTATTTTAAGGATGTCTCAATCCTATTACACACAAAAAGAAAGTATATTCAAATAACTAGATTTAGGCACCTTTATGTTTGTTAAAATCATTATTGAGAGGAGAAAGAATCTGTTGGGGACAATGTTAGATAAAGTAGATGTATGAAGGTGTGATTTTGGTATTGAAAGCAAAGCAAGAGTTTTGTAGTGGGGTTTGAATATTCTTGAAATACTCCATTTATATATTCTTTACTTTTTGATAAAAAAAAATAATATAAAAAAATAATATTTAAATTATAATCAACATGGATCCATGTACTTTTTTTATTTCAGATAAAATGGTTAAACTAATTTATAAAAGTAGGGGGATTAAACTCAACCTTAATAGAAGAATTTGTTGGGGGTATAGTTGTTGAAACTATTTTAGAGATGTATCTAAAATGTTGCCAATTTTATGTTTGAAGTATTTGATTTTGAGCATGAAGAGAGAATGTTGAAAATTCTTGGTGACAATAATGACAAAAAATAAAGAAATGGAAACTATCTTTATCTGATGAAGTAGTTTTTGAAGTTGAGTTTGACTAAAAGCATGGAAACATTTGTATTGAAATTAGTGTTGGTTGAGAGTGTAATGAAGAAGTGGTGAGATAAGAAACAGGAGGAAAAGCACTGAAGAAACATTTTGATTATGTTACTTTTAGAGTAGGGGACCCTAATTTGACTATCTCACTCAACTCTAACACCAAGAGCCCTTGTAGGGGCCTCACCCGCCAATCACTCTCCTAACTCAAAATGGAATTCTATTCCACTCCTTCCAATACTCTCTTCACCCAAGATACTAACTACAAACTCATTCATCATCTTCTACAAACTCAAAACACTACCTCAAATCTCATTTTTCTTCTTCGGCTTTATATTATATGTGGAATACTTAGAATATTTTAACCCTATGCAAACTTTTTTTTTTATCGGTAAAAAACAAATTAAACTACGTGACGTACTTAAAAAATAATTTAATCTTTATAAAAAAAAAATTAACCTACAACTCAATCATGTATTCCAACAAATAAGAAAATAGTAGTTTAATAATAACAAAATAGTTGTGCATATTAAACTACGTGACGTACTTAAAAAATAATTTAACCTTTATAAGAAAAAAATTAACCTACAACTCAATCATGTATTCCAACAAATAAGAAAATAATAGTTTAATAATAACAAAATAGTTGTGCATATTAAAAAAATAATAATTATCAAATTATACGTAATTATTGTACGTAAGTAAGAAGTATATATTTTCTATATATTTTTTTACAATCTTATATAATTTTTTTTATAGTGCACTATACAAACTATGATGTTTGTCTTGATTTCCTTGACTTAGGGAATTGAATATATTTATGCAGCTGATCTAATTTGGGAGGATTTCTTGCAAATTGTGAAGGAAAAATTCTAGAATTTTTGTCCTCCTTTACGAAGAAACGTGCACTAAGAAGGGAGTTTAGGCACTCACCTAACAATCTTTTTGTATCTAGTCAAATTACCAACTTTTTAGGGATTGTAGGATAAGTTATGTTAGTTTTTTATCATAAGGGTTTCAACACGCATAAATGTTCTTTTTAATTTTATTAATTCTTTGTTGATAAAAATATAAAACATTCATAAATATTCTTTTTAGTTTTATTAATTTTTTTTATAAAAAATATAAATTATGATAATCAAAACATCTATAAATATTCTTTTTAATTTTATTAATTTTTTTTGATAAAAAATATAAATTATGATATTCAAAGAATATTACAAAAGATTTACACAAAACAACTCTCACTTTTTTTCTTCGAACTAAACCTCTCTATAAGCTATAAAAAGTCATTTATATGTAGTCCATCCATGTACACAACCATAAACCTCCAACCTCAAGTGTATGTGGTCCCCCATCAAGAAGCCACTCCGACCCATGTGAGGTAAGCACTACATTTTCTTTCCACATGAGAATATTAATTTTTTTGGTAGAATTTAGTTTAGGTTTTACACTCACTTTACACTATGCTTCTTTATGTTTCTTTCTCTTTCTTTCATTTGGAAAATGTATATATTAAAGTACACTTTATTTTGAAATGAATTGAAGAGAGGAAAGAGAGAAATGCAAAGAAAAACATGCATGAGAAGAAAGGGACAGATGTGATAGAAGAAAAGAGAAGATGAAAACAAATTTTAATGGAAATGGGATAAAAGAAAAAGTGATGTGTTTATTTTTAAAGTTTTCTTTCTAAATTATACCTTTTTTTATCGTGATACTAAATATGCACTTCCTTTACCTTCGTTTTTTTACTATATCAATATAAGCGACAATACATAATCCATTTGTTACATCTTCTTTTCCAAAAAAAAAATAACTTTTTTTATTTATTTTTAAAACTGATCGAACGGTCAATACCATAACTCGGTCTCCATGACCGATCTAACCGAGCCCGGCACATCCGTGTGGGCCGACTGACACATTCAATCCATTAACGCTCAAATCAAGGTCAGCAAAGTTAAACCACCATTAAGAACATGGTAATACGCTCCTAAGCACAATCCACTCTACTACTCTGACCCAATAAGGTAAGCCCATTAAAATAATATAATCAACGCACATTCTAAGAACAAGGTACGTCATTATTGAGTATACTCTAACAACCGAGTGTCGAGTACCCTTTGTTTACTTGAGCGTTGGATTGCCTTCTGCAGGTACCCCCCCCCCCCCCCCCCCCCCCCCCTCCCCCTCCCCCTGCCCTCTCCCTCCTTTGGCGGTAGGAATAGGGGCAGGGGGGGGAGAAAAAAATGTAATAAAAAGAGTCGAAAAA
>Ga0123342_1007646_pt1 | contig 14154 bp, 7 predicted proteins | sample Turbeawhitnodule_FD_89960 | JGI IMG/M metagenome (GOLD analysis project Ga0123342, IMG submission 89960) | Root nodule microbial communities of legume samples collected from Mexico - Turtle bean Mexico white nodule | ecosystem: Host-associated > Plants > Roots > Nodule | place: Mexico: Nepantla...
AAAAAAAAAATAAATAATCGTACATTAAAACCCCAAAATCTACCCCCTTAAAATTTTAATTTTTCTTTTTTGTTTGGTTTTTTTTTTTTTTTTTTACTTACTTAAATAGAACTATACATGCATTAATTATTATTTTGTTATACGATTTTACAAAATATAAAAGAGTAATAAATATTTTTAGTAATTAAAAGTGAAACAAATATGATATTGACTATTTGAGCAATCAAATTCTTTTGATTGCAAAAGAAATGTTACAATATTTAATTTTCTATTGTAAATTATTGGACTTTGTTTTTTTTTTTTTAAAGAGATTATTTTATTTCACTTTTTTTCTTCATTTTGTTTAAAAAAATGCATATATTCATGTTTTAACAGCAAACAACTCATCCACGGGACTTGGTCTTTGATTTGCAAGTTCAGAAGGTTGGTGCATAATAATTTTTGTCGGCAATGAATAAAGGAATAATAACTCCATCATTTTCACCTTTAATGGGTCCTTTGAATTTTGTAATCATATTCCTAAACAAAGTTTCTCCCATATAATCTTCTAATAAAGTGTGAGACTGAACCATGAAGAATGTTGAGAAAACGTTCTAAAATTATTTTATCTGAATAAAATATAACTAAATTATTAAAATGTTAAATTAATGTGAATGAATATTATAAAAAAGTATAGAAACATTTTAAATTTCACTTATTAGATCTTGAGAGTAGTTTGTTTAAGTTAAAAGCTTTATCAATCATGAATAGTATAACTTCAACCTGAGTGAATTGACTGAACCGAGCTATAATTATTAAAAGAATGTAACTTAACTTCTTAAAATAATGATTTTTTTTTCTATTAAAAATGCAAGACAGCATCATGTAATAATAAATTTAGAGTTTGATAACTAAGTTTTATCATTGAAAATACTTATACATTGCCAATTGAATAAAAATCATATTCACTATAAAAATGAATAAACTTGCTTTTATAATTAGATGAAGATATAAATTTGTTATCTCTCTAAGTGATGGGTTTTTTCCCTCTTTATTATGAAGCTTTAATAAAGGTAAGGTGTGTTCCATTTGAGCAGCAACAATGTACTTTAGGTGATGACATTAATCCACAACACACCATTTTTACAACATCCAAAGACAGTCCTAGGATAAGAAGTGAGGAGGGAGAGAGGGAACTCCAATCTTTTGCACTTTGTTTTGTTTTCATTACATCATTGTCTTCTCTTGTTCTTCTTCTTTATCATTGCTGCCCTACCCATGATCTTGGAACTGAGATGCCTCATTGATTCACATTAGATCTCAAGTTGAAGTCTTTGAAGATACCCATTACTCACACAGCCATGGGGGGTGTGAGTCTGAGGGAATCATGGTGTTTCTGCAAAGGGGTCAGCAAGTCTGAGAGAATGAAAGCTGCAATCTTTACAGGGAAGGGTCAAGCCATGGCCACAATCACCGCCATTTCTCCAAATGGGGTTTCCGGTACCGGATTTTTAATCCACCGGAACCTTCTCTTGACCACTCACACCAATCTTCTCTCGGTGGTTGCCGCCTCCATTGCCGAGATCCGGCTGCACAATGGTGTTGCTGCTACTCTTGTTCCTCAGAGGTATCCCTATTTGACGATAAAGCTGTGATTTCATTTTTCTTGCTCAAGTTGATGTCAAACTTGGAAGAAAATGTAGCCAAACTGTCATTATCTTTTATTTTTTGAAAACATTTTTTTTGGGGAGGGGTTAAGTTTTTATGTATTTGTTAGGTAGGAGAGGGAGATAAGTAGGCTAGTGGAGGATTAAACGATGCAAAGTGGTTGGCTTTTGTGTTAAGATTTGTTTCTGGTGTTGGTAACCAATGCAGTTAATGTGGTAAAGTTGGATAGGAATTCAATTCTAAAGGTTGGAAACACGTTTTTGTTAGAATTTGAAAGAGTTATGTGTTTTTGGTAAGAGATCTTGGTATTTGAAAGCTACTTCTGGCTTTGACTTATTCAAGTTGGATCGGGTAGATTCACTTGTAGCAAAGGCTTCTATTACCTTTTCTTTTTTATATTTTTGAACTTGATACGTTGTTCAAGTGGAACCGTGCTCTTTGGCACTGTAGCGACAAACAATTAAACTGAAATATTAGCACATCTTGGTTTTCTGAACTATTTACGTATTCACAATATTCTCCTCGCTAGTTTTATCACTGTACAACACTGGGACACATCTCACATCACTTTTTTCTTGTCTCTATTTTATGTTCATTTGGTGATTTATTTATTTTTCCTTTGTTTACTTTCTGTATTCTTGCAATTCGGTGAAGTTTGAAATTTTTTATACTTGTTTGTTAACAGTTGTAGCTAACACTAGTTCATTTTATCAAGGACATTCATGTAAAATATTAATGGTGGATGCTAATTTAGTTTATTACTTTTGGGAGGTAACCTTTACACCTGTGTACCAGTATCATGTGATTCAATTTCCATTAGGTGATGTATTTATATTGTTTTGCATATTCACATATTTTTAAGCTCAACTATTTAGTTTTCAGTACTGTCTGCCATATTCTCACCAACATGGCCTACTAGTAGATAGAAAAAACTACCAACTGTAAAGTACGAAGTCCTATATATATTTTGAAACTTTGAATTGATTTAATTTATGGTCAGAAGTAGCTATTTCTAGGCATAGCAGACCAGACTAGTTATTAAGAATTACTGTAAATATTGGCTTGTGTGGTGTGTATTGGTGTCAATAATCTAATGTTATGCACAATGTTTCAGAAATGAACAATCCGTGATAAATGGCATAAAATCAAAACAACCTAAACAAATTCAAAGTAAAAAAAAATAGTTTTGATGTTTTAGCATTTTTCTAAATTTCATTATCTAATTCTTTTAAGAATTTGGTAGAGCTAATGTTCCAAAAGAAAAGTAGACATAGAACATGTTTTTATCCTTATTGCAGATTAAATCAACCCTAAAAAAGTGTTTGGGCTCATTTATTAAATTGTGATATTTGTCATAGCTGTGAATAATACTGTATAGTTAGTTATACAGTTGTAATCAATTAGTATTATCATGTCATATTTCATCTTAAAACCAATTGACATTAAGTGAAGTTGTCCAATATATATATATAAGATGCACTCTAAGAATTGAGACAGATGATGTAGGACTTCCCAATATCCTCATGACAAAGGCTACAAAAGCTTAGTTTGTTGTAGTAACTGTATATTTCTAAGGCTGTTGTTTTTAATGTCGTCAAATTTCCCTTTGCTTCCTCTGGGCCTGTCTTACCTACATCAGATGTTACATCCAAATTACTCTCTCTTGGTGTCATTTACCTTCAGTTTATGACTTGACACCCCCTAATAACCTTCAGCAAGCTTTATCTTCTCCGCAATGGAAATTAGCTATAGAAGATTAATTTTATACTTTAATTGCTAACAGGACTTGGTCTCTTGTTCCTATGTCTCCGGGAAGAACAGCTATTGGTTGTAAGTGGGTGTTTTGAATAAAACAAAATCATGATGATACTATCAACATGTATAAAGTGAGTCTTCTTCCTAAGAGTTTCCACCAAACTCCGGACTGTGACTTCTCTGAAACTTTTTCCAGTTGTAAACCTGTCACAATTTGTATCATTTTGACTTTGGCGCTTTCAAATCACTGGCCTATACTGTAGGTAGATGTTAACGTTGCCTTCATTCAAGGCTAGTTAGTTTAGGATGTTTATATGTAGCAACCAGATGGCTACAAATCAGGCAATCCTAATCTAGTATGCAAACTGAATAAAGCAATTTATGGTCTCAAACAACCCCTATGCATTGTATGAAAGGCTCACCAAAACTCTTACTGGTTTTGGTTTCACTCATGTTTAGTGTGAGGTCAAAACTCTACCTAATCAATCACTCCTTTTATCAAAACAAAAATGTATAAAGTATTTACTTCATGGAGCTGTCGTGATAAAAAGTCTCCCTGTTGGATTAAACTTTCCAACTTGGTTCAGATTATATGAACGACTCTACATTTAATAGATCAGTAGCTGGTGCTTGCAGTATATTAGAGTTTTTTCCAAGTCACAGTCCTGGCTTGCGTTCCAGAAAAAAACACACATGGAATTGGACATGCTCTTTGTTAATGAAAAGGTGCTCAACGAGTCGCTTCTCAGGATCAGCTACACACATTCTCACTAACCCTATTCCAGGGACAGATTCATTTCTCTAAGGACCAAAATCAGAGTTTTTAGCAAGTTTGAGTCACACTGAGTTTGGGGGAGGGGGGGTACATGAGAGTGTGATAGTTGTCAATGACAGCTGTATAGTCAGCTATACAGTTGTAATCTGTTAGTAGTTACTTAGCTCATTGTAATATCTATAAATAGAGAACTCTGTAATCACATTCATAATTTCATTTTAATAATATTTCTTATATTTCCTCTCTTCATATTTCTCAATGCTGTCATACATTTTAAAAAGCCCTGTAACTATTAATCTGGCACGCTTAATCTGAGAATTTTATAAGTTATGGACATCTCATTATAATGCTTGAGTAACTTCTATTTACTATTTCCCCTTTCAAACAAGTTTCTGCTGATTTTATTTTTAGTAATTATCTATTTCATTTTACTCTTTTAGCTAAATTCATAATACAAAACAAAACATAGTTACACACTAATTGACTCTCACGAATGCAGAATGTGTCAGAATGTAGTATTGTGGTGGTATTGAATGTGTAATGGAAGTTTGCTTTAGTTTGAGTACTTTGTATCCAGCATTATGTATCCAATATTTATCATCTCAATTCAGACTCTACATTCTGAAACTTCGGTCAACATTTTCGCATAGCATATTTGAAGCTTCTCCCAGTACCTTTTTCCACAAGTAAATGCATATGACCTTTTGTTTTGAAGAGCAGCACCATTTATCTTTATCTGGTTTTCATTCAACTTTGCAATTTTATGTTTGTGTTTACTTTGTAAACCTATATATTGAATTACACTATGCTTGTATACTGTTGTCTTTTATGATGTAATTTACTTTGTTGTCTTATTTTTTAATGATTTTAATTGCTTATGTGATTTATTTTAAATTATGATTGCCTCACCGCACCACCACATCAAAATGATGTGAATAGGACACTACTTCAGAAAAGTTCCTTTGATGGATATTCAAAAGAGATAGGAGAGTTCTACTTATGTTTTTTCTACTCGGTTTTTCTCGTTCTTTTTGGGGGAGGGGGAGGAGCTACTCTTAGAAGATATATTTTATTGTATTCGGCAATGAATTTGATTACCTTATTATGAAAAAATATTTGTGGCAGGCACCATCACTTATAGTAGTCCTTAGAGTGATTATTTGTAAACTAGTGCATTGATTTTTTCATTTGTTTTCAGGTTTTTCATTACAAGTTCTGTATTAGATCTTACAATTGTGGGTTTAGATGATGCGGATGGGGACTCAAATGCACAGGGTCAAAACCCTCACTACTTGAAGACCAGTTGTAAAGCCAATCTGGATCTGGGAAGTGTAGTTTACCTTTTAGGCTACACAGAAAAACAGGAGCTCACTGTTGGTGAAGGAAAGGTGGTCATAGCCACTGACAATCTCATAAAATTGTCAACTGATGGAATTCAATGGAGTCCCGGTTCTGCAGGTTTTGATGTGCATGGAAATCTAGCTTTTATGATATGCGATCCTATGAAGTTAGCCACATCACCAAATACCAAATCACCTTCAACTTCATCGTCGTCGTCATCCTCTTGGAAGAAAGAACTCCCCATGCAATTTGGCATACCAATTCCTGTCATTTGCGACTGGTTAAACCAGCATTGGGAAGGCAACCTTGATGAGCTTAACAAGCCAAAATTACCTATCATGCGATTGATGTCTACTGGCCCAAAGAGCGAGCATTCATGTGCTTCCTTCACCCTGCGGCAAGTTTTCAAGTCAGCAGAAGGCGATGATGATGGCACCACATCTTCATCAAACAATGCATCAAAGGCAAGGGATCAGGGACCGAGCTCTTCTGCTGTTACCAACACAGTTGAAGAAGAAAGCTTGATCACTAATCCAAATGCTGCTCATGTACAGGGAATTCCCACCCCAGAAATATACGAATCGCCTAGAGTAACTGCTGTGCCACTCAGAAGGAAAGAAAACATACCATTGCAGCTTTTGGACATCAATTTTCCTCCAAGGTCAGCCAAAACTGCAGTTTTGGCACAATCATCCAAACCAAAGTCAGCTGACAATCATACCAAAGACCCTTTTCCTGAAAACCAAGCAGAAGGCGAACAAAACAAGCACACAAGGCCAACAACTCCTATTCCGGACGTTTCCTCAACAGGGTCTGTCAATGGAGCTGCACAAAGCGAGGTTCAGTCTAGCTCATCTCCTGTGGAAGTACCAGATATGCAAAATGGATATAGCAGCGAAGGAGAGACCATGTACTCGGCAGAAACCGCCGAGAGCCGCAACTACACCAGCCCAAGAGAGTTGAAGTTTCAGCAGGTGGGTAGGAGCCAGAGTTGTGTGAGTTACAATAGGTGGGGTGCTGCACCAAGAAGCCAAGTTGCTCGTGGGATGATTGTGGAAAATCAGAGAAGCTTTATGCATGTGAAGAGAATGTACTCACAAGGTGCAGCAACTTCTCAGCGAAGCAATGACTATTTCAGTCCCACTGTCTCCTCAATCATGAAACGTAACAGCAGCTCTAGCAAGCCACCTCGGCAAACTCCTGTTCATTCTCCTTCACCCAGATGGATGTTCTGATTGATTCATACTTCATATATGATGATAATTTCAAGTTCATAGAGTAAAATTATTAAAATTTAAAGAGAAAGAGTATAGTAGCTTTATGTTTATATTCTTTTTGTTATCCATATTTTTTCATGCAACACGCAAAGACACTAAGTTATGGTGAATAAGAAATTTAAGCCAAAATGTAGATTTCCTTCTAAATGACTCAAGGTGATTTACTGGTTCCATTTGAGTACAATATTCCACCCTGTATTCTCTAGTTATTGATGTCAACAGAACTTTCTTGGCTATTATGTAAATATATATCCAAGTTAATATTGAAAAAAACAGTGTTCTATCTGTGCTGTTCTTGCTGCAAGAATGAAATTAAAATTATACATTTGATTATTCAACTCAATTTACTCAATCATTATTAACAGTTTCAATCCAATAAAGCATTTTAAATTTAATATGAAATAAGGCTTTGAGCATGGTAACAAACTCTTCTCGATGAAAACCTTTTACATCCATCATTTCAAATTTTCATGAATCAAAATAGATAAATATATTATGGGTTCTTTTTATTACAAATTTTCATACATCAAAATAAATAAATATCATGGGTTCTTTTTATTTAGGTTTAGTGGTGTTATAATTTTCAATTTGAATATGTTGAACCGACTAAAATCACATCTATGAAGCACATTATATCAACACACTCAATTTTTAAGAACAAATTAAAGAAGTATATTTAATTTTTTATAATTATGAAAATATAGATTTCATTCAATACTTCATAAAAATTCAAAAATCTTCAAATACTCAAGTAGTAGTTTTATATAAAATTGATTTCGTTATAACATTTTAGATGTGATTAAACTAAAATTATGGTTAAATACTTCTTTAAATGAATAATTACAAAGAAAACAGAATTGTAAACTCCATATATTTATACAATGATTTTATCTATTAATATTTGAATAATTCCTCATTCAATTGATAATTTCTTCATTGATAGATATTCTCTCTTTTCCACCTTAGAAAGCAAACATTATGTCAAAACTTTCTTTATAGAAGAGACTTCTTTATGTTAAGTGTTCTTCTATAGATAGATTATTCATTATCTCAATACCTCCCTCTACCTCTTTTCATTCCACAATATTTTGTGAAGGATTTTTTCAATTTCCTTAAATTTCATATTAATCGATTTATTTACCTTCACCAAATTCTCGTTATTAACACATCTCTTAAATACACATACAAAACTAGCTTTATTAAGCATGTTCTATGACAACTCTTTACTAAAATATTTTTAGACAAAAGGACTTGTTATGTACAATACAAAGTGTTTATCCGACCCTTATTGGAAAAGACTCCTTGTGAATTATGGAAGGATATAAAACCCAACATTGGTTAATTTTCATGCTTTTGGTTTTACTTGTTATATCATTAACACCAATGACCAAATTGGAAAATTTGTCTCCAAGGTTGACAAATGAATATTTTTAGGATACTTTAACATATCAAAGGTTTATAAAGTGTATAACTCGTGTACCTAGATTATAAAGGAAATCATAACTGTGAATTAGATGAATTTGAACAAATTTATAGGAAAATATCATATCTTGAAGACAACTTGGCAGATCTTAGGATTAAAACTTCATAGAAAAATCGAGCGGACAAAGTCAAGTCAACAAACAAAGAAAGATCATCAAATGTTAAAAGGGGATTAAACCCAAAGGAAGCTTCAAGTGAAGGTCTTTTTGTCCCAGATCACACAAGCCATACCTAACAGAAGAATGAAAAGTTCATTTTTGTCTCACCCTAAGAGAAAATCCTTGGTGAGAAGAAAAAAGGCGTACAAAACAAATCATCTTTAGAGATGAAACATCTTTTCCTTTTGTGTCACAAGTGAAACTGAATAGTTTAGAAAAAGCTCTAGTAGACAAAGACTAGATCCTAACCATGGAGGAAGAGCTCAATCAGCTTACTAGAAATAACATCTAGACATTGGTTCCTCCTTCCTCAAATGAAATTGTGTTCATAAGAAGTTAGGTATTTTGCAACAAGCTAAATGAAGAAGGGAAAATGGTAAAGTTATATTGGTAGCACAAAGCTACAACCAACAAAATGGTATATATTTTACTAAAACTTTTGTTCCAATTGCGTAACTTGAGGCTATAAGGAGTTTATTAGCTTTTAGTATTACAAAAATATTAAGCTTTTTCAAATGGATGTCAAAAGTGTTTTCCAGAATGATTTTATTGAAGAAGTTTTGTAAAATAACCATTGATTTTAAGGATCCTTCAAAATTGAATCATGTTTTTAAATTGAGAAAGGATTTGTATAGTCTTAAGCAAACTCCCAAAGCTTAGTATGACAAATTGGGTAATTTTCTTTTAGAATTTTTTCTTGTGAGAGTAAAGGTTGATACAACCTTATTTCGCAAAGAATACAATAAGGATTTCATTATTCTAAAAAAATTATATATAAATGATATTATTTTTAGTACTATTAATGAAAGTTGGTGCAAGGATTTTTCTAAGTTGATGCAAGGAGAGTTTGAAATGAACATGATGAGGAACTAATACTCTTCTTACTGCTTCAGATCAAACAACAAGAGAATAACATTTTCACCCATTAATAAAAGTACATTATGGCAGACACAAAGCCAATGAAGATTCATATGCATTCATCTACTTAGTTAGACAAAGATGAAAAGGGTAAGATTGTAGATCAGATGATCTATCTAGGTATGATTAACTCTTTCCTTTATTTAACTTTCATTAGACCTAACATTACGCATAATGTCCATTTGTGTGCAAGGTTTTAGTCATATCTAGAAGAGTCTCGTTTGAAGATTGTTAAAATGATCTTTTGATACCTTGTAAGATCAACTATTTTGAGTTTGTGTTATAAAAAAATGTGAGTTTCAAATTAGAAGGTTTCTATGATGTAGACTATAATAGAGGCATAATGGAAAGAAAAAGCACCAATGGAGGATGTCAATTCCTTAGATCTTGGTTGACCTTTTGGTCGAGCAAGAAAAAAAAATTCATAGCTCTATCTACCATAGAGGTGGAGTACATGCTAGCTACTATTTGCTACTCATAACTTCAATGAATAAAATATTAAGTGGAGGATTGCTCTAGTTTTGAAAATAATACTTACATATCATGACAACATGATACAATCCAAGTAAACAAGGAGATGACCAAGGTCTCAAAAGACCATTCACACTATGAGCAGTCATCTCAACAATCAAGTCAAGACCCCACCAAATATCTAACGGACCTCACTAGAAGAAGAAGTGGGCATAGACCAGAACACCAAATGTTCTTTCTTCTGGTCTTCTTAAAAATAAAACATGTTGTAAATAATTTGGGCTCACTTTAGGGGTCCAAATAGCAAGATAGGCTAAAATAGGTGCCTTTAGCATAATAGGGGGGTTTTAGTTTGTGCCTAGCCCTTTAGGAAGGAAAGTTGATCTAACTTCTAGAAGAGCAAGCCTAAGGTGCGATTTTTACTTAGTCAAACCCTAAAGGAAGCCCATCACACATTTACCATCCTATCCTTGCTCATCTTGTTTTCCAAGGCACCCATTCCTATAAATAGGGTGCCTTACTCCATGTATTTCATGTTGAATTTTGATATAGAAGGAAACATCTGTACAATTTGTGTGAGACTTGTGTTCTCTTAGCTTAGGTCTTATCTTGTGAGAGTGAGAGCTCTTAAAGTGGAGGCCCTCATCACTCATCTTGGAGAATCCCCACACTCCAAGTGGCGTGTCCATTCCATTTCCATCTTCATAAGCTTTCTATCCTTCATCTTTTCATTTCATTTCCATTACATCATGTTCCTTTGTGTTTATGTTCTTGTCTTTCTTCCATTTTCTATTTGATCATCTACATTTTAATTGCTTCCTTTTATGCTTTTTCATTTCGGCAAAGCATCATCATCTTCACCATATCTTGTGTTTTTCCTTTTCTTCCTTTGGAAGTGAACCTTCAAACTTACTTAACTAGTTAAATTCGTGTCCAGTGGGGATCTTCCATAGGTGATGAGGACCTAGGAGAGAGTGCGCCTACTGACCAAGCCCAACCTCCTAGGAGGATGACTAGGAGCATGCCTCAAGGCACAGGGCTAGGTTAGGATTCTCCAGCCACTCCCTCAGCACCTAGCTTGCCCTAGAGGATCACGAGGAGTAGAGCACAGGCCTTGGGTGCTGAGCATCAGTTAGTGTCATTATTTTTAATTTTAGTAGAATAGGTGTTCTTTAACATAAAGGGGGTGTGCTTACCACTTTAGCTTGTTTTTTTACCTAGTTTCTAGAAGAACAAGCCTAAGGTGTGGTTTGACTTAGTCAAACCCTAAAGGCAGTCCCATTTTTTAGGTTTCCCATCCTACTCTTGCTTCTTGTTTTCCAAGGCACCATCTCCTATAAATAGGATGCCATACTCTTTGTATTTTATATGTTAATTTTGAAGAGAAAAGTTACTCTGCACAAATTGTGTGAGAATTTTGTAAGGTTTGAGTCCTCTTGGCTAGGTCTTATGTTGAGTAATGTGAGACTCTCAAGTGACGGCCCTTCACTCATCTTGATGACTACCACACCCCAAGTGGCATGAACCCCTCTCACAACCACTCCATAAGCTACTTTTCTTCCACTCTTTTCATTTCATTTATGTCTTTGTCTTGAATTTTTACTTTTGGTTTTTTCTTTTGTTATATGCTTATGGTTCATCATTTGGTTCGGCCATGACCACCATTGGTGTTTACCTTATTGCTATTTCCATTCTACATTGCATACCATCTATCACTTTGTATTGATTTTCATTTTTGCCTTTGTGAAGTGAACCTTCACACTTACTTAACCATTTGGTTAAGTTTGTGTCCTGTGGGAATCTTCCTTAGGTTTTCACCAGAAATTGCTAAAATCCCAACTCTAAGTAAAAGTGTCACCATAAAATGGAACCATCAAAAAGTTCAACTCACATCATGTGGTTATCAGATTAGGTTCTTGAGCTTATTTTGCTTTGAGTTGATTTGACACTTTACTTTTCTTGCATTTTAAATTCCTTGTCTTTACAATCAAGCACCTTTAGTTTCTTGTCTTTACATTCAAGCACATTTAATTTCAGCCCTTTATTTTCTTACTTTTCAATTCGACATTTATCTTATCAATTAGCTTTGTTTTCGCTTTTGGATGATAAATTGTGTCTTCTTTTGTTATTGCCTCTTTTGCTTTGAGTCATATGTTCTTTAGTGTTTCTAGGAGTCCTTATATTTTGCTTCTACTTACTTTGCTTTTAATTGTGAAAGTTTAAAAGTAATTCGAAATTTGTTTTAGTAGAAGTAGATTTAAGTTCCAAACACAAGATTTCAAGTGATCAATTAAATTGAATCCCAAACTTTTGTGCTAATTAGAGGTCTATGAAAATATGCATGATCAAAACTATGGACATCTCATTTCCATAATCCAAAAACAAGTTAAATATATATATAAAAGAGAAGTGGCACAAGCTTTTGGTTCCAATCTCTTCAAATAGCAATATTTCAAATAGTGAGTTCATTTTGATTGGCAAATTGATTTCAACATTGTGGAATTTTTATCCTTTTGCTTTAATAATTTCTAAAGAAAGGAAAAATTCATTGTTAAAAGTTTAGTAAGTATCTTAGAGTCTTATTGTGTGCCTTTTCTTGCTTGTCTTTCTTAAAGTTTGGTCATACATTTTTTCTCAAACTTGGTTTAGCTTTCTTGTTTTGTGCTTTTCTTGTTTGTCCTTTAAAATTTCCTTATGTTTTGTTGTGGTCCTTTTGAGATCAAGTGATAAGGGCTTTGTCCTTTTTCATTTGAGAGAATTCAACACCAAGATAGACCTTTATTGAGAGGAAACTTTCTTTTTGAGTGCTTTGTGTCTTCTCCTCTTTGTTTTACACAAGGGTGACGCAAGATTGAGGGAGAGTGGTATAACTTTTCTTTCACTAATTGTTTGTTCATTCTTTGTATTTTATGGCTCATCTTTCTTAAGGGGAATCATGAAAACCTCAATCTCCCCAAAAGGCTTTCCTTATGGGTGAGTTGGCATCGGCAAAAAGGAGGAAGAGATGAGGCAATTGGAGGAGAGACTCTAAAGGCTTGAAACCGCACAAGTAAGACAACCAAGGAGGTGGGAGCATAGGAGAGCTACAAGGAGCTTCACTCAATAAGGCAGCCATGAGGAATATGAAGATTGGAGAATGAATCAATTTGATGAAAGGCGCCAACATCATCACCATCCTTCTAAAATTTCTTTTCCCTATGTAAAATATTATAGTTTTAGTGGGGAAAGTGACCCCAACATTTACTTAGGATGGGAGGCTAAGGTAGAGAAAATCTTTAATGTACATGAGGTCCAAGAGGACCAAAAGATAAATTAGCCTCCTTAGAATTCTTAGACTATGCCATGTAGTGGTGGCATAAGGCTGTAATGAACATTGGGCTAAAAAAGAGTGAAGTGAGATTCCATGTGAAGGAGACTTATTAGTAGTGAAGCGCATGCTAGGCCAAGTTTTAAAGCCTTTTGATGAAAGTCAAAGGGAAAACATTTTCCACACTAGGTGCCTCATTAATGATAAGTTGTGCTCCTTAATTGTGGATGGGGGGAGTTGTGCAAATGTGGCAAGTACAAGAGTGGTAGACAAACTTGGGTTATCTACCATCTCTCATGCAAAGCCCTACAAACTTCAATGGTTAAGTGAAGAGGGGGAAATAATAGTAAACAAGCAAGTCCTCATAGCCTTTTCTATTTGTAAATATAAGGATGAGGTCTTGTGTGATTTTGTCCCTATGGAAGCTACACATTCTTTTGGGTAGGCCATGACACTATGATAGGAAAAACCTACATGATGGCCTTACCAACGAAATCTCTTTCACCTTCCATGGGCATAAGATCACACTAAAATCTTTCTCACCAAAAGAAGTCCATGAGGACCAACTTAAAATGAAAGAAAAGAGAGAAAAAGAAAAATAAAAAGGCGTTCTAAGAGAAGTCTTCTCATTTCACCACAAGAGGTTAAAAAGGTAATGCTTTCACAAAAGTCTATTTTCATAGCTTTTCTAAAGAAAACCCTTAGGAGTGAGTCGACGGTAGATAATCCTAAGTGCTTGGAAAATTTGGTAAAAGAGTTTGAAGATGTGTTTCAAGATCCCCTTAAAGGACTACCTCCTCTAAGGGGAAATGAGCACCAAATCGACTTCATACCGGGGCTTCTTTACCAAATAGACCAGCATATAAGACCAATCCAACCGAGGCCAAGGAAATTCAACAACAATGGAGAGTTTAATAACTAAGGGGTGGGTGCAAGATAGCATGAGTCCTTATGCTATACCTGTGATTCTTGTGTTAAAATGTATGGCTTTAAACTAGAGGGGGGGGGGGGGGGAATGGTTTA
>Ga0123342_1007648_pt1 | contig 14152 bp, 8 predicted proteins | sample Turbeawhitnodule_FD_89960 | JGI IMG/M metagenome (GOLD analysis project Ga0123342, IMG submission 89960) | Root nodule microbial communities of legume samples collected from Mexico - Turtle bean Mexico white nodule | ecosystem: Host-associated > Plants > Roots > Nodule | place: Mexico: Nepantla...
AACAGTTCAACCATTTTAAAAACAGTTTTCAATCTTTTTCTCAAAACACCTAAGTATAAACAATCGGTTGTTTCGACAAAACAATCGGTTGTTTTAACTTAGTTTGAAAACATTTTACTTTAATAAAGATTGAGAATGCTAATGCTTTAGATTTAATCAAAGGGTGGATTACAACATATAAACTACCCCAGAGCTAAGCTAAACCAGCACAGCAACATCAAGCATAGCAGAGGCTTCAACATCCTTCAAAGGATTTGGATTCTTCAAAACTTGAACACCACTTGGTTCAACACAATGTTCCTGGATGAAAGTGTTATAATTAGAGGCCTTAAACAAGAGGGGAGGGTGATTTGTTTTTTAAATATTTTCACAAGTATTGAAGGTAGAGTGAAAGGCTAAAAAGAATCAATCAATTTAAAATTTGTTCAGCCAAATAGAAAACTGATTTTAAGTGTGATTTAGAAAATTAACCTGTTGTTTTTACGAAACAACCGGTTGTTTATACCAGCAGAGTTGAAAACCAAAGATAAAATAGTTTAAAGAGTGTAGGGATAGAGAAATTCACACAAGATATTTGTACTGGTTCACTCTTAACCAAGAGCTACATCCAGTCCTCAGCTAACCACTAAGAATTCACTATGTAATTAAACCTACATTACAAAACACACACACCAAGAGTGATGATATTGAACCCCTCAAGAACACACACCACTCTTTGGTAAACCACACAATTTCTAGAACAACCTTTTGAAATTGCACCATACCAAAACACTCAGAAATACAATGTTCAAGAAAGAAGGGAACAAAATACACCTGGATAATCAAAGATTAAATTTCATATTTACAAGACCCAATCTTATTCCACACTTGAGATGACCCAAAATCTCTTTGAAATCTTGAAAATTGTTTTTGATTAATCTTTCTTTCTTTTTTCAAGAATATGAACGTAAGACAACCTTTTTATACTCCAACTAAGTGGTCAAAACAGTTAAATCAAAAACCAAAAGCAGTTAGGATCATTAAAAAACAGTTTAACCAACTTAACAAAATTTTGTTAAGGTTTTCAGAAAAACATTCATGAATCAATTGATTGAACTAGTTTGACAACAAAGTCAAAACAAAGTAAATCTTTTCAAACTCATTTTAAAAGCCACCACTTGTCAAACAACCGGTTGAATCGACATTTCAAAAGGTTAAAATTTCACACTCTTTAGAAAACTCATATTTTCAAAAAGATTAAGATCAATTAACCTTGGATCATCTTAAAGAGTGAATTAATAATTCCAAGACTAGTAGACACACACACACAACCAACAGCAAGGTCTTCATGCATTCCTCTTGGATTTGGAGACATCAAAGCACCTTGTTCAACAGAAAGAACAAAAACTGGATGAAGCAAGGGAACTTCTAAAACTTCAGAGGCTGAAACCATTTTTGGAAATGATAAGCAATTTATACCATAATTTAATTAAATTATTTTACACTAACCTTGGTCTTAATGGAAAGAATTTAGTGTCAAATGTGAAATGGGTCAAAATGTTGATAACTCCTGTTGTGTGGAGTAACATTACTGGGCTAAAACAAAATGGAGTCAAAGTGGGCAAAGACAATACCTCTGAAATTAGTGAATTCAACAAGATACAATTCTAACGCTCTTGCTTGAGGGGTCAAAACACTTATTTCAATCGGTTTCATGTAGTTAATCTTAATATAACTTCAAGTTTTTTAGCCTATATCATTGCATGACAATTAACACCGAGGGGGAGCAACCATGCTATGCTAAATGAAGAAGACTTGATCTTAATGTACTGCCTCGTGAACAAGATAATGGTAAATTGGGTTAATGTGATAAATGAACACATGATCAAGTTCAAGAGACTTGTAGACTAAAAGTTTCCCTATGCTATTATGGTTTCAAAGTTCTTGGATTACTTTAAGGTTGATGTGAAAGATGAGCTTACTAAAACTATCAAAGATGGAAGTGAAATAGATTGCTCCACCTTACTGAAAATGGGATTTCAGAAGAGCAAAAATTCATGGATCAACAAAAATAGTGAAGCTTCAAGTTCAGACGTTATAAAGTCAAGAATTGTTGTAGATGAGTCCCAAGCAAATGAAATGAATGCTCTGTTGTTTTCTATTTGTAATAGGTTTAAATTGTCATATTTGCTTAACTGTTTAAATTTCTGGTTTATTTTGGGTTGTTTTGGTGCTAGTTATCTTGAACATTTTCTATCCTCCCTAAGCATTATTATTACTGTTATTACTACTATTTTATATATGCTTAGAGCTTTTTGATGTATGTTATTACTACTATTACTGTTGCTTTTGAATTCTGTGTTTGTAAGGGCCAAGATAGGGTTTCTCGGTGGGAATCACAGCTATGACAGGGTGTTGCAGTGAGTGGTTGGTTCTTGTAGTGTTCAAGAACTGTTTTGTTGTTCTTTTTGTAAGAGAATTTTGTTGATCTAGTGAATTCCATCTTGGTGTGATGTGGGACTGGATGTAGCTCTGTTGTGATTGAACCAGTATAAAATCTTGGTGTCCTTTAAGCTTTCTTTATCATTGCACTTTAATATTTCTGCATAATTGTCTATACTAGTTTAATCAATTGATTATTTTTAAAATAATAATTTTTTTGTTATTTACAGATTTTTTTGTTTTTGTGAAGTAAACAAAATTGTTGTGCTGAGCAATTTTGTGTGGAACACTGTGTATTGATTCTGTTTGTATACACTTGCATTCATTACTGGGTTTACAAGTTATTTGAAAAAAAAAATTCTTTAAAACTTTGTTTGGATTCGTTGAATCCTACATTGTTTCTTGAAAGCTATAATATCTCTTTTCTATTACTGTAACCAGAAAAACAATCTGTTGTTTTCAAATATAATCTGTTGAAATTAATTCTGAAATTTATTTACTTAAAACATATTTAAATCTTTCCTAAGGGTGATTTTGATGGGTTGTGCCTTCATTCTAATTTGTTTTCCTTGGAATTTTGAGAGGATTGGCGAAAGGTTGATGTAGGAAATGGAACAAGGATGGCTCCAATGGAGTTATGGATTCCTTGAAGGTGCATGAAGAGTAGGGAGAGTGATTAGTTGGGTCATATCACTTGGAGAGGTGAAGAAGAAAACCAAATGTGTCTATCCTATAGAGGTTTAAACTAGAGAGTGTAAGAGCTAGCAACTTAGCAGCATAACACTCATAAAATTTATCTTATTAAAATGTGAGTTGAACACCTCATTATATAGTGAGAGGTCTAGCTATTTTCTTACAAGAAAGGGTGGGAAAATTCAAACTAATTTAGTTTGAATTAGGCGCCTAAAATGAGGTCACATGGCAAGCATGTTCAAGTGTGCTTTGTGTGACCTATTTAGGTCTAAATGACCAGTCTAGGTTAATTAGGAGTCTTCATGAAACCCTAATTTAACCTAGGTTTGTTTTTAGATGACTAATTTCAACCCTAATTCAAAATAAGAAAATTTACAACTAAATTTCCTATTCTACTTTTAGCAAGAAAATAAATTCTACTCTAGAGAAATTACACTAGGTTATGACATTTTTGAACATATATAAAAGGGTGTCTCTACCATCAGTAGAAGAGTCACAATCTTCTTGAATCTTCCTTGCCATTGACCTAGTGGTTGGTCCTGAGCTGGGCATTCTGCCATCAAATTTTGATTTACAGATTTGTTCTTTAAGAATTGTGTGTTAAGAAATTTAATCAATTGTTTTTTATAAAAACATATTCATTTTTCTTAATCAATGTTCTTTTGAAAATATGAATTTGTTGTTTTGAAAAAAAATTAGTTAAAATACTATTAGGATTGTTATAAACCACTTATTGCGAATATTTAACTAAGTACAATTCACCCCTCTTAAACTTAGTTCCTATTATATCAACAAATGATACATTCCAATGTACACAATTATACTAAATGGACACATTTATTGTTTTCATACCTTAATCACAAAGTTTAGAGCTCGGTTTGCTACAAGTCGTCCACACCATTTTACTTTTATTTCCTTAGTCAATATCAAATAAAAGAAGGGACAATCCCTTAGAACTTTCATGGAACGGTTTGGGAAAGTAGCCTTCAACATATGCGATTTGAGTCTTTAAGTTACTATGCATTATATTGTACTGCATTACGACTTGGACCATTTATCGACAACTTTTGTAAACGACTTGTGACCAATTTGGATGAACTGTAAAAAAGAGCTGTTAAACTTATGTAATTAGAAGAATTAAGAGATTTTAGAAACAAGATGAGAACTAAGGCAGTAGGCAACAAGAAAGAAAAAGAGAGTTCCAATACCATGCAACACATGAAAAAACCAAAAGATGTACATCGAGGACCAAGTTTCACACATTACACTCCTCTCAACACTAACCGAGCTCACCTCTTAAAAGAAGCACTTAATGTCAACCTGATTCCAACCCCAGGGAAAAATCCTACCCTAAACAATGATGATGATAGCAAGCATTATCGATACCATAGAAATTATGGTCATAATACAGATGAATGCATTCCATTACGTGACAAAATTGAACAATTGACCCAAGTTGGATATTTGAAGTGTTTTGTTCAAAGGAAGGAAGGCCAGAGAGTACTAAGAGAGAGAAGTCAAGAACCAAGAGAAGAAGATACAAAGATCATGAAAAATGAGAAAATCAAGATGTAGGAAAAAGTCATCAAAGACGAGATCGTGAGAAAAGTGTCGAAAGACTGCTAAGAGGAGTGATAAACACAATATCAAAGGGTTTTGCTTGAGGAGGAACATTGTCATCCACAAGGAAAAATTATCTTAGGGCAACCAACTTTTGGTAGTACAAATAAGGAGTATGCCACCAATAACCTTTACAAATGGTGATTTTCAAAACATTGATGCAAATCAAGATGACCGAGTGGTTATTACAATTGAGGTGGCAGATTTTGCAATAATGAAAATGTTGGTGGATTAAGGAAGCTCTGTAGATATATTGTATTAGGATACTTCCTAAAGTTAGGCTTATGGGAAGAAGACATTCGGCAACACCGTGAGCAAATTATTGGCTTTTCTGGAGAAAGGATGTATACTCGAGGCTATATTGATCTCAGAACAACTTTTGGAATTGAAAGATTAATCAAGACCAATAGTGTTTGATATCTTGTCGTGGAAGCGAAAACGTCATATAATGTGTTATTGGGAAGGTCGTCTTTGAATATGCTCGAAATGATAGTATCCAACCCACTCTATGAAATTTCCTACAGATAAATAAGACATATTAATATTATTATTATTTATTAATAATAAAAAATAATAATGATAATAATATTATTATTAATGTACTGGTCAGGAATGCTCGTGACCTCGGCCCACGCACTTAGGTATGGTCAGTTTGGTAGTATAAGTCATGCCTAGCTCGGTCTAGGCCAGGTATGGGGTCTAATAACTCGTTGAAGGGTTAGCCCAAATATTTTGTTCGGTATACGTGGAAAGATAATTATAAACAACAGGAGGAATAACTGAATTAGTTGAAGCATATTAGTAAATGCAAGTAAAAGCGGTTAGGAATGTTCGTACCCGAAAAATAATAGGTACACGTTAACCGAATATTCTTACTCTTGAATAATGTTGAACTATTCTGTGTCGAAGATTATATTCTGGTTGTTGAGATTATGTTCTCACTGATAAAATTTGTTGAAGGAATGTCTATAAAAGGGGTTTAAGACCCTGGGTATAGGTATGCTTTTTCCAAGCCCTACACTAATATACTTATCTTTGAATGTTCTCACTGACTTGATCGTCAGAATCTTGTCAACATGTGGATCCCCCCTCGTTATCACAAGGAGCTCATCCAGATTGACAGTTCAGTTATACCACGCAGTGAAAACTTTCAGTTTCGATCTCGTCTCTAAGCTCAACCAAGGTGAACCGGCGAGAACAATTAATATTAATAATAATGTGATTCATATTATAATTAATTTTTTTATTCACATTATTTTTAATATTAATACTATTGTTAATATTATTTTTATTATTAATTTTATGAATATTTATAATAATAATATTATTATCAATAATATCAAGAATAATATGAAGAGTAATAAAATAATAATAATAATAATAATAATAAAATAATAATTATATTTTATAATTATTATTAGTAATTATAATTATAATTATAAGAAATATTATTATTATTATTTTTATTATAATATGACAACAAAGTTTTTTTTTAATGGTTATAGAATCTACGTTAACTCATGGAACGTATTCCCTTGAACAACAATTTTTTAAAAGCATTTAGAAAAGTAATAATGTTTTTATTAATGATAATGAATATATCAGTATGCATTACATAGGGATTTTCTTTTGTATCGGCATTTACGTACGAATTTCTTTTTTATGTAAAACTAGTTTTTTTTTAGTGTGTTAATTCTTTTGCCTAAATTTTTTTTTTGGCATATTGTTTATATCAAACATCATTCAAGCCATTTTTTTTGTAAAGAGGGATTTTTTTTTCTCTACAATATTATTATTTTGTTAAGTGACAAACGTGTGAACCAACTTAGGGTGCCCATTTTAGAGCAGTTGGGAAAACCCTTCTCAAAATTGTGTCATTTGAAATGTATAAACTAACTTGAGCTATGTAAGCAACTACATGTTCATCTGGATCAGTGCTTTCGTTATATTTGTTTTAATGTTGGATTCTTCCAGTTGTCGGGCAATGATGTCTCCATAACGCCCTTGGAAAAAGAATGTTTCCTCGTTGAAGTTCCATAAAGGTTATGATATGTCGTCACTTGCTTTCCTTGCGAAGAACAAAAGATGTTATCAAACGTGCTTTGATGTAACTGTTTACTTGATTCATTCAGGTCTTGTGACTAAGTGACAAGAATAGTGTCACCTCTTTTTGTTGAACATTGGCTTTGATGTCTCCAAATCTCTATGGATTGCTTGAAGGCTTTGATGATGGGTTTCTGGGTGTCTTTTGGGTAGTTTGAATTTGTAATCCCCACTCATAGCATTGATCCAAAGTGTTTTGACTTGAATCCATTTGAAAAAGAGTTGTTTCCAAAGAGAAGTGGAAAAACAACCAGTTGTTTTATCGTTTCCACCGGTTGTTTTACACTTAGTGTTTTTGAAAGGATTTGAAACTGGTTTGAATTTGGTTGACTTTGCTGTCAAACCAATTCGATCAGTTATTTCCACAATTCAACCATTTGATTTTCGAAAATCCTTAACAGAATTTGTTAAATCTGTTAAAACTGTTTTGATTGATTTCAAACTGATTTGGCTCTTGCTTTAAATGTTTTTAACAACTAATTGGAGCCTATATAATTTTTTTACGTTCCTGGTTGTTATACAGTTAAGAGATTAACAAGATTGATTTTGAAATCAAGTTTTCCAGGATTGCTTAAGGCTTTAGATTATTTCTAAGAGTGGAATCAGACTGTTGTGTAATCTTTCATTTCATTCGTGATTGTATCAGGTGTGATCATTCATTTTTCTCTCTTTGATTTGTATTTCTTAATAGAACTGGTGTGACACAGAGTCAGAGGGTGTTCTGATCTGTGGTATGTTGTTTGCCAAAGGAAGTGTGTTCTTAAGGGAGTCAAGATCATTTCTTAGGTGTGTGTGTGTGTGTGTGATTTTTAATTTGTGGTTGATTGCATAGTAGAATTCCCAGTGGTCTCTAGGGACTGGATGTAGCTCTTAGTATAAGACTGAACCAGTATTAATCTGTTTGTGATTCTCTCTTTCTCTTATCTCTTTAATATTTGTTTTAAGTTGTTTTTATTAATTGCTGATAAAAACAACTAGTTGAATCGCATAAACAACTAGTTGATTTTCTGGAAATTAACTAAAACAAATTTATACTTTTGTTATCTTGGCTTCTTTCTTTGTGATTCCTCATTGGTTTTCATTATATCATCAAATTTTGCGAAAATCTTTTATAAACAATTCACCCTCCCCCCTCTTGTTTAAGACCTAAAATTCTAACACTTTTAAGGCTCTACTTCATATATGTGTTTTCGGCCTTCAAGGCTTCAATCTCTTCAGTGCTTTTTCTCTTTAATGTCTTCAATTCTTTTCATAATTCTTGATGACAGAGCCCTTGACAAAGGCCCAACGACAAGGGCAATGGCCAGAAGAATTCAAGAAGAGTGAGACTCAGCTACTCCGAGCAGAGACATTCTCTTATACATATTTCAAGGAGCCATAACATAGTGGTATAAGCTAGAATAGGATTTAAAATTTCTTGTTCAAAAGTAGTATAGATTTTTGGCTTGTATTTGGCCTTAAGTAAAATATGATTAAGGTTAGGGTTTCTAAATCTACATAAGGTATAATTGGGCTCAATTACAACCCACATTAAATCCTAAGTCGGTCATAAACCTAGATTAAGTCACATTGTTCACACACCTCACTTGCCATGTGACTTAGAATAGGCATCACTTTTGAAAGTTCTAATTTCAAATTTTCACACCCATTTCTTTTTAACCCTTGGTTGTCCCTTCTGCTATAAATGGAGGTACTTGGCTCTTCAAAATTCAGATTAGTGAATATAGAGTTATGTTGCCATATTGCTAGCAAATCTCTCCTTGTCTCCTCGCTTTAGGGTAAACACCTATTTGATTTCTCTCTCAAATTCTTCAAGTGATTAGGCCTAACCTATCACTCTTCACACTCCTCATTACACTCCTAGGAGCCAAGGGTTCTTTGCAACTTCTCCTTGACCTCCATTTTCCATTGCTTTCGTACTCCATCAAGCCAAGATCTAAGCCAATCCATGGAGGTTTCAAGCTATCATTTGGTTCATGAGCTCATCTACGATTTAAGTTACGTGTCTAATTACTATTTTACGGCAAGTGTACCATGTCAGAAATAATAATTTGTCCCTAAGGACAGATATTGCATCCACAAGGAACAATTGAATTCTCAAGTATAAGATTCAATAAATAGAAAATAATATAATAAAGTTTGTTGCAAGTTTGTTGTATATGATTTCAAGAATGTAAATAAAGAAAAGTAAAGAGTTGTTAATTCAATTGGGAAAATTGGGATTGGGGTTCATCCTTCTCACTCTTTTGTATTTTGAAAAGCATAATAATATTATATATTTGATTGATATTGATGCCCATATAAAATTCATTTATATTAATTCCTCGCATATAAAATTATTAAGATAGTCTCCTAAATATCTATTCCTAGGATATTTATAAAAACCCTTTATCATTACGAGCAAATGTTGATAGTAATTAACATTTCAAATCTATTCCTAGCATTCAAATATGTTAAGCATGATCATTTAGGTTGGATGCTTAGAAATACTTTTCAATTAAATCTAAGGATCAAAATCATGATAAAACAAACGTTAAAAATAGAATGACAATACCAATCATAAATCAAGAACATAATATTATGTTTAAATATCACCTCAATACATAACAGTTTGAACATATTACTCCCAATTCACAAGGGTAGAATTAGCCACTCATGTTTTCCATTAAAAGCATGGAAAGCAAGAAAAGAATATCCATGATGTTCTCTTTGATGACTGCCTCATCTAGGGTTTTCTATCACCTTATATTCTCCTAATGATGTTTAGGGTTATGCCTCACGCCTCATGTTAAACCTAGTTGGGCTTGGGCTAAGTGACTTCTCGCCTAGGCATGATTAAGCTCCCCTGGGCGAGTTAGACGACAAAAAGCCCAACTTCTATAGAGTGATCACGCCTGGGCGTGATTAGGCTCTCTTGGGCGAGTTCCTCTACAGTGATCTAGCTTAGGCAAGTTTTTGGGCATTTTTTTAGCGTTCCAACTTTCCCTTTTGATCTTGTCTATTATCCTTTAGCTCTTTCATCTCCATTTTCCCATAGAATCCTAAAATTAACATAAATATGAGAATAAATTGTTATTATTCATATTATAATCACAAAATATGTAAAAACGTTTAAATTCATAAATTAGGGGTTAAATTATAGTCATTTTATCAATAAATATTCATAAGTGCATGTCTTTTAATATGAAATATTACTAAAATATAACACTTATAAAATTCCTTGAATTTTGATTTTTTGTTGTTTAATTCAATTTTGTGTTTTTAATTTCTTTGTTCGATTCAATTTCATCCATTATATTTGACCATCCATATTTTCAATTTAGGAATTCAATTGAGTAAACCGTGACGTTTGTGTTAATTTTTGCTTAAGTCTCTTTTAATTTTTCGGTTAAATGCTTTTTGTTTGAGTCATTTTTTTTTAATCCATTTCAATTCATGTTAATCCATATGTGTCATCAATTCTAAGTAGTACTTTCATGCAATTTTTAAGTGTTTGATTTTGAATTTCCGCAAGAATCTTAAGAAAAATTGAAAAATATTGCAATCTATTGTGCCTTTGATTTCAAAAATTGAGTTCTACACTTGTTAATTAGTTGAGAACAAGTTCATATAGTTAGAATTTCTATTGTGTCTTGAGTTTTTTTCCCAATTTCATTGCATTCCTTTAGGTATCATATTTTGAAAAATTTCCAAAAATTGAGTGTTGACTGAAATTATTTGTTATAATTTGATCCGTTATAAAAATATTCTGGAATTTTGGATTTAAGTACCTTGTTGTGTTATCAAATAGAAAAAAAAGTATATCAATATTCAAAATAGAAAAAAAAATATGAAGAATCAAATACGAAAGGATGTCATATGAACTTCGCCCAACGCGATGAACTGACCAGAAAAATTTCCAGATTTATTAAAATTAATTGTTGTGGAGATTTGATGAAATTACAATTCCATTATTCAGCTAATTGATCATATTTTATGTGATAAAAATTTCAGAAGCCGAAACCAATTACATCTTTTATGATAAATCATGCAATTGCATTAGTGTTTTGACTTCAATTCTTTAGTAATTTTTATTTTATTAATCTACTATAGTTCCAATCTTACGTTCAATCTTTGTGTGTCAACTTTTAATTCAGTACCTTAATTTCAGTTTGTCATTTTATTTTTACTCTTTTGGTGTTTTTCAATATTAATTCCTTTTGAAGTAGTACAATTTCAAATTGAGGTTTTGTTACCTTTTTAATCTTGTTTGACCTTTGCTTGGAGTGTTGGAAAATATTTGGTGTTGTAGAGCCGTGTTTGGGTGAAGAAATAGTCACTAAAGGAAGTAGAGTAGCTAAACATTGAAGGTTGAATACACTAAGGAGAGCAAGGCAAAGGAAGAGGCATCATAATTTTCCAAAAAATAAACACTTGGAGAGCATAGTTTAGAAGAAATTTGTATAAGAAAATACTTGTCATTATATTTCTTTGAGTTGTATTTGCTTTAAACTTTCAATTAGTAGATTAATAGTGTGCGTTAGTTCAGTGAGTGTGTCTTCAAGGTCCAAAGGTGCCAAGAAGCCTCACCTAGAAAATTCCTTGTTTAAGCTTTCTAGTCTTAGAAGTTTAATTGTTTTCTTTTATTGCTTTCAATTTCTTGCTTTATAAGTGTTCACATCATGTTGTGTTTCTAATAATTTGCTTAGAGAGAAATTTGTGAAGTTTATTGGGATAATATTTGGCTAGGAAAGGCATGGTACTTAAATGATCTTTAGTGGTCCACCTCCCTTTCTTAGGACCTAGTGCACTGAACTTAGCTTTTGTCTTTGGGAATTGTTCTTAACAGAATCTCTTATCATGTATAAACAAACTACTCACTTTAGTGAAAGTGACTTGAGTTCTACTAAAACTCTTTTACAAATGGCTTAATATCTCTAGTCAATTCAACTAAGGAAATTACAACATGAGAATCAAATGATTGAAGATAAAAGAGAAATAGATTCTCATCTTGCAATTTTAGAGGAGGAATTAAGAATGATCAGAGAAAGAGATTATTATATTGGAAAACTTAAAAAGACTCAACCCTCTAGAAGTTCTAGGTCTAGTGATTCCCACTTCTAAGAAGGGAGTCTTAGAATACATGATTAATATCAACCTACACCTAAAAGAATTAGAAGAGAAAGCACTAGAATAGAAACCAAAGTTGACTTACCTCATTTCTATGGGAAGGAAAATGTTGAAATCTACTTAGATTGGGAAATGAAAGTAGAACAATTATTTGTCTGTCCCCATGTTAGTGAGGAAAGAAAAGTACTCGTGACAACCTTAAGCTTTCAAAATAATGCAATGTACTGGTGGACAATCCTAGAAAGGGATAGACGCCTCCATAAGGAACCTCCCATTACATATTGGAATGACCTTAGCGGAGCCTTGAGGTGTCGTCATATTCCTTCTTACTACAATAGAGAGTTAATGGACAAGCTCCAAAGACTCCAACAAAAGAATATTAATATAGAAGAATATAGGCAGAAAATGGAGTTATATATGATGAAAGCATCCATTAGGGAGGAAGAAACAACAACCATATCTAGGTTCTTAAGTGGTCTCAGTCTTGAGATAAGGGATAAAGTAGAACTTCTGCTCTACAGGGATCTTAATGACTTGGTCAAACATTGTATGAAAGTTGAACAACAAAATTTAAGAAAAAGATTAAGTCGTACAGAAAGTTCTTACTCTAATTCTTATCCCAAAAAAGAGTATAAAAGAGAGTACAAAAGATAGGAGAGTTATCCTAGAGATAAAACCAAAATAAAAACTCCCAAGAGCCTAGATAAAGGAAAAGATGTGCAAATCCCACAAACACACACTAGGGAAATTCAATGTTTTAAGTGTCTTGGTAAAGGTCATGTAACATCTCGATGTCTCAATAGAAGAACTAGGATCCTAAGGGGAAATATATATATATATATATATATATATATATATACATATACATATATATATATATACATATATATAGTAGCCAAGATGAAGAAACTAATGATGGTGTAATGTCTGATAAAGAAAAAAGTGAGGGAGCATATCCGTGTGAGGGAGAATTATTGATGATCTGTAGAACCCTTAACAATCAACCTATTGTGAAACAGGAGTCATAAAGAGAGAACATTTTCCATAAAAGATGCAAAGTTTTATAAAACACTTGTTCTCTCATTATTTATAATGGCTCTTGCTGCAACTGTTGTAGCACTAGGTTGGTTGAGAAACTTAACCTTCAAGTTATTCCCCACCCTAAGCCTTATAAATTACAATAGTTAAATGAAGAGGGGGATTTAACCTTAAATAAACAGGTAAATATCAAACTTTCTATAGGTATTATAATGATAACATTTTATGTGATGTAGTACTCATGGAAGCTTGTGATATCTTATCGAGAATGCCTTGACAATTAGGTAAGAAAATTACGCACAATGGCCTTACCAACGAGATTACTTTTACCCATAATAATAAAAAGGTTGTACTTTTTCCTTTAACACCTTCACAAGTAGTAGAGGATCAAGTACAAATGAAAATAAAAAGGGATATTGAAAAAAAATAAGTTCTTGAGAATCAAAGGGTAGTCCATAGGGACAATGCTGAGGCGTGGGAGAAGAGTGCTCCTTCCCATGAGGTCATTCAAATAGAAACAAAATTAATAAAGAAAGATATTAAGAAAATTCTTCTATCTAAACAACCTCCAAGCCTCATTCTTTTTAAATAAGCACTTACATGCACTGCCACACTTTCAGGACCCAATGTTCTACCTCCTGGAGTTAAAAACCTTTTAAAAAAGTTTGGTGATGTGTTACCTAAGGAAGGACCAATTGGACTTCCACCTTTCAGGGGCATAAGACATCCAATAAATTTAGTGCTTGGAGCTAGTCTACCAAACAGACCAACATATAGAACTAATCCAAAAGAAACCAAGGAGATGGAGTCCCAAGTTCATGAATTGTTGGAGAAGGATTGTGTACAAAAAAGCCTGAGTCCTTGTGTTGTACCTGTTTTGTTGGTGCCTAAGAAAGATGAAAAATAAAGAATGTGTTGTGATTGTAGAGTCATCAGTAATATCACCATCAAATACAAACATCCAATTCCTAAACTTGATGAATTGCATGGGTCCATTGTGTTTTCTAAAATTGATCTAAAAAGTGCTTATCACCAAATTAGAATCTGATGGAAGAGGCCCCAACACCCAAAAGAGCGTCTAGGACCAACCTTGCATGAAAGGCAACCAAGAGAGCGTCTAGGACCAACCTTGCATAGAGGGCACCCACAAGAAGCGTCTAAGAGACAC
>Ga0123342_1007649_pt1 | contig 14151 bp, 8 predicted proteins | sample Turbeawhitnodule_FD_89960 | JGI IMG/M metagenome (GOLD analysis project Ga0123342, IMG submission 89960) | Root nodule microbial communities of legume samples collected from Mexico - Turtle bean Mexico white nodule | ecosystem: Host-associated > Plants > Roots > Nodule | place: Mexico: Nepantla...
AATTTGACTCAAAGAGAAGAGCAAAAATGAACTTACTCTATCAGAGATTCTGATCGGGCAGTCTTGTAGTACTCACTGCCAGGAGTCTGATGGTGGACTCTGATCGTCGAACTGATGAACGAGAAAGTCAAAATCTTAGAGAGAAGGGACAGGAAAGGAAAAGAACTTTCTAGAGAGATGGTGGTTCTTTTTAAAATGAAACCTGAATAACAAAATTTCTATTTATATGCTCTTTTAAATTTAATATTAAAATATTCCGGTGTCATTTTAATTTTACCACTTCTACTCTAAGACTATTTTTCTCAATCCTTACAATTTGTATTTATTTATAATTTTAAATAATTGAAAATTTTATTTATTTCATATTTTTATTTAAGCATGACATTAAATAATTTAGGACTTATATTTATTAATAATTTTTAATAATTTAGAAATTTTATTTATGCAAAATATACGTAAATACTTTTACATAAATTTTAATTTGTTTGTACATAAAATAATTTAATAGTATTTCAATTTAATTTAATTTTAATCACAAGCATATATTTATATAGTTTTACACTCTTATCTGTTTTAGAAAATTATTTTATTTATTATACTTATCACATCATTCACTAAATTTAATAAATTTTCGCTTCATTTCTTATTATTTTTTCTTTATTCCAATTAACTTATCTTCTACTCACTTTCACCACAAATCTCATTCTTTCACATCTATCTTCAAATCCAAACAAACATTAAAGACAAATATGTTAATTTAATAAAAAAAATCAAAATATTTTGTTAATAAAGATATTTAAGGGTAAAACAAAGCTATAACTTAAATATTTATATTCACTTTTTAACACAAAAAAATAACTAAATAAATGTTAAAACTAAACTTTAATTCTAAATTGTACTGTACAAAAAAAATATATATCATCCTCTCATACCCCAAAATTAATTCAATATAAAACAAAAGTAAGAGCATAAAAAAATAAAACTACTACCCTTCTATATCTTAAAGTAATTTAATATTTATGTTTATTCATCAACTTTAAATAATAAAGTTTTAATTTCGAATTTAAAAGTGAAATTGTATTAAATTATGAAATAAAGCTGAAATTCTTCAAAAAAAAAATTATCACCTCGCATCAGAAAAACTATTTTTTTTTTTAAATATAATATATATTGATGGACTGAAATTGAGGATTGATTTATATATTGATTAATTACTTTATTCGTATTTTTATCTAATATTTATTAATAGCATTAAAACATGTAAAAAATAAAAATTAAATGTATTATTACAAAATAATTAACTTAATTATGATGTGGAAAATTATATATATTGATATATTATAAAATTCAAATTTAAATGTATATTATAAAATTGAACTATAAAGACATTTATGCATATTATAATCCAATCATAAACTTAAAACTAGGTCTTTATGTATCACTTAATTAGGTTGGTGTAATAAGATGAAATTTAAATCTTAAGTATAAAATATCTAACAAATAACATTAAATCTAAAATAATTCATTCAAAATTCAAAATATATATATAACCTAAAAATCTTATATTAATAGCCTTACTCGTATTTTATCTAATTTTCTAAAACTTATATCTGTTATCATTGATTGCATTAAATCCTCTAAAATAGATTATTAAGTATACTGTGATATAATGATTAACTTATTTATTTTAAAATAATTATTTTTATCTATGTGCACTAAAATTAATATGTTGGAGTTAGAGTTAAGACTTGTAATTAAAAAATAATTAAAAGTCATATGTTGAAGTTAGAGTTAAAAACTTATAATTAAAAAGTAATTAAAAGCTATATGATGGAGTTAGAGTTGAAAACTTATAATTAAAATGTAACTAAAAGTCATATATGTTGTAGTTAGAGTTGAAAAATTATAATTAAAAAGTAATTAAAAGTCATAAACTGAAGTTGGAGTTAAAATATTATAATTAAAAAGTAATTAAAAATAATGTGTTGGAGTTAGAGTTAAAATTTATAATTAAAATTCATATGCTGGAGTTAGAGTTAAAAACTTATAATTACAAAGTAATTAAAAGTCATATGATGGAGCTAGAGTTGAAAACTTATAATTAAAAAGTAATTTAAAGTAATATACTATGGAGTTAGAGTTAAAAACTTATAATTAAAAAGTAATTAAAAATTATATGCTGGAGTTAGAGTTAAAAATTTATAATTAAAAAGTAATTAAAAGTTATACACTGGAGTTAGAGTTGAAATTTAAAATTAAAAAATAATTAAAAGTCATATAACGGAGTTAAAGTTTAAAACTTATAATTAAAAAGTAATTAAAAGTCATATGTTGGAGTTAGAGTTTAAAACTTATAATTAAAAAGTAATTAATATATAATGGAGTAGAGTTGAAAACTTATAATTAAAAAATAATTAAAAGTCATATATTGGAGTTAGAGTTGAAAAATTATAATTAAAAAGTAATTAAAAGTGGAGTTGGAATTAAAAACTTATAATTAAAAAGTAATTAAAAGTCATTGGAGTTAAATTTAAAAATTTATAATTAAAAGTCATATCAGTTAGAGTTAAAAATTAAAAAACTTATAATTACAAAGTAATTAAAAGTCACATGTTAGAGTTAGAATTGAAAACTTATAATTAAAAATGAATTAAAAGTCATATACTAATATACTAGAGTTAGAGTTGAAAACTTATAATTAAAAAGTAATTAAAAATCATATACTAGAAAAAAAGTTTAAAACTTATAATTAAAAAGTAATTAAAAGTCATATGCTAGAGTTAGAGTTCAAAATTTATAATTATAAAGTAATTAAAAGTCACATACGTTGGAATTAGAATTGAAAACTTATACTTAAAAAATAATTAAAAATCATATGATGAAGTTAGAGTTAAAAATTTATAATTAAAAAGTAATTAATGCTTTTTATTTATATTTAAATATATGTGAATGGAAATAAGAGTGAGAAGGGTGTTTGAAAGTAATCACTAATTTAAAGATAATGGGAGAGTGAAAACTTATGAAAATTCATTCTTTATATATTAAAAAAAACCGACAGAAATCACGTGGACTATATTAAATTTACTCTATTACTCTTTTTATTTCAACTCAAATTATAAATCAAACATAAAAAAATACAATCACAATTATATTAAATAAATAATTATACTTTTCTTATATAAAATAATTATATATTACAATCCAAATATATAAAGAAATATAATTAAAATTAGAGAAAACATATATATGTTATAACATATAATCAATTATATATACTAACGAAAACACGTTAAAGTTAGGACTGACTTGATCTTAGATAGAAAAGAATAATGGTTTTATCAAATAATATAATTATTTGAAATAAAATGAAGAGAGGTATTGAAAATGAAGATTATTTTATTTGATATGTGAGATTTGATGTGTAAACATGAGAGAGTATGCTCTCTCTCTCTTTTCCTGTTGTTGTCTTAAAATAAATAATTAAGAAAAGAGTGGGAGTCACTTTCGGTATAAAGCTGTACATTAATATTAAATTAAAAAATAATTTTATTTTTAATAATTCATATGAAATGACAAAATAATTTATTATATACTAATAAAATAATATATATTAAATAAGGGTAGAATCGAAAAAAATTTGTGTACACAAAAAAACGGTTATAATAAAAAATCCTTTTATATATAGGTATATAAAATATTACTGATTATACATTATATTATTATATTATGTAAAATAATCAATTATGTAAAAAGTATAATCAGTTATATTATATATATATATATTATATAGTATAATAAAAAAAAAACAATATAATGTATTCGAGTGTGTTCAATTTGATGTGCCTTTATAAGAAGACACACCCACATAGGTAGGTGTGACATGCCTTTACGAGAAAAGTTTATTTAAAACATACACTTAACAAATATTTTTAAAAATTAAATGAAAATTAATAAAATATTAATTTATTTGATGTTTTTCCTAATAAATTCATTCAACATTTATCAAACACTCTGCGATTCGCATTCTCTTCCTTCCTTGTTCCACCCTGAACGTGCATCTTCTTCTCTGTCCCACTCACATTTCATGGCGTCCATGCCAGAGGCCAAGAAGTTTGCCATAGAGATCTTCGAAGGTGAGGATCTTCTTGTTGACTCTCTTGCCAAGTACGTTGTCGATCTCTCCAATAAGTTCACTTCGAAAAGGGGGGCTTTCACCGTTTGCTTGTCCGGTGGCTCTATGATCGAGTATCTCCGGTGAGGTTTTTTTTCATATAAAAATGTTATCACTTTGAACGAAAGCGTGTTTCGATTGAATTGAATTGGATTAATTTGAATGTGTTTTGTATTGGGATCTCAGGAAACTGTTGGAATCACCTTATGTTGATTCTATTGAATGGTCCAAATGGCAAGTGTTTTGGCTGGATGAGAGGGTTGTGCCTAAGACTCATGCAGATAGTAACTACAAGCTTGCTTTAGATGGCCTTCTCTCCAAGGTATATTTACTTGTCTTCTGTATGTTGGAAAATGATTTGTTTAGGTTGAACGTGCACGATTTGTTTATTTTGAAGATGTTCTTGAATTGTTGAGAATGTTTTATGTTCGTTAGATGTTAGTTTATGTTGAGAAAAAAAAAATACATAAGGAGATTAGTTCACTGTTATGTGTCTCCTTAAGTTTAATTCAAACCTTTGTTAAAACAGTTCATGTGTGAGGATAAAAACCCCATTTTGGAATCACACCCAACATGAAATATGGACATGTTTTCTCTCTGTGGAAGTAATAATTTAAACTAATCAATTAATCATTTAGCCCCTACATTTGCCACATTGGGTAAAAGATTGATTTCTAAATAAGGGTAACCTGTGACCAAAAAAATTCCTTTAAAGTAATTCATATCAAACCTGAATATTTGAAAATATAATAGGAAACTAAAAATATATATGAAGTCGTGAAAGTACACATATGAATATAAGGCTACAAGCATTTCATGGAGAGATTACTTAACTGTAGATGATCAGATGGATGAATCTCCTTCGTTGGATACTGCATATTAGGGTGGTATTTTGACATGTTTATTCTTATATAATGATGCAAGGGAAGGAAAAAAACTTTCTTCAATTTCAAGTTATGAGCTTTAATTTTTCTACGCAATCTTCTTTAAGATGACTACGTGACCAGATTATGTTGTTTGGCTTCCTTGTCTTCCATCAACGTAAGTTTTTTGTCAATCTAACTTGTTGGTACTTCCATCTTGGTTCTCGTGGCAGGTACCGATTCCTCCGGGCAATGTGTATGCAATCAATGATACCCTTTCAGCTGAGGGAGCAGCCGATGATTATGAGACACGTCTCAGAGAATTGGTCAGTAAAGGTGTCATTACTTTATCACCGACCAGTGGATTTCCAAAATTTGATCTCATACTGCTGGGCATGGGCCCTGATGGCCATGTAGCTTCTTTGTTCCCTGGGCATCCTCTTGTGCACGAGAATAAAAGATGGGTTGCCTTCATCAAGGACTCCCCCAAACCACCCCCAGAGAGAATAACTCTCACCTTTCCAGTGATTAATTCATGTGCTTACGCAGCGCTTGTGGTGACTGGCAAGGATGAAGCAGATGCAGTTCACTCTGTGTTAGGAAAATCTGAGAATCCTGTTAAGCTTCCTGCTGCACTGGTTTCCCCTGAAGGGGAGTTGAAATGGTTCTTAGACAAAGACGCTGCATCAAAGTTGTAGATGCAGCAGTTGATCTATATGTTGTGCTTTTTACCTTTGCAATGTTGAGTTTGTGTGCTGAATTTCCTCTTCCAAGTGATAGTTAGCATTGGACAGGGTCCTTAGTCATTTGTGACAATAAAGGAAATATTAAGTTATGTTGCTTCAAAATATCTCATTTCTTTTCCACAAATTTCCAATCAATAATGTGCACCAACCCCACCTCTAAACAGACGGGTTCATTCGGTTAAATGACAATTAAAATCTTAATTATAAAATATCTAACAAATAACATTAAATCTAAAATAATTCATTCAAAATTCAAAATATATATAACCTGTAAATCTTATATTAATGGCCTTACTCGTATTTTTTCTAATTTTCTAAAACCTATATCTCTTAACATTAATTGCATTAAATCATCTAAAAAATAATAATTAAGTATAACGTGATATATTGATTAACTTAATTGTTTTTACAATAACTATTTTTATCTATGTGCACTAAAATTAATATGTTGGAGATAGAGTTAAGAACTTATAATTAAAATGTAATTAAAAATCATATGATGGAGTAGAGTTGAAAACTTATAATTAAAATGTAATTAAACATCATATGTTGGAGTTAGAGTTGAAAATTTATAATTAAAAAGTAATTAAAAGTCGTATGCTAAAGTTGGAGTTAAAATATTATAATTAAAAAGTAATTAAAAGTCACGTGCGTTGGAGTTAGAGTTAAAAATTTAGAATTAAAAGTCATATGGTGGAGTTAGAATTAAAAATTTATAATTACAAAGTAATTAAAAGTGATATGATGGAGCTAGAGTTGAAAACTTATAATAAAAAGATAATTAAAAGTCATATGCTGAAGTTAGAGTTGAAAATTTATAATTAAAAAGTAATTAAAAGTGGAGTTGGAGTTGAAAAGTTATAATTAAAAAGTAATTAAAAGTCATATGTTGGAATTAAATTTAAAAATTTATAATTAAAAATTATATTACAGTTAAAAACTGATAATTACAAAGTAATTAAAAGTCACATGCTAGAGTTAAAATTGAGAACTTATAATTAAAAAATAATTAAAAGTCATATACTGGAGTTAGAGTTGAAAACTTATAATTAAAAGTAATTAAAAATCATATACTGAAATTAGAGTTAAAAATTTATAATTATAAAGTAATTAAAAGTCATATACTAAAATTATATTAGTTAAAAACTTATAATTACAAAGTAATTAAAAATTATATCTTGAAGTTAGAATTGAAAACTTATACTTAAAAAGTAATTAAAAATCATATGATGAAGTTAGAGTTGAAAATTTATAATTAAAAAATAATTAAAAATCATATGTTGAAGTTAGAGTTAAAAACTTAAAATTAAAAAATAATTAAAAGTCATATGTTAGGGTTAGAGTTAAAAACTTATTATTAAAAGTCAATGCTCTTTGTTTATATTTAAATATATGTGAATGAAAATAAGAGTGAGAAGGGTGTACACTAATTTAAAAAACATTCGAGAGTGAAAGATATGAAAATTCATTCTTTATACTAGTGGAAAAATAAGCGCACTTGTGCTTGTTTATTCACATTTCTCTCTTTTGTTCAATTTTTACAATGATAAAAATGTAACATGCAAACAAAAATAATTTTGAATGATGAGTCAAAATTAAAAAGCAAAAAATTGAGTGTAGATAGTGATTGAAAATGAAGGTTATTTTATTTTATATATGAGATTTAATGTGAAAATGTGAGAGTATGCTCTTTCTTTTTCTTCCTGTTATTGCCTTAAAATAAATAACTAAAGGAAAACTGGGAAGTCATATAAAAACTTTACATTAATATTAATTTAAAAAATCAAAAAATAATTTTATTTTTTTAACTAATTCATATGAAATGACATCATTGTATTCATAAAATGAGATATATTAAATAAGAATAAAATAAATAAAAAATTATGTTAACAAAAACAATTATAATAAAAAACAACCTTTATATATAAGTATAAATATATAAAAAAAACCCCAACAGAAATCACGTAGAAATCAAATTAGAAATCAAACATAAAAGAAATACAATCAAAATTATAAAAATAAATAATTATATATTTTTTATATAAAATAATTATATATTACAATCCAAATATATAAAAGAATATATTTATTTTAAAAAAATAATCAATTATACGTTATAACATATAATTAATTATATATATAATATAACCAATTATACGTTATACATAATTGATTATCTTACATAAAAAAATATTATTATATATTAAATAATATAATAAAAATAAAAAGCAATATAATGTTATAAGAATAAAGTAATATTTAAAAATAAAAAAATTAAATAAATTTACATTATAAAAATATTTAACATTATTATTAATAAAAATAAATAGAAATAAAATTATAATTGTAAAATATAATAATAAATATAATTAATTATAATACAATTTTTTTATATAATAATAGTATTAATTATAGAAAATAAATAAAAATAATAATTTTATTTAATGTGCAAATATTTTTTAATTAAATTTTTATACTTATAAATATTTAAATATTATTTATTTTTAATAACTTTTCTTAATTAGATAATTTATAATTTTTTACTGTGATATATTAAAATTTATGTAACAAAAATATTTAATAATAATATTAGAAAATAATAATAATAATAATAATAATAATAATGAAATAAAATTATAATATATAAAACATATATAATTATTTATAATAAATAAATTATATAATTATTATTATTATAAAAATAACAAATTTTAAATTTAATAAAAAAAATTCTAATTAAAGTTTTTAAAATTAGAAATATTTAAGTTATTTATTTTTTATTTAATAATTTTTAATCTTTACATCAAAGTTTTATTTTTAATTGAAACAGAATTATTTTCTGACAATATTTTATATTTTCACAAATTTAGATAATCTCTATTTTTTTAAAAGTGAGTTTCTACACAGTTTTAAAAATAATATTTTAATTGTAAATAACTAAAGTACATAAATAAATTATATTTTGTAAAAATATTTTTATGATAATTTTTTATATTTATTAAATAACTCATATTTTTATTGAAAATAATTATTAAACTCTATGAGAAATAATTTATAAATTTTTAATTAACAAATTTTAAAAAAATATCTCATATTTAATTATTCAAATATTTTTAAAATAAAAATAAATCTCTAAACTTAAATTTTACACATTTAAAAAAATTAAAAAATTTCATCATGAAATCATTCACAAAATTGAATCCACTTTTCTTATAAATATATTTTAATAATACCTTAATCTAATAATTTTTATTTTTATTTTTTAAAAATTCTCACAAATTTACTTTTCTAAACTCTCATTGCTGAATTCAAAGACAACCTAAAAGTAGTTGTAAAGTTACACGCCAAATATACTAAAAACAGTTTTTGTTTATCTATAACAATTATTGTAAGTATTGAAATTTGACCACTTAGTTAATAAGACACTACCCATATCTACTATGAAGTCCAAGTCAGTTTTAGCAAATTTAAACTGTTAGAAAAATATTTATACTCATTAAAAGTTAAAATAAACGTGGACTTAAAAGGATGTGAATATTGTTTTCTTTTTAGTAAAATGCATGGGGACCTTCTTAGATTTTTTTTTTTTTAAATTATATTTACACATTTTAATTTGTTATCATTTGAACAATCTTCTTTAAAAGAGTACATATGTAATGTAAAAATGAGAATTTTTTAAACAAATGAAGGTTTGTATAAAAATAAATTTTGAAGATGAAGTATAATTTAGTTTGAGATAAATGTTTTATCTAAATTAATTTAATATTGTTTAAACATTAAGAGAAACCTATGTAATATAAATTATTAAACTAATTTTGTTTAAAACATGAAACATCAACCAAAGTCTTATTTAACATTTAGGAGATAAAAATTAAATGACTAAAAATATAATATAGAAATTGTAACTAAGATCATGAATTTAACACCCAAGCTTTATAAGATAATTAAAACTCTGAAATCTCTGAGGCTTTCCTGCACCTGTATGGTCATCTGCTCGTGTACAGAGTACCGTCATCGCAGTTTAAACACAACACAAAAAGCAAGGGTAAGCTAGTGAAAATAAAATTTTATAATATACGAAATTAAATTAAAAGAGAAAATCAAATTACATGGTCAATTTCTCAATTATTCAATCTTCTTCAAATTCCAACATAAATCAATCACATAGATCTCACATGGATCTACACATCCAAAATATTCAACAAACAACGTCTTCCGGAATACCCGTATTAAGTAAGTCTTACCAGAGACTAACACCTGATCCAAAGATTATCAATGAATCCAACAGAAAGGATTAGGGCAAGTTCAATACAACCCAAGCCGTGCATCTCATATGTCACAGTATGCATGAACTCCTCCATCAGCTTCTCACCACCTGATATCTCAGTCTATGTGACTTAGATCATCAGTGAAGCTCGGAGATCTTTGTTACCACTTAGGCATCAATACTTAATACACAACAAACATCAGTCCATACATTATCACAAATTTATGAATTCAATTTCATACCATTCCGCCATACAACATCATTCCAACCACGATCCACAATATTCAAAAGCGTAATTAACAAAAAAAAAAAAAACACCTTAAATATTAAACCGCCAAAATCTAATATTTTTACAAATTTAAATAATATAAACAAACAACATCCCTGCAAGGGAAATTGAATATTGGGACCACGTCCCTTCCGCATTCAGAACCTCTATCCTAGGGTGCTATTAAAAATTAAATTTAGCTTCCCTTACCTCAATTTCTTGCTTTCCAAGCAACTTTTAGAATTTTATTCCCCAAATTCTGGATAAACTTCAAGATTTATGGGCCTAATGCAAATTATCCAAACAAAACAAAAATTCAGTATATAGTAGAATAAGTTGAGAGGGTTAAACTTCTCAACTGAACTCACCAATATTGATGACTAAATCCTAAGGAAAAACAGAGAACAAAGGATATTTAGAGTAAAAATGAACTTACTCTGTTTAAAAATCTGATCGGGTAGAAATGTTCCTTAACTCACCAGCTACAACGTGGTATGACCAGATTATAAAATAGATGAGGTATGAAGTGAAAAATTAAGAGAGAAGGGAGAGGAGAGAAGTTGGTAGAGAGAGAAAGTGATTTGGAAGAAAGAAGAAGAAAGTGATCGTGTGGGGTGGGGAAAAAACGCTTTGTGCTTTTTTTAAAAAAGTGTTGTTATACTTTTGTATGTGAAATTGATTCAATTGAGGTTCCATTTCATCAACTCATTGCAAATAGTTATACTCAATTTGGTATGGGATTAAAACAACAGTCAATTTTGAAAAAATATTAATATTTTTTTTTTAAAACTAATAATCATCTTGGATTTTTGTTTTTTTTTTCAAATATTATTAGTTTTTTTCAAATTTTCATGTTATAATATAAAGAAAAAATATATTTAATTCTTTATTTATTACCAATATTAAGAATATCTAAAATTTGTATTAAAAATAAAAAATAATTTTAAAATAGAAAATAATTTGTAAGTATAATGTATCAACATAAAACATATCCAATCCATAAAAAAATATAGTTTAACAACTCTTACACTATGTTTGTTTTCAGGTATGTGCAATGGGGAGGGAGAGACGAGCTGTTGTTTGGTTTTGAGAATGGGGAGCGAATGAGAATAAGGTGTGAGCTTTTTTTTATTCTTCACACAAATGAAGAGAGCTACACTCATTCCACCTAAGATTCTTACATTTTACTCAAATACCCTTGTGCATGCATTTTCAAACTATTAATAATATTAATTGTTTTATTTCTATTATAATTATTAACATAACTATATATATATACTATATATAAAATTAAATATTACATAAATTTATTTAACAATTTCAAAAATATTTAATTATACTCTTAATAACAACGTATAATTGTAAATAATGAAAATAATAAAATAAAATTATAATATCAACAAAACATATATAGTTATATAAATAATAAATATATATAATAATAAATATTATTTTCATAAATTTTAATGTATTTAATAAATTTATTTTAATTTAGTAAAAAAAAATTATTATATTTTTTAATTTTTTATTAAAAATACAAGTAATTATAGATATTATGTATTAGAAAAATTTAATTAACTCAAATATTCACAAAAAATATATATCATAATTTATTATTTAAATATTTTTTAATAACAATGATAAATTTGTAAACTTACGTATAACACCTTTAAAATAATTTTCGAGTTCCTTCTTAACTATCATATCAATCACAAATTTGAATAAATCATTTTCACAAATTCACTCTATCATCCCTCAATCCAAACAATCTCACATATTCTCTCTAATTCTCACAAATTCACTTCCCCTCCCCACAAATCCCCTCTTCAATCCAAACACAACTTTAATATTGTATACAATTCTTGATATGATGAGTTTAAAAATAAATATATATATATATATATATAATAAAAGATAAATTTAGAATTAAATTATATAAAAAATATAAAAATAATAATATTAAGAATTATAATGTGATTTATAAAAAATGTAGATTATCATTATATCATTATAAAAAAAAAACATTTCAAACTGTTTCTATCAGCATTGGACATAGAGAGGAAGTGGGAGTGTGTTCCATTTGGTGCGCGTTTATAAGAAGACACGCCACACCACATATGTGTGGTCTGTGGTAAGCCTTTACGATAAAAGTTTCTTTCAAACATACACTTAACAAATACTTTTAAAAAATAAAATGAAAATTAATAAAATATTAATTTATTGGATTGTGAAGTGTATGTTTTCACTAATTAACCCATTCAACACCTATCTAACACTCTGTGATTCGCATTCTCTTCCTTCCACCCTGAACGCGCATCTTCTTCTCTGTCCCACTCACATTTCATGGCGTCCATGCCAGAGACCAAGAAGTTTGCCATTGAGATCTTCGAAGGTGAGGATCTTCTTGCTGACTCTCTTGCCAAGTACGTTGCAGATCTCTCCAATAAGTTTACTTCGGAAAGGGGGGCTTTCACCGTTTGCTTGTCTGGTGGTTCTATGATCGAGTATCTCCGGTGATATTTTTTTTCATATAAAAATGTTCTCACTTTGAACGCAAGCGTGTTTAGATGGAATTGAATTGGATTAATGTGAATGTGTTTTGTGTTGGGATCTCAGGAAACTACCGGAACCGCCTTATGTTGATTCTATTGAATGGTCCAAATGGCAAGTGTTTTGGCTTGATGAGAGGGTCGTGCCTAAGACTCATGTAGATAGTAACTACAAGCTTGCTTTAGATGGCCTTCTCTCCAAGGTATATTTACTTGTCTTATGTATGTTGGAAAATGGTTTGTTTAGGTTGAACGTGCACGGTTTGTTTATGTTGAACATGTTCTCGCATTGTTGAGAATGTTTTATGTTCGTTAGGTGTTATTTTATGTTTATGTTGAGAAAAAAAATTACATAAGGAGATTAGTTCATTGTTATGCGTCTCCTTAAGTTTAATTCAAACCTTTGTTAAAATAGTTCATGTGTGAGGATAAGAACCCCATTTTGAAATCACACCCAACATGAAATATGGACATGTTTTCTCTTTATGGAAGTAATAGTTTAAACTAATAAATTAATCATTTAGTCTTTGCATGTGCCACCATATAGGTTAGACAAAAAAGAAAACAACTTAGGTTTTAGTCCTTATATTATTACACATTGGTCTCTTTCATTATATTTCTTAAGAGTTAGTCTCCATAAGTCTAAAAATATATTTTTTCGAACAAAGATTGATTTCTAAATAAGGGTAACCTATGACCAAACAATTCCTTTAAACTAATTCATATCAAACTTGAATGTTTAAAAATATAATAGGAAACTAAAAATATATTTGAAGTCGTGAAAGTACACAGATGAATATAAGGCTACAAGCATTTCATGGAGAGATTACTTAACTGTAGATGATCAGGTGGATGAATCTCCTTCGTTGGATATTGCATATTAGGGTGGTATTTTGACGTGTTTATTCTTATGTAATGACGCAAGGGAAGGAAAAAAATTGTCTTCAATTTCAAGTTATGAGCTGTAATTTTTCTGTGCAATCTTCTTTAAGATGACTGCGTGACCAGATTATGTTGTTTGGCTTCCTTGTCTTCCATCAACATAAGTTTTTTTGTCAATCTAACCTGTTGGTACTTCCATCTTGGTTCTCGTGGCAGGTATCGATTCCTCCGGACAATGTGTATGCAATCAATGATACCCTTTCAGCTGAGGGAGCAGCCGATGATTATGAGACACGTCTCAGAGAATTGGTCAGTAAAGGTGTCATTACTTTATCACCAACCAGTGGATTTCCAAAATTTGATCTCATACTGCTGGGCATGGGCCCTGATGGCCACATAGCCTCT
>Ga0123342_1007650_pt1 | contig 14149 bp, 2 predicted proteins | sample Turbeawhitnodule_FD_89960 | JGI IMG/M metagenome (GOLD analysis project Ga0123342, IMG submission 89960) | Root nodule microbial communities of legume samples collected from Mexico - Turtle bean Mexico white nodule | ecosystem: Host-associated > Plants > Roots > Nodule | place: Mexico: Nepantla...
ATGTGTTTTACCATTGTGTCCTCACTTTTCTTCACTTTTTTTTTTGTCCTCACTTTTCTTCACTTTTTTTTTTTGACCTCACTTTTCTTCACTTTTTTTTTCTTAATGAATTGATATCATACTCTTGCCATGCACGATAGTATTCCATTAGAAGATTCTTGACTTTGGCACAATGAATCTCTTTGACCTAATTGAATGTGATCAATGTATGCCTGTATAGGTTAGGTCATAAATAAGTTAGATGATTCACAAGAGTTGTTATATAACCATGCTTCTTAGAAACACATATCTGCATTCAAACAAACATGTGCAATGCTTCAGTGGCTTTGGAGAGTTAGTAGAGTGCAAAAGGCAGTCAGTTGAAATTGCATCTTCGATCTCAAGTTAACCACTGTGATGATTTTTTATACTTCCTAATCGATTAACATTAAAGAAGCACAATACATTTAATCGATTATTTCATAAAAAATAGTTGATAATCGATTAAATAGAATACATAATTAATTATGTCCTATTTTTTTGGAGTCTAGTTGATTATCTGTGGTATCAAAAAAATATTGTACTTTTATCAATACTGGTGGGAGCACGAGTCCCTTCGTTGCACCTATTTGTGATTGTGGAGATTTTGTTATTTCGTGAACAAGTGAAAAAAATCGCGGAAAGACGATTTTAGGATTATCCTAAGTACAAGGTAAAATTTATTCAATTAGATTTGGTGCAAACTTAAATAATGTTATTTTAAAGTTATTCATTGTTGAATTTTATGTTTTTCTTTAAAACAGATTAGAAGTGGCATGTTTCTATGATGTAATTTTTTCAAATGGTGCATTGAAAATTTGGCGATGAAAAAAATGCAATTACGGTTAGACAAAGAAATAAGATATGTCTTTTAGAAAAAGTTTAAAGGTCTGAAAAAAAGATTTTCAATTAACATTATTATGTTCTTAATTTTGTACTAATTTCAAAATTAGAAAAAAATTAACAAGTCACTATCTCCCAAATTAAATGTAATGAATTTTTGTAATTTTGCATTGAATCACTATTTCATTTTCATCCTATATTTTATTTTAGTGTGCAATTACCATGTATTCATCGTAACTATATATTAAAAGTGATATTTTATTATTTTTTATAGTGCATGTAAAATTAATAAATGACTAAAATGAATCACTATTTCATTTTCATCCTATATTTTATTTTAGTGTGCAATTACCATGTATTCATCGTAACTATATATTAAAAGTAATATTTTATTATTTTTTATAGTGCATGTAAAATTAATAAATGACATTAATCATGAAACAAATTTCAATACACCACAACCTTCTTTGTACAATAAATATCCTCTATTTTTTCACTATTTTATACCTTAAAAATTGAAATAAAGAATCATAAATCAAATATAAAATATCATTTTTTATGTTATTAATTCATATAATATAATATTGTTAAATTTTAAACATACACTAAAATTTTCTTACCCAAATTTTAAATAATCATTTACTTTTTAAAATATATTATTTTTTTCATAATAATAATAATAATAAAAATCTCATTAATATTAATTGTCTTATATAATAATATATATATATATAACATAATATAAATTAAATTAAATAATCATAAATAATATTAAAATTATCTAAATACATTAATTCAACTAGCATATTAATAAAATAAAAAATAATATAATTATATTTAAATTTATAATTTTTTATATTATTTTATTTATAATTTTAATTTTACATTATTTTAATTAACTAAAATGTGCACAAAATTAATGATTACTTTTTTTCTTTTTTCTACACACTAGGATAAATTTTTAATATTACAATTTACATTATTAAAAATAATTCAAAATACACTTATAATCATCCCATCATTCAAATATTTCAATAAACTTCTCTCACACATTCACTCTAACATACCTAAATCCAAACATCCTCAATTTTTTTCACACTTTTTTCTCAAATGCTCACACTTCCATTCTCTCACACCCTCAATTTTCAACTTCCCAATCCAAACAAAACATAAAAGATGAAACGTCTCAAAGGTCAAAAATTCATCATTAATATTGAAAAACCTCTCATTAATGAACATTAAATACACAAAACATCTCATTAATGAACATTAAATACACAAGAACCTCTCAATAATAAATATTAAATAGACAAAAACCTCAAAAGATGGTAGTGACACTCAAATATTGTGCATAAAAAGTTGAAATGTCAATCATCAAAAGATGAAACATTTTTAAAGGGTAAAAATTTCATTATTAATAGTGAAAACTCCATCATTAATGAACTCGTTTATTTCTCAAATCGATCAACCTACACCTTATTCATAAATTCTGGAGAAATTTATGTAAGTACGTGTATCCAAAAAATGAATAATAATGTATCAACATATAAAATCAGATTAGATCAAGTTCACCTGTATAAGTACTTACTTAATTTTTTTATTCATTTCATACTCTTGTATCGTATATTTTCTAATTTTTATTAACTTAACGTCGAGAAAAATTCTGTTAATGAATTTCTCCATTGACTTCATAAATAATCTATCGATTAACTCTCATATGTACAAACTTAACTTTCCAACAATATCATCTCCTCTTCCCAAAAATATCATTTCCTCGTGGAGTGAGTCACTATTTTTTCTAATAAGAATAACAAGAAATTTGTATTTTTTTCAGAAAAAAAATACATATTCCTAATAATGTTTATTCATGGTAAGAAAAAACAGAAAAAAAGATAATAATTTTTTTCATAGTAACTACTTTATGAAAAATAAGAATAAAGATTATATTGATATTTGCAAATCTTAAATAACTTATGGAGATTATACTATTTATACTATAAGTATTACGGTAATTAAATATAAGTGGAAAAATAACTGTTTTTTCTACTAAATATAAGTGGAAAAAAATAAATAAAATAACTAAAAAAAACTCAAAACGTTAAAAAAACTGTTTTTTCTACTCTTTTACGTTAAGAAATAAATGAAGTTGCAGTAACTTCAGCCTTACTTGTTGAAATATTAGGCTTTGCAGTCATTTATTTGTTTTCGGTGTATAATGATGCCTATAGTTGTAAGATGTCGGTCAATTCATTAATGACCGCAACATGCTGTTAAGATTTTTTTTATACTTTTTTATTTGTTAAAAAATATTTTGTTTATTTTTATGCAAGAAAATTTGATAAATTTCTATAAAATTAAACAATTTAAGTGATGGTTATATTTAGGAAATTATTTACGATTCCATCACATACTACTAAAAAATCATTAAAGAAAAATTAATTTAAAAAAAATAAATTAATTAATATAATGATTAAATTAAATATTATTTTAAAAATTAATTAAATTTTTATTTTTAAATTAATTTTTATTATTGATAAATAGTTTTTAAATTAGTATCTAATTAGTTACTAAAATTTTATCTACCAATTATTTTATTCTAAATTTGATAGAAAAATTTTAGTATTAAAAACTGTTTATCAACAATAAAAATAAATTTAGAAACTAATAATCTTTTTAATTTCTAAAATAATATATAATTTAATTATTATAATAATTATTTTTTTTAATTTTTAAAATTAATTTTTATTTAATAATTTTCTTGTAATATATAGTTTATATTATAACGTTAATAATCTAAGAGGAGTTTTTCAATATATCTTTTAGTTTAAACATAACAAATTTATAATTAATACATACTTATTGAGATTTTTTTAATTGAAATAATTACATTAGCTTTGTATGTCATATGATTTTTTTTTCAAAATTACCATTAAACAACTAATGTACCGAGAATACATATTTGGCTTTTGAAAATTGAACTCTTTAGTTCTTTGATATTTACTAGAAAAACACAATTCATAACGTTTCTAAACCTATTTTCGATATAAAAAAAATCCATTCTAGAAAAATCTCTTATAAAGTTATAAAACAAAATCAAAATCATTTTTAAAACTGGAGGGATAAAGTACTTTTTCATAATTAAAAAGCACAAATTTTGATAGATTCACTTCTTATTTAATTATTTTCATTATTTATTTTATAATTCTTAATAGTTTTAGCCAATAATAAACTGTGTTGAAAAGATTGGGTTAAAGAGTACATTATTAGTAATTTTTATTGTGAACAACGAATACACTCACACTGACTTGCATAAAAAAATTGATTTTCTCGTAATTAAATTTTATAAGAATTTAAGAGTATACAACAAAAGTTAATATTTAAGAGTATTTTCTTTCTTTATAAAAAAAGAAAAAGACCATTTTTAAAATTTTAATTGATATTCTTAAAATATTATGAAATATATTAATAAAATACTCATCCATTCCCGTATATAAGTGTAATTATTCATTGAACTGATTAAAAAGATCTCTTAAACTAAGAACTTGCATTAAATATATACTTAAACTTAACTATTTTTATTGATGTTATTAACTAGTTTTTTTTATTTATATATAAGATGAGAGTTAATATATTTTTTATTCATGAAATATTGGTTCTTTCTACATAGTCAATAACTCTGCTGCTGATGGTCCTCACCTGTCAACTGCTACACCTAACCATTTGCCACATAAACTTTGCCAGATGTTATTTTCTTCTGTGCCCTTATTTAAACCTTCTATTTATACCTCTACTTCCCCACTCCTTCAATCATCTCATAATGGAAGCCATTTCCAACAACCTCCCTCTCCCCCATGCAATCCTCCCTCACCCATTCTCTCTCTTGGCAAACCACCTCCTTTCAAAACTCTCTATTTTTCTTTGGCCCTTCATCTTCTCACTTCAAACATTCTTACTTCTGCAAAACTCCAAACTCATGTTTCATTTTGTGCTACTATGTTTCCTCCTTCTTTGTTTCCTCCTGAAACACTTCCTCTCAAAGCCCTCTCCCATTTACCTTGTGGATTTCTCATGTCTCAAGCCACCAAGCCATTGCAGGGTGCCTTTTGCAACATTTATTGAAAATGCTTCCATGTGGGAAGTTTTTGACACTGAAAGCATAGCTTTCATGGACAAAATCCTCCATTCCTCGGGACAAAGTGAAGAGACTTGCCTCCCCCCAGCCTTGCACTACATTCCTCCAAAGACTCACCATACAGAATCCATCAAAGAGGTGCAAATGGTTCTGTTCCCCATCCTGGACGATCTTCTTGCAAAGACCAACGTTTCACCTCTTGATATAGATATACTTATGATAAACTGCAGTGGCTTTTGCCCCTCACCTTCTTTAACGTCCCTTGTCATTGGAAAATACTCAATGAGAAGCGACATCAAGAGCTATAATGTCTCTGGCATGGGGTGCAGTGCAAGTGCCCTTTGTATTGATATGGCTCAGAATCTTTTAAGGGTTCACAAGAACTCTAATGCTCTTCTTCTCAGCACGGAGATTTTGTCAACAGGTTGGTATTCAGGCAACGAAAAGTCCAAGCTGCTCATCAATTGCCTCTTTCGGATGGGAAGTGCAGCAATCCTTCTCTCAAACAAGAAAGCAGCGAATAAAACTGCAAAATACAGGTTGGTTAGGACACGTAGAGCACAGAGGGCCTTTGATGACAAAGCTTATTTTTCTGCCTTTAGGGAAGAAGATTCTGATGGAAAACTTGGGGTGACACTGAAGAGGGACTTACTTAATGTGGCTGGTGAAACTCTCCGTGCAAACATCTCCATCTTGGGATGTGACATCCTGCCTCTTTCAGAGAAGTTTCGGTGTGGAGTTTCTGTGATCAAGAAGAAGTTCCTCAAGTCTGATCAAACTTACGTGCCAAATTTTAAGACAGTGATACAACACTTCTGCTTGCCATGTTCAGGGAGACCGGTGATTAGAGAAATAGGGAAAGGGTTGAAGCTCTCAGAGAGAGACATTGAACCTGCTTTGATGACACTGCATAGGTTTGGAAACCAGTCTTCTTCCTCACTGTGGTATGAACTAGCTTACTTGGAAGCCAAGGAAAGAGTGCACAAGGGTGACAAGGTTTGGCTGCTTGGAATGGGAAGTGGACCCAAATGTAACAGTGTTGTTTTCCAGTGTATTAGTCCTATAGTTGGAGAGTACAAGAAGGGACCATGGGCAGATTGCATCCATCAGTACCCAATAATAACCATGGACTAAGAACTCTCACTGCTTTTTAACTATATATGTTATCTTCTGGGTTTTAAATGAATACGGCTACTGGCGCATTTCTTAGTAAGCTACTCAGCATTGTTGTTAAACTATATCGTGATAGTGAGAAAAGGCTACTATAATATAATGTAAAATACAATTTTTATCATTCACTTTTGCTGCTCCAAATAAATATTACTCATAATTTTCTACAACAAAGTGTGTCGTATTGAACATGCCATGATATAATCCACGCAATAATATATATGTGTCTTCATTGTATCAATTTAATGGAACAGAAAAATTTGAAATATGTTATATAGATCAGGTTTGCACCGTCTAGTTTGCACAATTGTAAGTTGCAATTATTCAGACTATATGTACACCTAGTTTGATTCTACTTTTCAGGAGAGTCGTATATTATCGTGCAAATTCCAACAAAAAATTGTACAACACGTCAAAGAACAAGTATATTTATGTAATAATATTCCTGGTTCATAGAGAAACGAGTTCAGCTATACTTTTGTGCAGATGTAGGGTGAATATATATATATATACATTTATGATGAGCATATCTTTTTCCGAGGTAAAGTAAATGGTACTAATTAAGTAGTTGGTTGCATCATTAACTGTTGTGCAGCATGGAGTGATGGCACCGAGTTTTGGGACTCTCACCACCTCCATTTAAGTATGGGATTTGCCAAACCAGGCGGTGTAAATATTTTCTCACTTCCTGCTACATGCATTGTTGTTACATACTATATTTAACACTTGAAGTTCTTTACATTAGCTCTTTTTCCTCAAGAGTAATTACGTTAATTTTTTTTGGAAGATTATACTTTCACAACTTTATTGAATTTCTATATACCATCTTTCATATAATAGATTTAAAAATAAATATTTTAATAAAAAATAAATTTATAATTAAATAATATAAAAAAATATTAAAATTACAGTTATAAAAATTATAATGTGATTATATGAAAAAATTTACGACTTTGAATTTAAAGAACATGTACCTTTTGCTTTTGATTTATTCCATATTTATAGGATAGATTTGGATTTTGCATCTAGAATATGATAAGTCATAAAGTTAAGCTGAATATTAAAGTAAGATTTTGTATATTCGATTAGACTAATTATATTATACAAAGGTTACATCACAAGAAAATCATGAAATAAAAATCATTAATAGTAATTAAATTAGAGATAGTTTTAGAAACTAAAATAAAATATTGATTTTTAAATTGGTATCTAATTAACTATCAAAGTTTTTGCTACCAAATTTAGAAACTAAATAATTGGTAGTTAAAACTTTGATTGCTAATTAGATACCAATTTAGAAACTATTTAATAATAATAAAAACTAATTTAGAAATATTTTTTTTTTTAATTTTTAAAATAATCTCTAATTTAATTATTATTGTAACTAATTATTTTGATATCTAAAAATTGATTTCTATTTCATGATTTTCTTCTAGTAGTATTAGTTATCGATTTTAATTGTATTATTCATAAGATATTCGATCATGTTATTCATATATAACATACTCAATCACTGTGATATATTCATCGTTAATATCGATGATAAACTTAATAATAAAAAATTCTTATCAATTTATTCATTCTGATTGAATTGGTTAATGCTTTCAACTGGATAAAATATTTAAAAATATCTTATTTTGTTGTTGTTTTTTATATAAAAATATACATATGGAGAGCTACCTTAAAAGTGAAACTTTAAACCTATTCACATGCATTCTTGTTAATATTCAAGCCACACTTCATTTGACAATAAGAAACAAAAAAAAAAAGACATAAAGGGTTGAAACCACCTTAAACATGCTTCAAACGGTGAAACGAATCGAAATATGAATAAAAATAATGGGTTAATTCACTTAATCCACCGTAATTATTTTAGTGAGTTAGAGGAATTAATGATGTAAAGAATAAACTGAGTTTATATTCGAATAAACATGCATTGAAATGGTGTGAATTTTCTCTGATCTTGGAGAAGGGATCTATTGCTACTACCTATGATCAGCTTCACCAAATACTTTTTCATGTTAACCTTTTTCGGTAGCATAATGACAATTTTAGAGTCACAAATGCAATACCAAATTTATGTAAACTGCTGCAACATAAATGGTATTTATGTGGCTACATCACAGATTACTACACTTTTTAAGTGCAAATTTACTTATTTTTTCATAAAGCAAAAGGCTAAAAGTTAGTTTTTTTTTTTTTAATATGGAAAAAGTGAAGGTTTATCATGAGGAAATTGCAATTGGAATTTTTGTTTTGACCTAATTAATTGCAGTAGGGGCCATTAGAGTACTGTCTGCAGTGATTTTTGTTAATATTAATTTGTACGACTGTCACCAAGGCCTTTAGTAGCTCTTTCTACGTCATTCTTCTTAAATATTTGTTTCACGCGAGAAAGAATAATTAATTTTTTTTATATAATTTATATGTCAGTCATAACATTAAATAGAAATTATATAAAAAAATAATTAATTATTATATTTATTAAATTAAAAACTCTTCTAAACATTAAAATAATTATTAAATTTGAAATTAATTTTTGATAATTAGTTACAAAGATTTTAACTAGTTAAAATATATCTTTGTAAATTTTAACTATTAATAGTTAAAATCTTTGAAATTAATTAAATATAAATTTAAAAATTATGTATCAATAATAAAAACTAATTTAAAAATAATTATTATTTTAATTTTTCGAATAATATTTAATTTAATTAATATAATAATTAATTATTTTTAATCTTTAAAATTGATTTTTATTTAATAAAAAATATACTAAAATTATCTAATTATATTGGATTTTTTGTAAGTTTTTCAATGTGTGTCATAAAGATATCTAACTAAAAAAATTACAAATTTACTGTACTGCACGAAGAAGCTTTTGGTGCAAAATTATTTGGAACCGACGTGTTTTACACTTATGATTCGACGGAAATCACGGAGTGGGCATATTATAATCACCAATGCTAAATGCTAATGAAAGGCTTAATTTGGTATGAACTTTTTTATTCAAAACATAACATGTTATAATAAGCTTAATTATAAATTAATAAAAAAACTTAGTGGTTAACTACTGAAATCATGGATCAGCATTACTTTTCTTGCTTTACAAATACTTAAGTATTTTATTTGTATATTTTTAAGTAAAGTTGTTTTTTTTTTCTAGTTTAAACTTTAAAACTTATGAATATTTATAGTAAAAAAAAATATTACATTAAATTATTATCAGTGATAAATGAATTTTTAGTGTGAACGATGTTAAAATATTTTACACAAATTTATATTAATTTTTTTTTTACATTAATAAAATATATTTATTATAAAAAAAATCATGAAATAGAAACCAATTTTAGAGAAAAAAATAATTAATTGTTATAGTGATTAAATTAGAGATATTTTAGAAAATAATTTTTTTTAATTTCTAAATTAGTTTATATTATTGTTAAATAGTTTTTAAATTAATATTTAATTAGTTATCAAAGTTTCAACTACTAATTATTTAGATTTTAAATTTGATACAAAATTTTGGTAACTAATTAAATACTAATTTAAAAACTATTTAACAATAATAGAAATCTAATTTAAAAATTAAATTTTTTTTAGTTTCTAAAATAGTTTTTAATTTTGGTCATTACTTATCGATCAAATTTTAATAATTTTTTTATTATTATATGTAAAGTTTAGAGTAGAATAAGCAATTTCTTATGCTATAAATTTGTGAAAATGAAATTTGTGCTGCATAACTTTTGGAAAACTAGAAAATGAACCGAAAAAACTGAAAATTTCACTAGTTGAACTACAACCCTGTCTCCGTAGTTAATACAACAAACATTGTACCAGGAAAGAAACAATTATCGCCATTTATTTGATGACTAGAAATAGAAATGATAAAGCATTAATCAGAGGATATGTTTTGTTTTAAAGTTCAACAACAGATGTCCTTTCCATTACTCTGCAAAGATCAGCAGTAAAGATGAACTGCCATTCTGCTTTTTGTTATACCATTGAATTCTAGTTTACCAGATAATTCATCTATATTACTACCACTAATCCTCCTTTTCAGGGAAACACCTTAAAGATAGTGATTCAAACAATTTGACTTATTATTTTCACTATACTCTGTCAAATTTATTGTGTGCCAACAACTTCGTATGTAACTAACATGATAGTGAAGACTGAAGACAACATTTATGTTTTGTATGATACATGGGACCAGTGCTATTCCAGAATAACTCTTCTAATTTGGTAGGGTTGAAATTAGTGTAAAAGAATGTTATTGTTAATACAACTTAAAGCATTGTCGATTTCACGAATAAGATCATTTTCGTAATCATTTTAAAAATTAATACTCGTTTTTGTTATATATGTTACCCAAGACTCTCATTAAACCCTTTGGCTTAACTCCATTATAATTGAGAAAAGAAGTAGCACTTTTTATTCATCAAATGTTGTTTACATTTGGCATGATCAAGTGTTTCGTCTTTAAACCAAATTATCAAAGGAATGATGTTATTTTATTTGCCTATTTTTTCTTTCAGCAACCACATCTCTCCCACAGACATTTCTAGTACTTAATTAGCAGATATCAGTGTTACAGTAAATGTACATTGAGAAATTGATCAAAGAATCTAAAGGGCTATTGAAAACTACACCATTCATCATGAAAATATGTGTATGCATTCTGCAACTCTAGAACAAATAATTGAGGAAGTGGATGAATAATTGGCCACTAAGCTAGGGAATCTGAATTCAGCGGTGCTCAGATATATTACATGCATTCTGTGAAAGTGGGACCCATCATTAGATTTTTGTGTAAGAAGGACTAAATCTATTGGAAAAATTATCCTCCATTGATCCTTGCAGGCAAGGTGACTGCTTTAACCTTTTGATGTTTTTAGAGTGCTCATTGCTTTACTCGGTCAGAAAGAGTTTAAACCTTTTGTAAGATTATGTAAAAGTGGATTGAGTAACTGTTAAGTGAAAAATTAAAATCATAACGAAATTAGTACTTTTTGTTTTAATGTTGGACAGCAAAGTGTTGTCTGGAAGACAAAGGAAACAGCAAGGTCACATGATGCTACTTGTTGGTAAGTGTGATGTAAAAATTGTGAAATAACACAAAGCAACAAAATAGAATTGTTTAGAGTGAGAGGACCATAGCTACATTAACTTCGTGCACCAACCACAAGGTAGCTCGTTTAACTCTTCATTCAACTTGCTTGGTATCCACAAAATAACCAGGCAGTTTTATTACCCGCGTAATGGTGACAGAGTAAAGATCACACACTCTTCTCCCTTCTCTTAAATATCTAAGGCACCAGAACACACACCACAATACAATAAACCATGAAAACTCATTAAATTCTCTTCACCCATCTTTCTCCCTTCGAACTCGATACCTCAACCCCCCTAGTTTCCTTCTTCCTAGCACGTTACATGCGTCCAATCACTCCATCGGAAAAGATGAGTCTAATTGTAACAATTTTTCTCCTCTTGTGTATACTATCATCTGCAAATGCTGAATTTGCCAAGAAGACGTACATCATTCAAATGGATAAGTACGCAAAGCCTGACACCTTCTCCAGTCACATTGAATGGTATACCTCGAAAGTGAAATCAATTCTGTCCATCTCGGTAGAAGCTGAGATGGAGAAGGAGGAGAGAATCATTTACACCTACCAAACTGCTTTTCATGGAATGGCTGCCAAGTTGAGCCGAGAAGAAGCTGAGAGGCTAGAGGCAGAAGAAGGTGTTGTGGCCATATTCCCGGATACCAAGTACCAACTACACACCACGAGAAGTCCAACTTTCCTTGGGCTTGAACCAGCACAAAGCACTAAAGTGTGGTCAGAAACGTTGGCCAACTATGATGTCACAGTGGGAGTGCTCGACACTGGGATTTGGCCTGAGAGTGAGAGCTTCAATGACACTGGCATGAGATCAGTACCTTCTCACTGGAAAGGTGCCTGTGAGACAGGGAGAGGTTTTGCAAAATATCACTGCAACAAGAAGATTGTGGGGGCAAGAATGTTTTACCATGGGTATGAAGCAGCAACGGGTAAAATTGATGAGAAAACAGAATACAAATCGCCAAGAGATCAAGATGGTCATGGCACTCACACTGCAGCTACAGTTGCTGGCTCTCCAGTGCATGGTGCTAATCTTCTCGGCTATGCTTATGGCACAGCACGAGGAATGGCACCAGGAGCGAGAATTGCTGCTTACAAAGTATGCTGGACAGGGGGATGCTTCAGCTCAGATATTCTGTCAGCTGTTGATAGAGCTGTGGCTGATGGAGTTGATGTTCTATCCATCTCTTTGGGTGGTGGAGTCTCCTCTTACTACCGTGATAGTTTATCTGTAGCTGCTTTTGGAGCAATGGAGAAAGGTGTTTTGGTTTCATGTTCTGCTGGCAATGCAGGACCTGATCCCGCTAGCCTCACAAATGTGTCACCTTGGATCACCACAGTTGGAGCCAGCACAATGGATAGAGATTTTCCAGCAGAAGTTAGTCTTGGAACTGGAAGAAAGATAACCGGAACCTCACTCTATAAAGGGAGAAGCGTGCTCTCAGTTAAGAAACAATACCCTTTAGTATACATGGGAAATATTAACTCAAGCATCCCTGATCCAAGATCTTTGTGCTTGGAAGGTACTTTAGATCGCAGAATGGTTTCAGGAAAGATTGTTATCTGTGACAGAGGCATTAGTCCAAGAGTGCAGAAGGGTCAAGTGGTGAAAAATGCAGGAGGGGTGGGAATGATTCTCATCAACACTGCAGCTAATGGAGAGGAGCTGGTTGCAGACTGCCATCTCCTTCCAGCAGTTGCAGTTGGAGAGAAGGAAGGGAAGGAGCTCAAACATTATGTGTTAACAAGTAAAAAAGCTACTGCAACTCTAGGTTTTATGGCTACAAGGTTGGGTGTTAGACCATCTCCTGTAGTGGCAGCATTTTCATCAAGAGGGCCCAATTTTCTTACCCTTGAAATTTTGAAACCTGATGTGGTGGCTCCTGGGGTGAATATTCTTGCTGCTTGGAGTGGAGCTATTGGTCCTTCAAGTTTGCCAACAGACCACAGAAGGGTGAAGTTCAATATACTCTCAGGAACTTCAATGTCATGCCCTCATGTGAGTGGCATTGCTGCTTTGCTCAAGGCTAGGCATCCAGAATGGAGTCCTGCTGCTATAAAATCTGCTTTGATGACCACAGCTTATGTCCATGACAATACCATCAAGCCTCTCAGAGATGCCTCCAGTGCTGATGCCTCAACTCCTTATGATCATGGTGCTGGACACATCAACCCCAATAGAGCTCTTGACCCAGGTTTGGTTTATGATATTCAGCCACAGGATTACTTTGAATTCCTGTGCACCCAGAAACTAACTCCATCTGAACTCGGAGTTTTTGCCAAGTATTCAAACAGAACTTGCAGACACTCTCTTGCAAGTCCCGGGGACTTGAACTACCCAGCCATATCTGTAGTTTTTTCACAGATAAATTCCTCTTCAGTTTTGACCGTTCACAGAACTGCCACCAACGTTGGCCCTGCTGTTTCCAAGTACCATGTTGTGGTTTCACCTTTCAAAGGTGCTTCTGTTAAAGTTGAGCCAGAAACCTTGAGTTTTACCAAAAAATATCAGAAATTATCTTACAAAGTTACATTCACAACACAATCTCGACAAACAGAACCTGAATTTGGAGGTCTGGTATGGAAGGATGGTGTGCACAAAGTAAGAAGTCCAATTGTTCTAACATATTTGACACCAATATGAAACTTCATTTGGACTACCTATAAGTTTAGCAGTATTTCTTTTTTTTTTTTTTTTTTCATAAAAAAAATTTTTTTTTTTTTTTTTTTTTTTTTTTTTTTTTTTATTTAATTTTCTGTTTTTTTTTTTTTTTTTTATTTTTTTTTTTTTTTTTTTTCTGTTCTTTTTTTTTTTTTTTTTCAATGCAAAATTTGTCGACTTTATCGATTGAATTGA